>Ga0272441_10014300_pt1 | contig 11283 bp, 8 predicted proteins | sample SSMProp6N_FD_193582 | JGI IMG/M metagenome (GOLD analysis project Ga0272441, IMG submission 193582) | Marine sediment archaeal communities from Little Sippewissett salt marsh, Falmouth, MA, United States - SSM-Prop-6N | ecosystem: Environmental > Aquatic > Marine > Wetlands > Sediment ... | reverse complement strand
TAAAATGGTGATCCCCCGCCGGAATGGGCAGAGGATCACCAAATGTTAGCATTTTGAAAGTTAGATCTCTTTCAGTCCCGAAGATCCTCGCGAGCGGCTTTTCCCGCTGCCTTTGGGTCGACCACGGCCGCTGCTCTTGGGTCGTCCGCGTCCGCGGCTGGTAGAATCAACCACTCCGGTCCTCGGTGTTTCGCGTACCTGGGCTGCGGCGGTTTCACCGGTGCGGATCATGTCAACGAACTCCGAGGCTGCCGGTCCTTCGCCCTCTTCCCCCATTCCGGACTCACCGAAGGACATGGCGATGTCCTCACGTACGGTGGAACGCCGTCTGGAGAAGGCGGCAAAGGCGGCATCGGCGAATCCCTTGGACACACCAAAGAGGAACTCGTTGAGTACGTTCGCCATTCCTTCCAGGGTAGCCTTCTTCTTCTTGATCGAAGTGATATCCACGTCCATTATCAGTCCGGGCTGAATGTGGTACGGATTGATCATGTAGTCGAACTTGTTGAACTCCGCTTCAAGGTAGTTCAAGCGCTCCTCGGCCACGCGCCGCTGGATCGGATACTTGTACTCATAGACCTTCTGGAGCTTGTCACGCATGAGAATGATCCGCCTCTTGACCTTGTCTTTTTCAGGCAAGTAGGTGCGGTTCATGCGTTCTACTTCCGTATCCCCGGGAACGACGAAGGTGACCTCATCCCAGGTTTTTTCGATGTCTTCGTACATCGGATCCCCGGTCAGAGCTTTGATTTTCCTCTTGATCTTGTTGCGCTTGCGCTTGGCCAGATCCTTGAAGTCCACCACGCCCTTCATGAACTTGGAATCCTCGTACACCATATCCAGGACATCCCAGAGGTGCTGAATCTCAACCTCCATGCTCTTCATCTGCACGTCGTAAGACTTGCGCTCCTCCAGCAACTGTGCCTGATCGTAGTACTTCAGGCGGATGGAGTAGCGCTCATCAGGCAGGGAAGCCGGATCTGTGTCCTCATACTCCCGGATGATCAGCTCGCGTGCGTTTTTGAGGTTCTCGACATACTGGTAGCCCATCTTGGAGGTATCCAGAATCGAGGTGATCGAGTTGATCGAGGTGTTGAAGCCCCGGTTGCGTATGTTTTCCAGGTCGATGATCTTCTTGAGATTCTCCCGGATATTCACCGGATCGTATTCCTCAGGATCGATCTCCGCGCGCAGGCCCTCGATACGGTCCATCAGGCTCTTGGCAAAAAAGGTGTAGCGCTTGCTCTTGGGATCATCCTTGTCGTCGGAGGTGTACCTCTCCACCCTCTTCATCTTTTCGAAGAGGATTTCTCCGTCGGACATCTCCTCCCGCCCCTCGTCAATGATCTGCTCTTTCAGGCCCTCGATCTCTCTATCGATCAGGTCAAGGACGTGCTTGGACAGCATGTCCTTGATCAGGTATTCCACGGTGACCTGATAGTGGAAGATCGGGCTGATCAGCTCGGAATCCAGGATGTTCACGGAAAGCTTGACATCCGATACGGTCTTGGGTTTGTAGTTGCTGTCCTTGAACGAGCATTTGACGATCGAATAAGCGTTCTGGCCCCGGACGAAAGCGCCGACATCCGTCTTCTGGCGTAGCAGGCTGTTGGTCATAGTTTCGAGATCGTTCACGCCACGCTGTATATGGCCGTGAAGGTGCCCGTACATGTTGACGATGGATTTTTCGATCTCACCGGTGTTGAACTTGTCCATCCCGCCGATGGCATCCAGCAGGGCGGCTATCTCCTTTGGGGTGTAGCGCGCCAGGGTCTTCATCTCTTCCTTGTCAACGAAGTTCCTGACCTTCTTCACCATCTCATCTTCCGCCGTTACATTGTAGCGGTTGAACATATTCTGGTAGTTTTGGTTGTAGTAGTTGTAGATCTTCTCTTTCAAACCACCCATCACATCCAGTCGCTCCAGAACCTGAGGGGGTAGCTTGGCTGATATATGGTTCATTACCTTATCTACTTCTTCGCTGAGCAGCAGATCCACCTCCGCCTGTTGATCACGGAACTCCTGGGCCAGTGAGTTGCGCGATCCTACGGCGCTTGGTTTTTCCGGATGGAATACATTCGGACTTTTGGGTAAATCAAGACTCGCCATAGTCATTTCTCCTTCATTTCAAGGTCTTAAAATAAATTATCCACACCTAGAACAAAATGTAAAGCACAAAATTTTTTTTTCACTTCCATTTTAAAAAAATATGGTGCATGCTTGTTTCGAGGAGCCTTCTGATGAAAATTCGCCTTTTTCCCATTATTCTACTTGTTTTCCGGCTGATCACGCCGTTTTTCGCGGCCGCGGACGAGCGGGAAGAACCGATCGACGTGATCATCGCCCTGGACAAGTCCAAATCAATGGCCGAAGACGACAAGATCGAGGCTGTCAAGGAGTATGTAAACAGCTATATCATCGATGAGCTGCTCATCGAAGGCGATTTGTTCCTTGTAGTCGCCTTCTACGGACAAACCGAAATCCCGATTTCCACAAGTATCCAAAGTGATGAAGACAAGGAAAGGGCCAAGGCCATCATAGGCCAGCTGCTCGGGGACGGTGTGTACACGGATATCGGCAACGCTTTGGATGTTCTCGGTGAACAGGTGGACAAATACTCCCGCCCGAACCGCAAAAAACATCTTATGCTGATTACCGACGGCATCCAGGAGGCTCCTCCTGAGAGCAAGTACTACTCACCAGACGGCAGCTTCAATCACGCTTTTCTGGAAAACACCAAAGTCATCCAAATGAAGGGATGGAAGGTGCATATCCTGGGTGTGGGAGTGGGCGAGGAAGCCAGGCAGCTGGCCGACGAGCTGGCCGGAACGTACTCCGATCTGTCGGAAAAACCGACTGCGGAAGAAATGACCGAAAAAACTAAAGATTTTCTGGCCGCCCTGGAGGTCACAGGAGCGGTGGAAATGGCACCGGTGGATCATCGCGGCCGCAGCCGGGTTTCCTTGAGCGTGCAGAGCAAGAGATACACAGAAGACAGGAGCGTGGAAATCCGCTCGATCCATCTTACCCTTCCCGACGGCATGGAGAAGAACATCCTGGAGGAATCGGCGTCTTTTACATTTGAACCGGAAACCACCAAAGATTTGGGTATATCGGTACGCATACCCGTAGACCTTGAAGCGGGGGACTACAGCGGCGTTCTGCGCTTCGAGTTCACCGGAGAGGATCGATTTCTGCCGGTTGCCGGCGAGGTTGATTACCACGTAAAAACCTTCTTCGAAAATTTCTGGCTCTGGATGTTGCTCGTTCTGTTGGTTCTGATCCTGATCGTCGTATTGATTGTGCTGCTCATCAGCCGGCTGAAAAAGGCAAAATACCGCTTCCAGCTGATCGCCGGCGGCAAGAAGACCGAGCAACCGGTTCACAAGATCAAGGAGGGCAAACCCCTGTACCTCGAATTGCAGGAGGGCACCTTGGGCGTAGCGGTCAAACGAAGCCCCCAGAGTATTGCCCGGCTCATGGCTATTCATAAGGGTGTGCGCATGACGGTGCTCAAATCGGAGCGGTTTCCAAGGTTTTACGACGCACCGCTGAATATTCTGGATTTTGATTTCAGGGTACGTCTGGACCTGGACAAGAAGAAGGATATTACCGTCCGTTTGGCGGGCGTGAAGTAGTTCGGCTTCTCTTTCAGAATTTTTAATGGTTCCATGTAGCGTCTATTTCGTTGAATGCGGCTTTCCCGAAGATCTGCCGGGATTCAATCGAGACACTCCTGCTGCTTCCTTCCCGTATTGGGGGCAATACTCAGCCCTGGACTTTGCCATAGCGGCGTTCTCCGCTTTGGGCACAGATTCGTGCCGTATTGTCGCCGAACCCCGCTTTCGGGGGATCATTTCTTTTATCAATGCACGCCCCCGCACCGAAAGCGAACAACTGTCGATCATAGATTCGGGAATCGATGGTTTGCTCGATTTGATCGAGAAGGATCCGGCTGAAACCGTTCTGTTCTCTCCTTTACACCTCCTCTGCGATCCGGACGCGGATGCTCTGAGGCAAGCGGTGTCAGCGCTCACCTCCCCCTCCATCCAACGGATCTCCATCAGGAAGGTAGAGACCGATATCTACCTGGCGTCAAAGCGAACCCTGATCGAGGCGGTGAAAAGCTACCGCCGCAAACACCCGCTTTCCCACAATCTGGGCACGGCCCTTTTCACAGAGCTGCTGCACGCCTCCTTCGAATCGATCCGCGATATCCCGGGCAGAATCCTGTTTCAAAACAACCTGACCCAGCTGTTCAAGGAGAATCTGAGGCTTGTCGGCGAGAACGGAAAAGCGGAACTGCTGGAACGATTGAAAAGCCCCGCCAAGACCGGGGGTTCGGCAAAGGGAGCTTTGATCGATAGATGCGGGCACGTTCGCAACTCCCTGATCGCCGCCGGCACACGGATTGAGGGATACGTGGAGGGCAGTTTCATCTTTCCAGGCGTGGTGGTGCATCGTGGTGCTTCGGTGGTGAACTCTGTTGTGATGAATGGAAACCGTATCGGATCCAAGGCCCGGCTATACAAAACCCTGGTTCTGCCCTATGTTGGAGAGCTGGGAACATCGAACGTCGGGGAGAGCGCGAGCATCGGCATGATCGAGGCGGGTGCCCGAAACTTCGACTTTCCCAAGCAGATCCGCGAAGGAGTCACCGTAATCGGAATGAACGTGGAGATACCAAAAGGGATGAAAATCGGTTCCGGCAGCCTGGTGGGAGCGCGAGTGGGTGCGGCTCAGCTGCGCTCGATCAAGGAACTTCCGCGCAGCAGCACGGTTCGGGGAAACCAAGATCAGGATCAGGAGTGAATCACAGATATGCCGAATCAATCCGTTATCGACTTTATTAACAGGTACGAAAAATTCATTATTACGGCACATGAGACTCCCGACGGGGATGCTCTGGGCAGCGAGTATGCCATGCTGCGCGCGTTGCGCCAACTGGGCAAAACCGCCATCATTCTCAACGCGGATCCGGCTCCACAGAAATTTACCTTCGTTGACCCGGAGGGAGACTTTGAAGTTCTGATCAAGAAGGAACAGATACCGGAAGATGTCGCAGAGTACGGGCTGTTCATCCTGGATGTAAACGACATCAAGAATATCGGACAGGTTGCGACCCTGATTCTTCCCCGCGTCAAAGAGTACTTCATCGTGGACCACCACGACAGCGAGACCGACCAGTTGTCGCAGAATCATATCGAGCAGAACGCCTCCTCCACCTGCGAGATTCTGTACCTTTTGTTCCGCGCGATGCAGCTGGAAATCGATCTTCCCATGGCGCGGGCGCTGTATATGGGCATCGTCTACGATACCGGATCCTTCATCTATCCAAAGACCACGGCCGTCACCTTCCGAATCGCCCAGGAATTGGTCAGTATGGGCGTGAACCCCAATGATACCTACGTGAGCGTTTACGAGAGCAACTCGATCAGCTCTCTGCTGTTGATGTCGAAGGTTCTGGGAACTCTCGAGATGTACTACGACAGCCATGTCGCCGTGCAGACCATGCCGCAGCAACTGATCCGCGAGGCGGGCGCCGCCTACGAAGAGGCGGACCAGCTGATCAACATTCCCCTTCGCAGCGGGGATATCCGGGTCAGCATTTTCTTCAAGGAGAACCTGGAGGGCGTCAAGCGATGTTCCCTTCGTTCCAAAGGCAACATCAATGTAGCAACCATCGCGCAGAGCCTGGGCGGCGGAGGACACAGGACAGCCGCCGGATTCAAATGCACACGTCCTTTCGAGGTTATGAAGGTCGAGGTGCTCGAGATGCTCGGCGAGTACTTCTCCGAGCCCTTGGAGGACCACAAACCCATTTCGGATTTACAGACGGCGGACACGGCCGCGGAAGGCGGCGGTTAATGACGGCCCGTAGATCCCCAGCTCGTTTCCTCCTCCTATGCGTATCGGCATTTCTCTTGCCCGTGCTGCTGTCGACTTTGCTTTTCGGCTGCGATCTGCTGGAAGAAAATAACGAACCGGAGACCGGCGCGCGCCGCATCGTCCCCGAGGTGTACGACGAATCCGCCCCGGGGCAGGAGAATGCAAACGGTACGAACCTGGCCAGCCTCGAACCCACACCAAAAATCCCGCTGGATGAGGACGAGAAGCTGATCCGCGTAATCAATACCAATTTGGATCTGGACACCAACGATGAGCAGATCCTGGTGCTTCGACAGAAAGCGGATCCCGAGGCGCCTCTCAAGATCGCGGTGATCGATTATGACCCGGTGCGTACGAGTTACTCTCGGACCTGGGAAAGCCTGATCAACGCGGCGAATCTGCGTCTGCTGGAAATAAACTTCAAGGATATTGTCGGGGATCACAATCTGGAGATCGTTTGCAAGGGAATGAACGATCGAGGCGAACTGACCCTGGACCTGTTCCGTAAAACTCCCTCCCCCACCGGACTCGGACTGTACTTCACCGAGATTATGCGCATTGTCGCCGATGGCAGTATCGAGATCGATGAAATCGAGAGATCCGAGGGCTATCGCCTGGGCCAGAAAAACGGTCCCAGCTTCGTGATCTACGCTTTCAGCAGCGATCCTGAATCGGAAAACATCCTCGACAAAATCAAACGAACCTACTATTGGCAGTACCAGCAGAACCGCTATGTGTTGACCAACAGCGAAAAGCTTCCCGGCGCGGTCATCGAGGAGAAACAGCTTCAGGATCTGTTCTCCGACCCTTCGGTGGAAGCGTTCGAGCATTTCCTGGCCGGTCCATGGTACCTGGCCGGCGCGGACGAAGAAATCCTGTTGTTTCTTCCGGACCAGCGCCGCATCAGTGTGTATTCCGGGGATGTCCAGGAGGTGTACACGTGGCAGGCCTCTTTTCGCAGTCTTTCCAATCGATTGCTGGCCTTCGGCGCCAACGAATCGATCGAGTCGATCATCCGCCGCTTCAACATCGAAATCGTCTCTCTGAACACCATCGACGTCGCCATCCTGGGAACCGAGCAGTGGGACCGCTTCTACGGCCGCTACATCAAGCTGAGCGAGGAGCTTCAGCAGGATCTGCTGCGCAAAGAACAGACCCGGATCAAACCGGTCTCGATCGAGCTCAACGGATTGTACCAGAGCGGAGCTGGATTCGAGATCATCTTTGAATCACCCCGCTTCACCTGGATCGAAGAGCAAGGCGGCTTCGCCGGCGGCTACACGGTGGTCCATCTGAACAAGGATGTTCTGTATCTTCAGGGTATGGACGAGAACGGCCTTCCCACCACCACTGCGACCTACATAATGGACTACTCGGAAAAACAGGAAGCCAACTATCTGTACCGCACCCTGTCCCTGGTTCCGGGCAAGCTGAGCGTTCACGGGGTGAATCCGACCTCCGAAAACCGCATCGTTTTCGAACAATTGGAAATTCTCGAGCCGGAAGAGTTGGCCGCGGAGGAGACAGCGGCCTCCGACGCCTCGAGCTCCGGTGAAGCGGCCTCCGACGGTTCGTAGCAGAAGCAGCAGGCCTTTCAAGCCCTATTCCGGAAACAGCAAAACTCCTTCGAAGCTTGCGTCTTTCAACCGCATCAGCACCTCCTGGGCTGATGCCGCCGATAGCAGCGGACCGATCACCACTCGGTAGTACAGGGATGAGCCGAGCCGTTTCTCCACGATGTCGGCTTCAAATCCGCTGGCTTTGAGATCGCGCACCATGTACTGTGCATTTTCCCGGTCCCGAAACGACCCGGTTTGCACCAGCACCTCGTGAACCGCCGCCTGATCTTCAATCGCTCCCGTACCGTCCTGTCTCTCCTTGGCCGTTTCCCCGGTGGTGACGGCGCTCTGCCTGCCCGGCCTCTCCTCCTCCGTTTTCACGTGAGGGATTTTCTCGCCGCTCTCGACGCCTGCATCCGCTGCTTCGGATTCACGATCCTGTTCTTGGATGCTTTGGGTCCGTTCCGGCTTCTCGGCCTGCAGAGCAAGATCCCTCGGCAGCAAGCGCGAGGGCGCGGGAGCATACCCGATTCCGTCCTCGGCCGAGGCGCGGACAAGGGCGAACTCGGGGGAATCGGGAAAAGAAGCGTACAGCTTATCCGCCAGTACTTTGGCTTCGGAATTCCGTTCCTCCGCCGCCAGAAGCTCGTAGTAGGTCAGGAGTATGCCCGGTGCTGCCGTGGTGGCGTCGAATCTTACGATCAGAAAACGGAGGAGCTTCTCCGCCTGCTCGGTATTCCCTTCCAAAACGTAGATGCGCGCCTGGAGCAGGCGGATTCGTGCCTCCAGCTCGAGGCGCTCCGCATCCTCTCCTTCGCTTTGCAGCAGAGCCGTCAGAGCCTCCCCGAGCGATTCCTCGGCGGCCCCGCCCAGACCCTGCTGGTACAACAGACGAGCCTGGCGGTACAACCATTGCGGCTGCACTGGGAAGGAACGCAGCAGGCCCAGGGCCTGCTCGGTGCGCCCGAGCATCTCCAACAGATCGATTTGAGAGGATCGGCAGCGATCACGCTGGCCCGGATCCTGCACCCGCGGAGTGTAGATGCGCAGCAACTCCAGCGCACTTTCGATTGCCAGCTGTGAATCCGCAGCCTCAACGAGAATGGTGCCGAACTCCGGGTGGCCCGGGTTCTCCGCCAGCCAGCCGGCATAGGCTTCCGCCGCATCCGCCAGCTTGCCCTCGGAAGCCAGCCGGCGGGCTTCGGTCAATACCGGATCTCCCCGATCGCCTCCGTTCCCGTCTTCCTGCGCCACTACGGCAGGAGCAAGTCCGAACAGCAGGACAGCCGTCAGGACAATCACGAAAAAATATTTGTGACGCATCGCCCCGGTCCGCTCCTCACCCCTGGCCTGGATGTACCGGCTCTCCCCGGAAGGTTGACCCGCGGAGCTCTTTCAGGTGAATACGGATAAAAGTGCCGATCAGACCGGGTGTACCGGCAAACACGACCATCTCGTCTCCTTCACTTCGGCCCAGCAGCTCCCCTGGATTCTTCTTGGAAACACCTTCGATCAGCACTTTGACGATCCGGCCGACCTTGCGCTGACGAGCTTCCCGGCTGATCCGCCGCTGTAAATCGATGAGGCCGCTCAGGCGCTCTTGCTTCACATCTGCGGGAACATCATCTCCCATCCGGAACGCCTTGGTACCCTGGCGCGGATTGTAGCGGTAAGTAAAGGCATCCTCGAAACGCACCTGTTCCATCAACTCGAGAGTCAGCCTGTAATCCTCATCGCTCTCTCCGGGGAACCCTATTAATATATCGGTCGTTAGGGAGGCCTCGGGAATCGATTTTCGAATCCTCTCGACCAGGTCGAGATAGCGCCTGCGGGTATATTTACGGCCCATGGCTTTCAGGATCCGATCCGAGCCGTGCTGTACGGGCAGATGGATATGTCGGCATAGGGCCGGCTCGACGGCGATCAAATCGATCAAGCGCTCGCTCATATCCTTGGGGTGGGAAGTGAGAAAACGCAGCCAGCTGTTTTCCTTCAACCCGGGCAGGATTCGTGTAAGCAGATCGGGAAAGTCCACAATCGTTCCGTCGTGCTCCCGAAAGCGGTAGGAATTAACGTTTTGACCCAGCAAAGTGATCTCCCGCACCGATCGAGCGGTCGGATCGGGCGGATTCTGTAAGGCACGGATTTCCTCGATAATACTCTCGGGTTTTCGCGAAACTTCCGGGCCGCGCACGTACGGCACGATGCAATACGTGCAAAAATTGTTGCAGCCGTGCATGATGGGCAGAAACGAGCGAAAGCCGGACACGCTGTGACGTCCGGCAAAACGGTATTCGCCCGCCTCGACGAGTTGGGTCGAGGTGTGGACGCAATGCCCCGTCAAGGGAAGTGTCTCCGCACGGTCCAGGACATCCGTCAGTCTGTGTTTTTGAAAATTTCCCACCAGCAGATCCACATGCGGAGCCTGGTCGAGGATTTGCTGTTTCAGCCGTTCTCCCATACACCCCATCAGAACCAATCGGAACGAGTGGTTCTGCTTCTGCGTCTTGTAGAAACCCAAGCGCCCCCAAACACGGTCCTCCGCGGTTTTTCGCACCGAACATGTATTGAGGATCACCACCTCGGCATCCTCCGGCCCAAAAGCCGGCTGCCAGCCGCGGTGCTGAAGCTCGTATTCCAGACACCCAGATTCGGCCTTGTTCATCTGACAGCCGTAGGTTTCCATCCAATAGGTTTTTCTATTTGAGTTGTTCATACGATTTCGATTTTGATTGCAGCCCAACTTTAAGTGTACTAAAAAAAGATTTCCCGAATCAAATCCCAGACCACCAGGACAACTCCTTGCGCCACCACAATGGCGAAGTAGCGCCGAATACTGCGTCCGCCAAGCACCTGGGACACTTTAACGCCCAGCTGTACGCCCAGGAAGGATCCTGCGAACAGGATCGCCACCAGGATAAACTCCACGTTCCCGAGCAATATATGCCGCGCGGATCCGTAGCCGCTGGCCAACAGGACTTGAAAAACGCTCGTACCCACCGCGATATGGGTGGGAATACCGATCACGTAGATCAGGAGGGGAAAGTTGACGAATCCGCCCCCCACCCCCATCATGCCGGTGAGCACGCCTACGAATACAGCCAGAATGATGGGTATCCAGATACTGTAGGATTCGATACCGCTGCGGGGAAACACGAGGGTCGGCCGCAGGCGTACGGCACGCAGCCTTCGGGACAAAGCCGTGCTCACCTCCTGCCCGGTGGTGCTGCGGGCGGTTTCAAAGAGGATGAAGATCGCCACTCCGGAGAGCATCACCAGGAACATGGTATTCAGCACGAGATCCACCGGGGCGAAGGAACGGCTGTTGATGAGGATTGGACCGCTTCGTTGCAGATAACTGAGGATGCGCACCCCTATTTCGGTACCGCCCATGGCACCGGCGGCCAATATCAAGCCGAGCTTGAAATCCACCTTCTGATTGCGCCAGTGCCGGTAGGTAGCGATCGAGCTGTTGATGAAGATCTGTAGAAGACTGCTTCCCACGGCCACGGGATAGGGGATGCCGAACACGACCTTGAGCAGCGGTGTCAGCAGGAATCCGCCGCCGACTCCGAACAAGCCGATGAGAAATCCAATCACGATTCCCATCAGGACGATTCCGGGAATCCACACATCGATTTGGGAAAGAGGCAGGGTCAGGGTCAGCATGTGCGAAGGCTAACGTCAGGCGGCGATGTTGGTCAAGTGCGGCGAGGAATATACGTGTAATATCGAACCCGCTCTATCAGCGGCTGCGCCGGCGAAGATTGCGAAGAAAGCGGAACAGAGAAACCGCCCCGGCTGCGATCAGGCCGATTCCCGCTACCGGCATCAG
>Ga0272441_10014299_pt1 | contig 11283 bp, 12 predicted proteins | sample SSMProp6N_FD_193582 | JGI IMG/M metagenome (GOLD analysis project Ga0272441, IMG submission 193582) | Marine sediment archaeal communities from Little Sippewissett salt marsh, Falmouth, MA, United States - SSM-Prop-6N | ecosystem: Environmental > Aquatic > Marine > Wetlands > Sediment ... | reverse complement strand
GGAGTCTAATAACAGAGCATTGTTGAAAAAAGGTTTTTTCTGAAATTCAGCAGCACAGCATTAGAACTCCGCAAACTGTTCACACAAACAGGCCAAAACATTGCTGAAATCAATAGATGCTTCATTCTTGTTTTTTGTTTCTGTTTTTCTAAGCCATAACGGCAACCATCATGACGAGAGCGATCATCCTGTTGATTTCGTTGGTGGCTCCCATAACGTCTCCTGTTACGCATCCCAACGTCTTGTTAGAGTACGAACCCAAAACCGCCACAGCAACAGCCATAGCACCAAAAACCCAGACAAAACAGATACCAACCAAAACGAAGCCCACCACCGCACACAAAAGCAAAGAAACTCCTGCTTCAGCATGCTTGTCCTTCATGGATTCAACCACGTAATATCCCATGCCCTCGTATGCCGGCTTCTTTCCCAAGTATGCAATCAAAACCATGCTTGTCTTAGCCACAACCTCTGCAACCACCGCTACCTTCAGTATGTCCAAGCCAGAGAAACTTCCGAAAGCTAAACCTGTTAATGCAAGAACGATGACTCCCGATGCCATAGCCGCCGCGCCCGTGTACATGTCATGCATAACCTCCAGCCTCCGCTTTGCGTCGCCTCTAGCCATAGCCGCGTCACTCAAATCCAGCAGACCATCTAAATGATGAAAGCCGGTCAGAAGCTGTATGCTAACTAGCGCGAGAAAACCCGAAATCAGGTTGGGCACAAAAAGGTTTGTTGCAAAGCCCACCGCTCCAGCAGCAGCGCCTATAACTAACCCCACTATTGGGCAAAGGAAGAAATATTTGCATATCACATCGATTGATTCCATTCCAACTGGAACAATGGTTAAGAACCCGAACAGCCCCTTCAAACTTTTGAGTACCAACGACAGCACCTTCAACAGCGATGTATTCTGCCCAGAAGAACATATGTGCCCTACACCGTCTTTTAAGTTTGCTCAAAAAATCTACACAAAAACAGACATTTCTTGCCTCGATTTTTTCCAACAAAAAGCTTATACGAAGGGGGTGGCTATAAAAACCACACCTACTAGGAGAAAAAGAAGGTATCTATAATGGCTTGGTTAAAATCCATGATGGAAAAAGAACCGCCTGAACCAAAAAATCCGATAGGAACGGTTGTAATAGGCACCCTTGACCCCGACCCACACATGACACCAAAAGAATTGGTGCGAAAAGCGCTCAAAAGAGCGGAATATAACTGCATTGACATTGGAAAAAAGGCGCCAGCCAACAAGTTCGCCACAGAAGCACAAGCAAACAACGCAGACATCATAGCCGTTTCAATAAACACCACACTAGCCAAAAACAACATACCCCAACTGATGGCAGCCATCGAAGCTGCAGGTCTAAAAGGCAAAGTCACAATCATGATCGGCGGCGCAGCCGTGGACCAAAGTGATGCAGACAAAGTGGGCGTATTGTTCGGCGCAACCAAGGAAGAGGCTGTAGCCCTAGCAAACAAGGCTATGGGAAAGTAAGTTCGGCGGCAAATTATCTAAACAAAAATGAGAAGTGACATAGAATGTTTAGGTTTAAAAAGGAACAGAAAATTGTTGAAGCTGGCGGCATCAAACTTGGAGGTCAACCAGGAGAACTTCCCACCGTTCTAACCGGCTCAATCTTTTACTCTGGTCACAAGATTGTGGAAGACAAGAAGCTGGGAATATTCAACAAGGCAAAAGCTGAAGCCCTAATTAACAGGATGGACGAGCTTTCTGACATGACAACTAACCCGTTCATCTTGGATGTTGTGGCAAACACCTCAGTGGCTTACGAAAAATACCTCGACTTCATCAGCAAAGTAACTGACGCACCAATGCAAATAGACGCCATAAGCCCCAAAGTAAGAATGGAAACCATCAAATGGGCATACGAAGCTGGCTTATCCGACAGAATCATCAACAACTCCATATACCGACACGTCAAAGAGAAAGAACTGCAAAACCTGAAAGACTGCAACATCAAAGCATCCATTGTCCTATGCGACACCCCTGAAGACGAAAGCACCAACGCCAGACTTAACATTCTGCCCACAATCCTAGATATGGCAGACAGCGCAGGCATAGAAGGTTCACTTATAGACACTTCAATGCCCGCATGGGGAGTAGGAGTCGGAGCAGGCGTCAAATCAATCTACCTAGTCAAAGAGCAATTTGGTGACCGCGGAGCAGTTGGAACCGGCATCGGCAACGTAACAGACACGCTCGGCTGGATCAAAGGCAACTTCGGCAAAGAAATCAGAAAGCCCACAGCTGCAGCACAGAACGCTATCCTGCCGATTGTTGGAGCCGACTGGATCATGTTTGGGCCCATAGAGTTTGCAGAGTTCCTGTTTCCGGTTATTGCGGTTATTGACACCTACGTGTTGACTGCAACCGCGGAGCTTGGCACTAAACCTGCAATAGAGGGTATGCATCCTCTGTTCAAAACTTTGGCTTAAACAGTAAACCACGATTTTTTGTGGGCTTATGCCCACTTGTTTTTTTCTTCATAACTTCAGCCTTAACTTTGTGTGTGAGATTTATCCGAGTTATGTTTTTGCAGCTTTGGTCTTTCCTTAGCCTTTCAGCATGTTTGCGGAAGGGAATTACGCTTTTATGTAAACGTGCTCATAAGAGAGTGGGTGCACACATGCCATCTCTTGAAACAGTTATCTTAGATGTCTTGGAGGCGAAGCAGCCGAGGAACGTGAAAGCGCTGGTTCAGCTAGTTCATGAACAAGCTGACGCTACGTTAGATGATATAGAGAAAGCGATTAAGAGTCTTCACCGAAAGGGGCTGGTGGCGCTTGAGAACCCAACAAGCCAACCAGAAAACTTCGTTAACTTCATGTCTCCGAGAAACAGCCGATGGTTCTGGATTGCCCTAGGCACCGCAATTCTTTCTTTCATTTCGATTCTGCTCCTTCCCGAAACTGGAACACCGTTATCCTATGTGCGCTACGTTTTCGCCTTTGTTCTCGTAGCGTTTCTGCCCGGCTACTGCCTAACCGAAACGCTGTTTCCCAACGAGGATGCGCTGGACATGATAGAACGAGCGACTTTCTCCATAGGGTTAAGCTTCGCCGTCACAGCCCTTGTGGGGCTGTTCCTGAGTTTCTCTTCGCTCAGCTTAACCTTAGCAACGGCGCTTCCGGCTTTGGGTTCCCTAGTGATTGTTTTGGCTGTCGCCGCCTTAATTCGAAAATACAGAATGCAGTAAACTCTCTCCAGCATGCAAGCTAAACGGACAGAATACTGTCTGACCTAAAGAGAAGGATAAAAAAAGAAGAAAAAAGGCTGAAGCCTACGTTGAAGATTTGTGGATTCACTCTAGAAGAGTTTATCCCATCTGTTAAACAGGTCGAGCGCTGGTTGACCGCCGTAGTCGCTTAGCGAATCTCTGTATTCGCCCATCTGTGTTACTGCCTTCTGGAACTTCACCATGTTCTCTGCAACGTCTGCAAGATAGATTATTCCGTCGATTCCTGTTCTCATCACACGAACCGAAACTCGGATCAGCTGGTCAACTGGTGGGCAGTGAGCGGGATCGTCTCCTGGACCGCAAACATAGATGTTGGAGTAAACTGGCTTCTCCGGGAAGATTCTCCTGAAGGCACGCGCAATCATCTCCCAGTACCACGAAGTTGCATAGTTCTGAGAGAACATGACAATGTTGAATGCGTCGCATATCTTGTAGAGTTCAGGGAAGTCCATTCCGAAGCGTTGGTCTGCGTTCGCTGGGTCAGGAAGCACGGCTAGCACAAGTTTCGTTTTCACGCGTTCTTTAACGTCTTTGATGAATTCTGTGATGACTTGGTTTCTCCATGTGAACCAGTCAAGTCCGCTCTCTTTCCATAGTTTGTTGCATCGGTCGCAGGTGCAGTGTCCGTGGTCGGCGAAGTGCCAGCTGTTCAAGAATATTGGTTGACCTGTTTCTTCAACTGTGTTTTCGATGTAGTTTAGTTGTTCTTCTCTGAATTCTGGCTGCGTAGGGCATAGTATGTCCCAGTGGAGGTTGTACTGATTGTTTCCTCTTACTGCTCTGCCGCGCTTTGACTCGGAAATCCAGTCTGGGTGTGCACGTCCAGACACGTTGTCTCCGAAAACTGCGATGTTGTTCCACATGTCACTTTGTGGGGTTCCCCGTCTTCCTGTCTCTGGTTTCAGTCGGTACACGTCAAAGTCGAACCCTTCAACCTTTTTTGCCGCAAAAAGATAATTACCAAATTCCATACTCATACCTCGTTCTAAAGCGACAAAATACTTCGATGCAGGTTATATAAGCTTTGCTTCAACAGCTGCTAACGGCATCAATCGACTGTTTAGACTAAAGCTGAACTGCATTTCTGCAATTGGAAAAGAATCTGCTCTTAGATCAACAAATTAAAAACTCTTGTTTGTCAAGAATTCTTGACCTAGAAAAAGCCCGTTTAGTCAAGAAACCTTGATAAAAACGTTTTTACCCAAAGAAAAAGCCTATCACCATGTGACTTAGGGAAGCAGCGGCAATGAGGAAAATACTCCCTACAGTAGCTTTCATTTTGGCGCTATGGCTATCAGCGGCGGCTGGATTACATTTCGTTGGATTAGCGCATGCAAACCCCTTTATGTATTATGAGACGGTTTCTCCCCCAGCAGATTCGTCTCCACTAGCAATTTCAGTATCGTCCCCAAAAAACAACACAACATACAATGTGAACGACATCACGCTTGCTTTTGACTTGAACACAACTAACACCAGCATTCATTACTTGTTAGCTTCCCATTTTGAGGCAGACTGGCTGCAGGAGAATGTAACTGTTTACAAGCAAAGTATCTACATCCCTGAATTTCCTAACTTTTGGGATTACAGTGAAACTTTTTGTAACTTGTCTGATGGCGAGCACAGCGTAGTAATCTATGCCCGTGGAGGTGGCGGCTACGCTGAAGGATTAACTTACAATTTCTTTGGCATGACCACTATATCGGTGATTAATTTCACCATCGACACTACTCCTCCAAGCATTTCGTCGCTTTCAGTGGAAAACAAAACATATTCAACATCAGATGTTCCATTAACCATTACAGTAAACGAGCCATTCTCGCAGGTCAGTTACAGCTTGAATGGACAAGAGAACGTGACAGTTTCTGGAAACACTACTCTAACGGATTTGCCTAACGGCAATTACACTGTTGTTGTATATGCAACTGATTTGGCGGGGCACGTTGGAGCCTCAGAAACTATAGCATTTACCGTAGCTAAACCTGACCTAACCATAATAGCCGTGACATTAACAACTGTAATCTGCGTAGGATTACCAATCTACTTCAAAAAGCGCAGGCATTAGCTGAAATGGGAAAGAGTGTGGTTACTCAAGTATGCTTTCCCATTTGTCCACCAAGTCTAAGACTGGTTTACCACCGTAGCCTTCTAGGTCTTCTCGGAGTTTCACGTCTGCGACACAAGCTCTCTGGAAGTCCTTCATGATTTCGGCGGTTGCGGCTAGAAAGATGATTCCGTCTACGCCTACTCTTGCTATGCGGCACGCGGTCTTGAGTATCTGTGTGTGATTCTCAAGCTCACTCGGGTCGTCTCCAGGTCCACGTATGTAGAGCCCCGGATACATTGGCTTCTTCAGCAATTTTCTGAATCCACGAGACAGGGACTCGAAATACCATGGAGTTGCATATGTCTTAGACCAATGGGGAATAACGAAGGCTGTTGCATGTTCGGCTAGGGCATCAAAGTCCATTCCGAACCTTTCATAAGCGTTAACAGGGTCAGGAAGCAACCCAACATAGAACGGCTTGTTCTTCACTCGTTCTTTTGCTGCACCGATGAAGTCTGTAACGGTTTGTGCTCTCCACTCCAGCCAATCCAACCCGCTTTTCGCGTGTGCCTCTTTGCATCGGGGGCAGGTGCAGAATCCGTGGTCTGCGAAGTGCATGCTGCTGACAGTTATTCCCTTGGTTTTTTCTGCTGTGTCTTCGATCATGTCGAGCATGTAGTCGACCATCTGTTTTTCTTGGTTGCAAACAATGTCCCATCTGAAATTGTACTTTTTGTTTGTCCTCAGTGCAGGTCCATCTTTGGATGTTTGTACCCAGTCTGGATGCTTGGCTGCCATGTTGTTGTCGCCGAAGCAGGCGATGTTGGTTGTCATCTCAGGGTTTGGGGTTCCAACGATTCCTCGTTCTGATTTAAGCCGGTAAACTTGAAGGTCAAATCCTTCAACCGGTGTAGGCTCATAAATGAACATTCCGAACTTCAAAGCTGATTCCTCTTTCGGAGCGTGGAACTACCTGAAGCTGGATATTTAAGCATTGCTACAGGACCCTGAAAACAGGATAAGCATGCAAGCGTATGCTGGGTGCTTCAATCTTTCTGTTCTTTCGACTGCTCTTCTAGAAAATTTGAGTAAACCGCATACATAACCGCGGAGAGGATGCTTCTGGTGAACCATCCCATTTTCTCTGCGAAGATTGAGCTGAGATAGTCGGGTCTGATGTATCTGTGTGCTTTCTTTCCCTTTGAGAGGTAGTCCGTCACCGCCTTCTGAAGAATTTTGTTGAGCACGAAATTTCGTCCGTACTCGTTTGCTGTATTCTCTGGAATTAAACCTGCCTTTGCGTCTTCGTCAAGCCTGAGCCCTGCAATAACCAGCGCTGCGATGTTTTGGTCAGACAAAACATGCTCAACCTCTTCTATGAATTGCCTCCGCTTTTCAGGGTTCACGTCGAGGATGGAGCTGATTTGCGAAAAAAGGGTGGTCATGTTCTCAACCGTTATTCCCCTCTCCTTCAGCCTGCGCGTGAGCGGTCTGTCGGAAACTATGTTCTCTTGGTTGCGGAGAGCCTTCTTCACTGCATCCCGCACAGATTTTCCGATAATTTCTCCTAGCGGCGTGGCAGTTCCGGAGTATTCTATTTTGCGTCCCCTTTTTGTGCACGCTACTATTATGCTGTCGGTGACAGTTCCTGTTGCGATTTCGCCGGAAAATCGGCTTCTCACGTCCAGTTCTCTGAGTGCAACAGTTTTTGCTTCTGCGGCTGTGCTTACCGCGTTGACCATGCAGCTGTCTGTCAGGTCGCCGTCAATTAGCACGATGAGGTTGATTGTGCCCCATTTGATTGGGGGAAAGGCACTCTGTTTTGAGGCGATTGCGTCTCCTGCTGTGGCTGCGAAGTGGACTCCGGCGGTGGCAATCGCTGTTAAAGTGATGTCTTCAAATTTTTTGGTCGATATGTCCACGTTTTTCATTTTTGCGGCAGTCATTATTCCCACAAGCTGGTTTTGAGGGATGCCCAGTTTTGCTGTTTCTTCTTGCAGGTAGTCTCCGGCTTCCCTGTGAACGTTGTCGTCTACGTCGAGACCCGTTTCTTCGGGCACATGAACGCTCACTATACAGTTTGCTTCTTGCAGACCGCCATTCAGAACAGCGGAGCTTAAAATTTTCAGCGGGGTCTTTGACCGTAAAACCAGTTTGTTGTCCTGTATCTCGGCTTGGACAGACTTGATTCCCGTTTCCAGTTTCATCCTTTTTCTTTCCTTCTCTTGTCAGAAATGAGGTGCCTATTATATGATTTGGGGTCACCCTTTCCGGGGTTGGGGAGTTTTCTAGTGTCAAACTCCCTTTTGTCATTTATGCCTCACAGGAAATGTTTATCATTTTAGTGTTCATGGAAAAACTGTTCTTGAAGCCTGTGTTCTGCGGCTATTTTTCGATGGTTATCGCCTTGTTTGGGCACAGGTCTTCGCAGATTCCGCATAGTGTGCATGAATCTAAATCAACTATCACTGGCTTGTTGTCTTTGAGGCTGAAAACCGCCATGGCGCAGCAGTCCACGCAGGTGTATGAGTGGCATTCTCCGCATTTGCTGTAATCGATTTTGATGTTCATCAAAGGTCACCAGCAACATTTGACATCAAAACTAATTAACGTCATCAGATTTAAAGTTAAAGAAGAAATCGGTTAGAGGTCAACTGCATTGAAGATTGGAACAGTAATCTATGAACCCGCAATCGTTGACGGCTTCGACATGAACGTTTACTACTCAAAACGCGTCGACGGCGTGCTAGGAAAGCCTGCGAAAGGAATGTACAACGACATCACCTGCTTTGTCGACGCAAAAAGCATACGGGAGAAACCTGAGCTGGTGGCGCTTTCGGCGAACGGTCCCGCAACAAGAACAAACAAGGCGTACACTCTACCATGGGACTTCGTGTGCCCCACCAACCAAGAATACCAATCCAAAGTTCTCAGCTTCATCAAAGAAACCGCAGAAGAAAACGTGGAGGGCGTGATTCTGAACCTCTACCACTTCCCTGAAGAAGGCTTCTGCACCTGCCCCAGATGCTCAAAACAGCAGAGAGAAAGCGGGTTAGACTGGCTGGAGTGGAGAGCACAGACTGTCACGGACTTCATTGCAAGAGCCAAGAGGATGGTTAAGCAGCCTTTCGGCATAGAGATATGGCCTGACCCAGTTTTGGCTAAGGAAAGGTTTGGCTTGGACTTTGAAGCCCTAGCAGAGTACGTGGATTTCTTTCATGTTCCGCTTTCTTCACACAACTACGTGACCATGTATTGGGTGGACACGTTAACGCGGGACTTCAAGAAGCTGCTCAAAAAGCCCATATTCATAGAGCTGAGCGCTGAGATAGACAGAGAAATCGACACAAAAGCGCTACTCCGAACCGTTGCTTACGTCTCCAGCCACGACGTGGAGGCAATTCTCCTTCTGGTGCATGACGCAGAACGCGCCAAGCAGATATGCAGAGCAGCGGTGAACGACAGCAACTACAGGGGCTGGCTGGACAAGTTCGGGTTCGAGAACATGAGCAGAATCATCGAAAGATGGGAGAAAATCTACGGAAAATAGTTAACCTGCGGACAAAGTAACGTGACCCACAACTTCTTTTTTGGCTGACCAACGGCAAGTGGCTGATTAGAACTTTTAAATTGAAGCAAGCGTGTTTGTTACATAAACAGGGGGATGTGAGAAGTAGCTCTTGATTAGGGTTCGGCGAATGTGTGAAGGAGGCAACGCTTTCGTCTAGACGCAATTTTTGTAAAGGGCATTTTTGTGTTGAACTTTGTCCTTCCCAAAAATCATATCCGATCAGGTCATCCGGTGCCAAAAAGACAGCAGCCGCAATTGTAGCAGTTTTTTCGGTTTTCCTTCTTCTGTTTGTTTTGCTGCAAAATCCGGTTACCTTACCGCCTGTAACGTTCCCTGTTTCTTTGCCAGATTCAACTGAGACAAATGCAACTGAACCAGAAGGGAACAACCAGAACGGGGCTGTCCCTGATTCTAGCTCAAAACCTGACGGTTATGACGAATTGGTAGATTATGCGTTAACGCTCATTAACAATGATAGACAAGCCAATGGAGAAGAAAACGTAACCCTAAGCAATATCAATTCTGCGCAGATACATGCTGACAACCTGCTCGAGCACAGCTTCCTAAGTCACTGGGACCTTAACGGCTACACGCCATACATGCGGTACACTCTTGCTGGCGGCGAAGGCGCGGTCTCAGAAAATTGCGCTTGGATGTACAGTTCTCGCGTCCTTGATCCGAAAGAGGCTTTGGAGGATTTGCAGTGGAATATGATGAATGATGATGCAGACTTCGATTGGGGGCATAGACACAATATTCTAGACTCTTTCCATAACCGGGTCAGCATCGGCGTCTCATACAATGATACTGCTGTTTGTTTGGTCCAAGATTTTGAGGGCGCCTACGTGTCTTGGGATACCCTGACATTTTCCGATAGTGAAGTTACAATGAAGGGCACAATGACTGAACAAAACTTGTCTATACATCAGGTCGCCATTCACTACGACAATTCAGTTCCTCTGACAGTTGAGCAGCTGATGAACCCGCCATTTAACCGCGGCTACTCGGTGGGCACGTTTGTGGGTATGGTTCTGCCATCAGGTTGGGAGTCAACTGAAGGCATCACAGTAACTGCTCAGGTGTGGACTCAAGATGACCCGAACTTTGAGATACGATTCGACCTTTCAGAAGCCTTCGACTCTCATGGTGATGGCGTGTATACTCTGCTGCTTTGGACAGAAGACAATTACCTCACAACATTCTCGGTCTGGCATCAAGTCTGACACTTCCGTTGACAAAAGCGATGCCCCCGTGATTTAGTCAACCAGAAATTATTTGTTAACTGCTGCTCTTCTGAGTTTTCTCAGTTTGTTTATGTCTAGGTCTGCGGAGATGATTCTGGTGTTCATTTCGTCTTTTGCTTGATTCAGGATTCCCCATGGGGAAATTATGGCACTGTTTCCGCCTCTGGAGTTTGATCGGGTATTGCCGTTTTTGAGGATGAAAACCCCGTGGTCCTTTGCCCTCTTCGTGGTGAGCGGATGCCCCTTCACGTGCGGGTGGGTTCTCGAAGCAGACACAGGCAAAAAGACAGCCTCAGCACCCAAAGACGCCAACTTTCTGACAGTTCTGGGGTAAAACACGTCAGCGCATATCAGAATCCCAACCTTACAGAACTCGGTTTCGAAAACTCTGAAGGTGCCCCCAACATGCAAACCCACCCTTTTTTCCCACGCAGTGAGGTGCATCTTCCTGAATTTTCCCAATATTTCTCCGTGCCTGAGAAAGAGGCAGGTGTTGTAATAGTTTCCCCTGAACTTCTCGAAGACGGTGCCTCCAACAATGTATGCGTCAACCTGCTTTGACACCCGCTTCAGAAGCTGAACTGCAGGCTCATAAACTTCATCCGCTATCTCCTCGATGCTGTTGTTGTCTTCTACGCTGGCTGGAAACACAAAATATTCTGGAAGACAAATGAATTTGGAGCCAGAGTCAGCCGCCCTCAACATCATCTGCTCCGCAGTCTCCAAGTTTTTCTGCGGCGATTCGCTGATTTGCATGTGAACCAAACTGACTTGCATAAGCGTCCCCAGCTGTCCTTTCGTCATATTGCCCTGTCAAAGTTGCTAATAAACCTTAAATTTGCGAAGCAGCCCTGTAAGCTACGTTCTGAGGGAAACCAACTTGGAGTCAATCAGCCAAATCTGTTCACAAATCCGCACGCTCACAGACAGGGTTGTACAAAAGAATCTGACCGACGGCATGCTCTTCTCCGGAGGATTAGACACCAGCATAGTAGCATTTGCGGCATCAAAACACGCCAAACTGGAGCTGTTCACAGTTGCCTTCGAGAACTCGCCTGCGCTGGACCTCAAATATGCAAAGCTGATGGCAGACCTGCTGAACATGAACCACACAGTCAAGTTTTTTGGCGAAGAGGAGATGCACTCAGCCAT
>Ga0272441_10014298_pt1 | contig 11283 bp, 11 predicted proteins | sample SSMProp6N_FD_193582 | JGI IMG/M metagenome (GOLD analysis project Ga0272441, IMG submission 193582) | Marine sediment archaeal communities from Little Sippewissett salt marsh, Falmouth, MA, United States - SSM-Prop-6N | ecosystem: Environmental > Aquatic > Marine > Wetlands > Sediment ... | reverse complement strand
CCTTGACCTATGTCAAGAATAAGAAGAAGCCTTCGAAAAAAATGGAGGAACCCGATGGACCAGATCAGAGATGTTATCTCACAGGTATCCTTCTTCCAGGGACTCGAACAGGAAGAATTAAATGACATAACATCAATTGCAGGGAGAAAAGATCTGCATAAGGGAGAGATCCTTTTCGTCGAAGGGGATGAAGGGGATGGATTCTATATTGTCATATCCGGAAGGGTGAAGATCTTCAAGGAATCCCCTGAAGGGAAAGAAGTGATCATCCATATCTGCGGCCCTATGGATCATTTCGGCCAGGTGGCCGTCTATGCGGGGAGGACCTTCCCTGCCAGTGCCCAGGCCATGGCCGACTCGAAACTCCTGTTTTTCCCCAGGAAAGAATTCCAGGAACTGATAAAACGAAAACCCGACCTTGCTCTTTCCATGCTTTCCAGCCTTTCCATGAGAATACGCCATGTTACCTCCCAGCTTGAAAGCATAGCCCTGAAGGAAGTGCCCGGAAGACTGGCAGCTTACCTGATCTACCTCCAGGAAGAGCAGGGAAATACAAGGGAACTGAAACTGGATATATCAAGGGGAGAACTGGCAAGCTTCCTCGGGACCATACCGGAGACCCTTTCACGCATTATGGCAAGACTCGAGGAAGAAGGGCTGGTGAAGGTACAGAAACGCACCCTGGAGATACTGGATATGGAGAAGCTGGAAGAACTGGCGTCCATAGGCAAGATCTGAAAATCTGAACCAAGTAACGATCACCACCACGGGGTCTCGAAATGGGTCTAATCCAAAATCTAAAATCGGCAATCCAAAATGAGTTTGTTGGTCGGACGCTTCGCGGAGGAACAAGGAAGAGAATCTTTCGTGGGTTTTAATCTAAAATCCAAAATCGTAAATCTAAAATCGATTAACCAAGGGGAGGAGTTAGTTTCCGCTCCAGCGATAGGCTGACATGGGGCGTCCCGGTTTCCCATCCCTGTAGATGTTCACCTTTACCACCATGCCGCGGTTGGCCAGGTATTCAAGATACCTGTGGGCCGTGGCATGAGATATGTCGCAATGGCCGGAAACATCTTTCCAGGTTACCTCTTCCTCTTTGTCTTTGAGAAATCTCACGATCATGTGGAGGGTGTCGTTGTTAATGCCCTTCTTTCTCTCGTCCCAGTTAAGGGAACGTCTCTGTTGAACAAGCTTGCCATGTAGTCTTATGCGGGATTTGAAATCTGCCAGATGAAGAGGCTTGGTGATAAAATCATCCGCTCCTGCAAGCAGGAGTTCCGAGGCTATTTTCTCGTCCTCTTCGATTGTAAGGGCAATGAGTACTATCTGATCAGACAACTGCCTTGCTTTTGTTATGACTTCCAGTCCGTTCATTCCGGGCATGTGAAAATCAACAAGAAGTATATCCACTTCCTTATCCGAAACCCATTGGAGAGACTCTTTGGGGTCCACACTGGTTATCATATGCCAACCCTGGGTTGAGGCCATGGCCTCGAGGGTGTAAAGGATATCAGGATCATCATCGACAGCACCTATATACAGTGGCATTCTTTCCTCCTGGATCTTCAGCTATGGTCTTTCAAAAGGGGAAACCTGATCTCAACCTTTCCGCCGCCATGAAGATCGTCGGACAAGGTCATGGTGCCCCCATTATCTTCCACCACCTGTCGGACAAAACCAAGCCCTATGCCTGTGGAATTCCAGCCTGATACATTCCGCTGAGGGAGTCTCGACCCGAACCCGGGGCCATTATCCCTTACTGCAATGGATATTCCATCTGCTTCAGGAAAAACATATATCCCTATAAAAGGCTTGTCCATTCCCTTCACAGCCCAATGAGCATTATCAAGAAGATTGACAAGGGCCCTGGAAAGACGGATCAGGTTGACCGGTATCTCTACCTGCAAAGCGGACTGGTCTGCCTCTAGTCTGACCTGGTCCTTCCAGTCAAAAGGACTTATCTGGTTCCGGGTATAGTCTATAAGCTCTGACACTCTTACCTTTCTTCTTGCTTTTGCGGAAAGGATCTCTGAAACCATGCCGTTCATTGTATTTGCAGCCTTGGAGATCACGGAGGTATGACATTTGATTTCTTCCGGATCCTCCAGGGAAAGGATGACATCCGTCAATCCAGTAATTGTGGTCAATGGTCTTTTAAGGTCATGAACCAGGCTCTGGAGCTCCACCGCACCCCTGTTTCGTATATTCTCCTCCCTCAAGAGGGCCAGTTTCTTTTCATTTTCCCTCAACAGGGAGAGGTTGTTTATCTGCGCACTGTAGGCGATAAGAAGTTCCGAAGTAATTATCCCGCCAAGGAAAAGACTGCAGAAAAGTGTAAAACCGGCTATGTTCAGTACCATCTCCCTCTCCATCATAATAGCCAATCCCTTTATTGCCATGGAGAGCTCTCCCCAGCCTGCACCATAAGGGGTCATGAAAGGGATCACATCGAACCACTGGAAGGAAAATATGAACAGGGCAAGGGCAAGGGCCTTGTTGAGCCAACCGGACACTTCCCGGGTCATGTAATGAAGTATGAGAACACTGGCCATGCTGAGGACTGCAGGGAAACCGAAATGTGGAACGATACCCTTACCCAGGGATGATATTAAACTGTAGGAAAGGGGAATGGCCACGAGGGGGATTATCCATGAAGGGATCCTGAAGGGTATGTACCCTGTAATTCCATCCCCCAGGAGAAACCACCCCAGGTAAAGAGATATGGCCCTGGTAGAATTGATGAGCACAAGGATCACAGCAGAGGTAAGGATGTAACCGCTATCCTCAAGTTCTACTGCCATGTTCATAAAATGGAACACTCTGGCAGCCGGGATGAATTGAGCGAATATCCAGAGAAGGAGAAATCCTGCTCCGGAGATCAGGTAATGAGATGGAATGAATTTACTTGAGGAAACCTTGTTATTGCCCAAATTAATGACCACCCTTTCCCCATCGTCTGAACCTTCCAAGTACCAGGAGAAAAAGGATTATCCCTGCTATCGAAAAGAAGGGGATCCTCCACCGGCTGATAATCTTTCCCGGCCTCGAATCGAAGGGAACCCCTGTTCCAAGGCTCAGTTCCCTGAGATTCAGGAAATGGATCACCGGAATGTTGTTTTCCAGGGCACCTGCAATAACACCGTTGCCGGCATCTTTATTGTCTGAAGGAAGAATAAGGCCTCCTCGAAGCTGGAGGACCTCTTCATCTGTACCCAGGGAGGAAGCCGAACCACCGATGTTTACGAGAGCTTTGGCATTCTTCTCCTTCAACAGGTCCACCTTCATGGCTATCATCTCATGGACATCCCTGGCCTTCAATATTTCCACACCAGCTTCCCGTGCTGCTGTTTCAAGGATCTTTATGCCTTCCGGGGAGATCCCCCCTCCCAAATCTTCTCTCCCGCCAAGGGTATAGTAGGAAGATCTGGTTGAGATGAAACCTGCATTTCTCAGGACAGAACCTATAACAGGCCATGGAAGGGATGGGATATTCGCACCCCATGTGGATGCACCGAGGGAAACCACCAGGGACGGATCAAGGCCCCTTTCCTCTGCGGCACAGAGCACGTTGAGGATCATCCCAGGGAAAGAACCTGATGAATATACAGCGATCCTGTCTCCTTCCGAAAGCCCCAGTTCGTCAAACCATCTGCCGGTCACCACGGACCACCGAGGGTCACTTGCTGTCCTTTTGGACGGAAGGCTTCCAAGGGTGGTAGTAAGGGGGCTCCATTCGACACCGATAAAACCTGTCTTCCATGGGTCATCCTCAATATTACTGTCCAGGCCTCTTGAGAGGCGCCATTCATAGAGATGGGCCTGGGCACTTCGCACTCTTTCCCATAGCCGTTCTTCCCCCGGGTCAAGAGCTGTCCGCAAGGGAAGGAACCATAATATCACCAGGACTATGCTGAGAAGGTATAACAACCGGGAATTGGCCCGGGAAAACCTTTTATTGATCTCCATGAAATTTCCTTTTTTACTGCCCATGAACCTCTTCCAGTCCTTTATAACAACATGGTGAAATATCTCAGGCACTCCAGAGTCATAAGAGAAACCAGCGTAACTGATACCACTCCGGAAAGGGTCCTGAAAAGGCCCTGTTTCTGGATATCAGAAGCTATGAGTGCAGGAATGATCCATCCCACCCAGAGAGAGGTCCCGGGAAATATCTCCAGGGTAGCCATCCTCAGAAGGATGGCCAGGACCATGGCTAAAGCGATCCTCTGTCTTCCGTAAAGGGCAAATACCCTGACAGCGATCTCGAGAATAATGGAAAGGATAACCCCGGAGACCATGGAAAAGAGGATAACTTCAGGTGAACCCACGTTCAGAGCCAGCAACCCGGGGGTTATTATCCCCCCACAAGCCCATCCGGTTCTGGAGTAATAGAACATCCCCCAAAGAATTCCTGTCCCCAGAAGTAACAGCTGCCAGTGGGATATCACTGCAATTCCTCTCTTTCAAGGATAAAGTCCAGGGGAAGACCTGCTACATTTCCACAGCCGAAGATCTTCCTGGCTTCTCCAAAACTCGACAAAAGTTCCCCCAGGTCCTTTGATTCCCTGTACCATTTCCATGCCCAGGCAAACCAGGGGCGGTCCCCTGTGATAAATACAGAAGACCATTTATTCGAGAACATCCAGTCCCGGTAGCTTTCCAGCCTGACAGGCCTGTCCCTTCTGTGGTTGTAGAGAAGGATCGTTTCATCTGAAGACCATCCAAGCATGCCAAAGAGGTCCCTGGTGCTATCGATATCATTTGCTGAAAATGCAAAGGCCAGCTCGGTCTCCCCCAGGGGGAAGGTCCTGAAGTCAGCCATATCTGGTGGAGTTCCCCTTATGGCCTTTTCCGATAATTCAATATCCATTCCAAGATATCGGCAAATACCAAGAGCGGTCAGGATGTTGTTCTCTCTGAAGTCCGGCGAAGAACCTTCAGGCAGCAAAGTAGTATGAAGGGAGCATCCTTTTGACTTGAGGATATCCTGAAGATAAGTTTTCTTATCCAGGCCAGGGCCCAGAAATACCGCCCCTTCCCTGGTAATACCCATTGCGATGGCTCTGATGGCATCCTCTTCGGAGGGTCCCCAGGCTTCCTGGTGATCGGGATCGACCTTTGTAATCACCGTTAGCTGGGGGGAAAACCACCTCGCTGCAAGATGCTGGAGTTCTGGAGCAACCGCACTGTTCTCCATCACAACAGCTTCGGCATAATGAGGTAGAGAAGAAAGCCACCATCTCATTTCCTCCACATGGCCTCCATTGGTCCTCAGGATCTGAACCTCTCCGGCAGGTGTAAGTTCCCTGGGAAGCACTCCAGTGATCCTCCCGTAGGCTTTTATCCCATTCGCTACAAGGGCGGAATGGATCAGCCTTACAAGGGAACTTTTCCCCCTGCTGCCTGTGACCAGTATCTTCAATGGGTCTTGTAACTCCCTTTTCATAAGGACGATTTTAACACCTTTCCCTGATAGAGACGGCTTTACTACCAGAGAGGGGCATCCCCGAAGGAATGCCCCTCTTGACTAAAGTGCTTCAATAGCTGATATCTGGCTCCTTAAGCGCCTAATAGCCTACAGGGACACCAAGGCGCCTGCTGTCTGCTCCGCCATCCATGGTACCACTGATCACATCGAAGAGGATCCCCTGTGCAGTGCCGAAGTATCCACCTCTTTCTCTTACTTCGGTCTTATGTCCTCTCCATTCCAGAAGACTGATAGTACCGGGATCCATGGCATCCTCGATCCTGAGCGGCCCTCTCTCGCCGTTATAGGCATAGCAGAATATACGCGGCTGTTCAATGGCTTCATCCATGGTCATATCGAAATCCACCACGTTCATGATGATCTGGCTGACGGCAGTAATTATCCTCCAGGCTCCTGCTGCTCCAAGGGTCATGAAAGGACGTCCCTCAGGATCCAGAACGATGCTCGGAGACATGGAAGAAAGAGGTCTCTTCCCGGGTTCAGGAGCATTTACGCTTTCCGGCTCCTTGGCAAAATCGTCCATCTGGTTGTTCAGGACGATCCCATATTCAGGCTCCACCACTCCGGAACCGAAGAAGTAATTCACCGTGTTCGTGGAGGCTACGATATTTCCTTCCTTGTCAACTACGGAGAAATGGCTGGTGGAAAGATGGATATCATCGGTCCCTGCACTGTAGGTCGAAGCTACAGGGTTATCATTGAAAGGCCAGGGATCGCTCGGCTGGACCTCTACCATAACCTTGTCCTTGCTGATCTTCGAAGCAAGCATCTTTGCATATTCCTTGCTGGTAAGACCTGTAAGAGGTACATCCACAAAGGCGGTATCAGCCATGAATTTCTGCCTGTCGGCGAAAACGAGTTTCATGGCTTCCGCAAGATAGTGAAGATACTCCGGAGAATTATGCTTCAGTTCATTCACAGGAAGATTCTCCATAATGTTGAGAAGCTGGACGATATGGGTACCTCCGCTTGATGCAGGAGGCGTGGAATAGATCCCGTAACCCCTGTACGTTCCATGGACAGGCTCACGAAGAAGGACTTCGTAGTTACGAAGGTCTTCCATGGACATATTGCCTCCAGACTTGTTGACCGCTGCCACCACTGCCTGACCGATAGGTCCGTCGTAGAAGGCCTTGGGGCCCTGTTCCCCGATCATCCTGAAAGCCTTTGCAATTCCAGAGCTCTTGAGTATCTCTCCCTGCTGGACAGGAAGCCCATCCTTGAAATAAACGTTTTCCGGGCTGTATTTGGCCATTTTGTCGAAGTTGTCGGTGATTATCTGGGTCTGCATGGGATGGACCTCGAAACCTTCCTCAGCAAGCCTGAGGGCTGGTTCAGCCACCTCCGCAAAGGACATGGTCCCGTATTTCTCAAGAGCTGTCCATATTCCCATAAGCTGTCCGGGTACACCTACAGCCTTTCCGCCAAGCTGGGACCATTTCTCTTCCTTGGCCTTATCAGAGGCATACATATCCTTTGTCGAAGAAGCAGGAGCAACTTCACGATAGTCAAGTTCAACCACTTCTCCAGTCTTTGCAAATCTGACCACCATGAATCCGCCACCGCCGATACCGGAAGCATTCGGTTCGACCACATTAAGGGCCAGCATGGTCGCACAGGCTGCATCCACAGCATTGCCACCCTTTTTGAGGATCTCTACCCCTGCCTTGGAAGCCAGTTCGTGGGCTGAAGAGACCATACCGTTACGTGCCATTACGTCATCGACTTCCATGGCCAGAGCAGCACCAGTGGCACAAAGTACAGCTACAGTAACAATCAGACATAACAATTTCTTCACAATTAATACCTCCCGTTGTTAGATTTCACCAGATCTAAGGTAATAACCTACCCCTCTAGTGATAATTTCTTCAAAACCAGGTATTCCAACCACCCTTACTCCTTTTGCCTCATCGATGAATTCAAGATATTCCATGAAAAAACTTACGGCTGTTGCATGACGTGCAACCCTGAGGGAGATGGGCTGCTCTCCGTCGTAAGGGATATAAAGTTTTCCAAGTCCGTAGGCTTTGGCGTAACATTTATCCTCTCCCGTCACCACCAGGTCAGCGTTAGTCCTGCCTCTCAGGCGTCCCTGGCTGGGATTGCCTGTCTCCATAAGAATGGGCATGGTATCAGTAAAATCCCCCCATTCCCGGTGACTGAGTCCGTGAAGATTCTTCGGGGAAGGCTCAAGCCTGATAGGAATTCCCATAGCCTCTATTTCCATGGTCACCATGGCAGCAAGCTCCATGCTTCTTTCATGGGCCACAATGGCATTCACCACGGGATATTCCGGTGATGCTTCGTGAAGGTCAAAGGCAAGATCCACCTTTTCCTTCCTTATAAGTTCCACAATTGCATAGGCCATTTTTTCTGTTATGGAACCATCCGGTCTCCCGGGATAGCATCTGTTCAGGTTGCTTTTCTCCTTACCCGAAAGATTCTGTCCTGAAGTTGGGTGGATATAGATATCCGGATCAGGCCACTGAAAAATAGGATTGGAAAGCCTGTTCCCGTAGGGGAAGAACCTTTCGCTTCCATCTGCAGTTACCAGGGTATAACCCTGTGGATGCCCTTCCTGGGCACCGTTATGGGTAAAACCCATCACATTGGCAGTGGGGATGACAATGAGTCTTCCCCTCTCAACCTTTGCATTCTCCAAAAAGAGGACGCCGGTCAGATTACTGGAAGGTTCATTGGGATGGGTACCGCAAAGGAGCAGTACGGTACCGCCCTCTTCTTCCCCTTCCTGTATGAAGACAGGCTGGTCCGCCGGGGTTCCCTTTATTCCCTCAAAGTAATCGGAAAGCATGACCTCCTGGAACTCTTCCAGGGGGTATATCTTCTCCGGCTCCCACATGGATCGGAAACTCGATGCTGCAATAAAACATACAAGGCATGAAAGACCAAGAAGCAGAAAAGCGGTCAACCTTGTTCCCTTAAATCTGAATTTCATAACGACACCTCACTTGATCATCAGGACCCGAAGGATAAGCGGGATAACCACAAGTGCTGCGGTTACCTGTTTCCAGAGATCCTTCTCCCTGAAAAGGCACCTTATGACAAGAGCAAGAACAAAGAGGACGATACCTCTGTAGATCAGAGTCATGGTCATCTTCAAGACCTCCTAATAGGGAAGCATGGAAGCTATGTAGTTAGCTCCCAGGATCACGGCAATACCCCAGGCTGCTGTAACAATACCCGGGACCAGACAGTATTTCAGGACTTTGAAGTAGTTCTTCTCTCCCACAACCTGAGCGGCAAAGATACCTGCAAGCGCGGTGGGCGGCATCAGGTCACCAAGCCCGGCAATAAGGCTCAGGGCAGAACCGACCATGATCTCGTTCCTTCCCAACAAAGCAAGAAGGAAAGGCACCCCCAGAACTGAGGCCGACCCAAAGGCTGATACTGCACCGAAGAGAGGCATGGAGGTGGCTATCCCCAGATAGAGCAGCCAGGCTGGAAGTGCCAGGGCAGAAACAACAACAAAACCCCTTACTCCGATGAGTGTCATTATCTGAATGAACATTCCCACACCCATGAGTATCCCCATTACCGGCAAAGCATCATCCACAGCTTCTGTGGCTGCCTCCAGCGGATTCCAGCGAACACCCGAGAAGATCCCGCTGAGAGATGCTATGAGGAAATCCAGAGGCATCCCGAGGGATGGCCAGAAAGTGGGGAAGCTTCTTTCCCCTATCATCAGTACCATTAGAACAAGAATGGGCAGGAAAAGTCGAAAAGACAGTTTGACCCTTTCCATTCTTTTGAGCTCCTCTTCAAGGGCCTGCTCGTCATTTCCCCTGGACCTGAAATGGGGATAGACAAGGAGCAGGGCAGAGAAGATCGCCAAAGGAACCGTACAGACAAGAAGGGGAAGTCCGAAACCCACATAGGGCATATCTATACCGCCACCAATGATCATGGCAGGGATATTTATGGGAGGTGCTATCATCCCGTAGATCGCACCCATGGCGATAACAGCCGCAGTCTTGACCACTGGAACGCCCAGCTTTATCAGAACTGGGGCTACCAGGGCCCCGGTGGTCAGAACTGCTGCGGTAGAAGAGCCGGTTATCATTCCAGGGATCATTATGAGGAGCATGATACCCAGGCTCAATAGCAAGGGTACCTTTCGGAACTTGCGGATCACCCAGGCTGCAATAGCCTCCAGAAGTCCGGTCTTCTGGACGGTTTTCATAAATATCATGGCCATGGCAATGATAAGGATGGTATCAAGATATCCGAAGGTCCCTTCCACAAGATGCCTCAATGGGAAACCTGCCCCGGAGATAAGGGCTCCCACGATCGCCGCAATTGACATAGCCACAGCAATGGGAAGGCGGAAAGCAAAGGCTCCAAATGCAAAGGTAGCCAGCATTGCTATGGTGTAAAATCCTTCAGGCCAGAACCATTCCATGATCTTTAATTGACCGGGACGCCCCAGCCGGAAAGGACTGCTTTAAGGGGTTCTGAAGTTGATCGAACGTTCTCGGCAGTTCTTATTTCTATGTTCTTCCCTTCTATCAGGGAATCGAAGAGACCATCTTCATTTGCGCCTTCCACCAGGATAAGCTCATCCGCATAGGGTACAGCAGTGGTGATAAAAGCGTCAGAAAGCTTTCCCCTTCTCCCCTCTCCGCCAACGTGCATGATCAGAACCTTGATCCCTTTGTCTCTGGCAGTTTGAAGAAGTTCGGTAGCTCTCTGGTTCTCCTGGTCCTTGTCGATACCCGCTGCGCCAAGACCCTTGGAACTGCCTCCGACTACGGCGATCAATATTGTCTTTCCTTCCAGACCTTCGGCCCTGAGCAGGTTATCCGTGTCGGGAGTGACCTTCAGTTTCTTCAAAACAACCTTGACCATCATGGAATCCGGACTCTGCCCGATAGAGGTCAAAGCTATGTCTCCTGCCCAGGCAGCACCGGCAAGAAATATCATCAGGACCACTATCAGTCCCGTGAACATTTTTCTGTTGATCATATCAATTCCTCCCTTTATCGTTCTTATCAATGCTCTCTTCCAGTGTATTTCCGTGGATAGAAATGTCCATATTTTTTCTCATATATTTTTCCCGGCAGGAATCCTCTCCGGCCTCACTGTATTTTCAACAACTTCCTTCGCAATGGGGATGGGTGAAGTCAAAAACTTGTGCCATCTGTCGTGAAAATCAAAATAGTGTAAAGAGGTCCTGGTGATGGATGAGAGGGAAGATTGATCAGTGTTTTAAAGATCACAGAGATATCCTTTTATAAGGTGAAATTCGAATATGAACTCATAGAAAGGCTCAAGGGTAATTAATTTCCAGATCCCGGGTTCCTTCTGACTTAGTTAGACGAGAAAAATAAGATCGAAGGTCGAGGAAAACCCTGATAATTTCATAACCATTAATTTCCCCCAAGTTTAATCATATACAGACTGTTGTGAATAGTCAAAGATTTATCTGAATGAATAGATAGCTATAGAAGGTTTTTCTGTTTTCATCCTAATCAATTGCATGGGAAAAGACCTGGAGATGAACTAACAATGGTTGCTGTAAAAGATCCGCCAAAGCCCTTTAAATAAACCGTGGACGGGCGGACGCTTCGCGGGGATCACATAGAAAAATCTTCTTTCTGTGTATAACCACAAAACCTGAAAAGCAAACCACAGAGAAGAGTTTTTTGTGGGTTTTAATCCAAAATCGCAAATCGGCAATCGAAATCGATTCACCTCGGTGAGCGGGTTTATAGTGTTGTTTTTCTGCCAAGGAGGTAATAATTCACCGGCACCTGGTGAAGTACTTCTGAATC
>Ga0272441_10014296_pt1 | contig 11286 bp, 10 predicted proteins | sample SSMProp6N_FD_193582 | JGI IMG/M metagenome (GOLD analysis project Ga0272441, IMG submission 193582) | Marine sediment archaeal communities from Little Sippewissett salt marsh, Falmouth, MA, United States - SSM-Prop-6N | ecosystem: Environmental > Aquatic > Marine > Wetlands > Sediment ... | reverse complement strand
ATCCGCGGCGGCGAGGGGTTGGGACCGGGCTGGCAGAAGCGCCTTGCCGGCCTGGACTACTGGCAGAAGACCGTGGCGGACATGAAACGGAAGGAGGAGCAGAGGCTGAAAGCCGAGGCCGATGCTGTGGCACGGGCGATTCGCGACATGCCGGGCCGCTTCGAAAGGGTCGTGAATGGCGACCATAACGCGATTCTTGCCCGGATCGATGAACCGCCAGACGGCGGGGTAATCAAGGAGTTGCAGGGAACCGATTGGCAATGGTCGACGGACCCGCCTTCGTGGCGCGGGATGTTTGCCCTCGGGCTGTATGAAAAGGCGAGCCATCCGTGTGCGGTTGTTGCCTTTCCCGGAAAGACCCGTTCACGGCCCGGAGACTACGCCGCAGTAACGATGACAACAGTGATTCCGCCGTTCCAGGGGCGGCTCATGCTCGATGCCTACCTTGCCGACACGAAGGTGAGCGAAACATGGACCCAATACCGCTACATGGTTCTCATAGTGAACGGCAAGGCAGTCTGGGAGGAAGACATCGCGGCGAAACGGAAAGGCAGGGAATGGATCTCCGTTGACATCAGCGAAGCAGCACGGGGCGCAGAAGATCTCAAAGTGCGTTTCCGTATCGAAGACAGAAAGGCCGTGGCGAACTACAGTTCCATCGCCTTCCTGGGCCCGGTGCGGCTTCGTTCTGTGGCAGCGGAACGGAAGAGGGAGGAGAAAGGGAAGTAGCTTCCCTTCCTTCGATGTTCGATGTTCGATGTTCGATGTTGGATGTTCCGTTTCGGACCGGGCCCGCGCAGGCAGGCAGGTGCAGGAAGGAGGAATCGGATCGCCCTCCGGGCACTGTGCCTGGCCGTCTTTCTCGCGGCCGGGTGCGGAGCGCAGAAGAGGGACAGCCGGACCACAATCCGCATCATTTGCGCGCTGCCCACCGACGTGCTTCCCACGATGAGGGCGTTGCTGGCCGAGTTCGAGGAGCAGAATCCGGACATCCGGGTCAAACTCGAGTTGGGAGTCGATTACACCAAGTACCAGATCATGTTCGTGGGCGGGGTGCCCCCCGACGTGATGCACTTCTCCGGCAAACGCGTGCTGTCCTTTGCCCGGCGTGATGCGCTGCTTAACCTGCTCCCTTTCGTCGAGAACGACAAGGATTTCAAAGCGGACGATTTCTACCCCGTGGCATGGCAGGGCGCCCATCGCACGACGAATACGCTCTATTACATACCGTGGGAAGGAAGCGGCACCGTGCTGTACTACAACCGGACGCTGTTCGACGCAGCGGGTGTTCCCTATCCGAGGGACGACTGGAACTGGCAAGACCTGTTGTCGGCCTGTAAGCGTTTGACGAAGGACACGGACAACGACGGGCGGATCGACCAGGCCGGTATCGCCCTGACCCTGTCCATTTGCAACAGTGGAATTCCATGGGTCTGGCAAAACGGAGGGCGAATCTTCGACGAGCAGCGCACCCATTGCCTGGTCAACGAACCGGCCGCCGTGCAGGCGCTGGAATTCTTCATGGATTTCCATCGCAAGTACCGGGTCACGGTAACCGAACTCTCCGGGGGCGAAGGTCGGAACCGGAACGAGCTCTTTCTCTCGGGCAAGGTCGCAATGTTTCCCTACCTGGCCTACAACATCAGTACCTTCAGCAAGGCCAAGGGCCTGAAGTGGGATGTTGCCCTGTTCCCGAAGGGGCCCAAGCGGCGGCTGGTGCGCTACACGTCATCCGGATGGGTGATCCCGAGGCAGAGCCGGCACAAGCGTGAGGCGTGGCGGCTGGTCCGGTTCCTCACCAGCCCGGACTCCATGCTGCGGCTGGCGCTGGCGGGAGATTTCGTGCCCACCCGCATGTCGCTGGCGAAATCGAATGAGTTTGACCGTGCGGCGACACCCTGGGACGAAAAGGTTCTGGTCCGCGCCATCGACGATAGCCGTCCCCTGCCGGGTATCTACCGGTTTGAAGAGTTTTCCGCGATCTGGAAGGAGGAACTGGACAGGGTGGTCTACGGAAGAGCCGAGGTACAGGATGCCACACGGCGGATTGTCCGCCGGGTTGACGAGGTCCTGGCGAAATGATTTCGCGCGGGAAACGGACGGGTCCGTCCTGGCGACGGCGAGAAGTGGTTGCCGGTTACGCCTTTCTGTTGCCCAATTTCCTGGGGTTCCTCGCCTTTGTATCTCTCCCGGTTCTCTTTTCACTGACGCTCAGCTTCTTTGAATGGGACATTCTGACGGCGCCTCACTTCGCCGGGTTGCGTAACTACGGAAAGCTCCTGGCGGACGCCAAGTTTTGGTACTATCTTTACAATACCGTGGTCCTTATGCTGGCGATTCCGCTGCAGATGGCGGCGTCACTGGGACTGGCGATCCTGCTCGACAAGAAGCTTCGCGGCGTCGTCTTCTTCCGGACGATCTACTTTCTCCCTTCCATTACGGCCGGAGTCGCGATCTACCTGCTCTGGATGTGGATCTACAATCCGAGCTTCGGACTGGTCAACTATGCCCTGTCGTGGTTTCGCATCGTAGGGCCGCGCTGGCTGGAGGACCCCGCGTGGTCCAAGCCCGCGCTCATCATCATGAGCCTCTGGGCGCAGATGGGAGGCGTGAACATGATCCTGTATCTTGCCGCCCTGCAGAATATCCCGCCCGGACTCTACGAGGCGGCCGCCGTGGACGGCGTCAACGCATGGCAACGGTTCCGGCACATTACCCTGCCGCTGCTGGGACCGACAACATTCTTCATCCTCACGACCAACCTGATACGGGGATTTCAGGGCGGATTCGAAATGGCCTACATCATGACCCAGGGCGGGCCGGCCGGGAGCACGACAACGGTCAGCTACTACCTGTTCCAGAACGCATTCGAGTGGGGATACATGGGGTATGCTTCCGCCATTGCATGGGTGCTTTTCGCACTGGTATTCGGGGTGACCATGATCAACTGGAAGTGGGGCGGACGGAAGATCGCATACTGAGAGAGCCCGGCATGGACCGACATACAACAGGCTTCAGGATCGGCTGGTACACGGTGAACGTGCTCATCGGGGCAACCATGATCGGGCCGTTCCTCTGGATGCTGCTGACCGCGGTGAAGGATGCGGGCTCGGTTTTTGTCTTTCCGCCGGAACTGCTCCCGCGCCGATGGGAATGGTCGAACTTCGCGAGTGTGTGGGAGGCCGTGCCGTTCGGCCTCTTCTACCTGAACAGCTTGTTCGTCGGTATCGCGGTGACCTGCGGCCAGGTCACGACCAGCGCTTTAGCGGCGTATGCTTTTGCGCGGCTCGAATTCCCCGGCCGGGATAAGCTCTTCTTCGGCTACCTGGCGACGATGATGATTCCGCAGGCTGTCATCATGATTCCGGTCTTTATTGTCCTTCGGTCGTTGGGTTGGATTGACACCTACAAGGCGCTCATCCTGCCGAGCATTTTCACGGCCTACGGCACGTTCATGCTGCGGCAGTTCTTCATGAGCATTCCGCGGGACCTGGAGGATGCGGCTCGCGTGGACGGGTGCGGTCCGGTAAGGATCCTGAGGAACGTTGTGCTGCCCGTTTCGAAGCCGGCCATCGTTACGTTGGCCATACTGACGTTCATGGCCACGTGGCGCAGCTTCATGTGGCCCCGGATCGTGATCCACACCATCGAAAAAAGCACGCTTCCGATCGGGTTGCAGGCGTTCCAGACGTTGCACGAGACAGAGTACACCCTTCTCATGGCCGGTTCGGTTATGGCCGTGATTCCGGTCATCGTTGTGTTCGTCCTGGGCCAGCGCGCTTTCGTGAAGGGAATTCTCCTGGGGGCCGTGAAAGGATAGAGGGTTTCTATTGCAGGAATGCATGCATCCGGCTGTAGCACGGTCCTCTGGACCGTGCTTCTCTCGCGATTGACGTCCATGCGGTCTGGGGAACGGCGCGGAGCACCGTTCTACGAGCCTTTCTGCAACTCTGGGCGGGGAGTCGGAATGTTTGGGAAGAAGACAGCGCAATGGACAGGAAGGCAAGGGAGTGGGTCACCGTTGACGTAACCGATGTGGCCAGGTATTCGCAACAACTCAATCTGCGGTTTCGGGTCGAAGATCGGAAGGGGGTGAGCGACTGGAAGATGATGACGTTCATCGGCCCCGCGCAATTGAGGGAGGAGCGATGAGGCTGGCCCCGCCGGCGTGAAACCGGATCATCGCGCGTAGGAGCGTGTGGCGCTGAAGGATGTGCAGCAGCCTGAAGCGGTCGGTCGGGCTTCTCAAGCGGCCGGCAGGTAGATCGAAAACGTGCTGCCTTTGCCCGGTTCGCTCCGGACGTCCGCCCGTCCACCGTGCACGGTGGCCACATGCTTGACGATGGCCAGGCCGAGCCCCGTGCCCCCTAGCTTGCGACTGCGGCCCTTGTCCACCCGGTAGAATCTCTCGAACAGCCGGGGCAGGTGTCGCTTCTCGATTCCGCAGCCCTCGTCCCGAACGCGGACTACGATCTCCTTTCCTTCGCGGTCGGCCGAGAGCACGATGGTCTTTCCCGCATCGCTGTATTTTGCGGCGTTGTCGATCAGGTTCGACACGGCTTGCTCGATCAGAGGAGCGTTGAGCGAGGCTTTCAGCTCTTCCGCGCAGTGCATCTCGACGTGCATCTCCTTGGCGTCCAGTGCGGCCCGGCAGAGGGACACGCCGGCGTTGAGCACGGAGCGCAGCGAGACCTCCTCAATATCGATCTTGCTTCGTTCCGCCTCGTTCTCGAGGGACGCGAGCGTGAGCAGATCTTCCAGGAGGCGGTGGAGGCGCGCGGCCTGCGTGTCGATGATCCCCAGGAAGCGGTCACGATCGCTCTTCTTTTCGGCTGCGCCGTCCAGCAGCGTCTCGATGAATCCACGAATCGATGTTACGGGTGTCTTGAGTTCGTGCGAGACATTTGCCACGAAATCGCGCCGCAGCGCCTCGAGGCGGTGCAGGCGCGTGGTATCGTTCAGCACCAGCACGGCGCCGATCCGGCCTCCCCCGGGGTTGCGCAGGGCCGTGCCGTGCGCCTGCAGGTGTAACCCGCGATCGAAGAGGTGGACGTCACCCTCCACGAGTTCATCCGTGCCCAGGGCCCTGTCGACAATCTCGTGCAGCTCCGCGTTGCGTACGATCTCGACCACGTTCCTGCCGAGGCAGTCGTCGGCGCTCACTTCGAAGAGACGCTCGGCCGCCTTGTTGACCTGGATGATACGTCTGTCGGGATCCACGGCGATCACGCATTCGGTCATGCAGGCAAAGAGGGCCTGCTGCTGATCGCGCTGCTGCGTCACGGTGTTGATTCGTTCCTTCAACTGCTCGGCCATTCGGTTCAGAGTCCGGCTCAGAACGTTCACTTCGGAGATCACGCAGGTGGGCAGTCGCCCGTCCAGGTTTCCGGCGGCAAAGGCCTCTGCCCCCTTGCGGGCCGTTTGGAGGGGGCGCGTGATCCGGCGTGAGATGAGGGCGCTGAGTACGACCGCGACCGCAGCGAGGAGCAGCCCCAGGGCTAGAATTCTCCTTTGCAGCACTGCGACTGCGCCGTCCACACGCGCCAGCGGGAGGGAGACGCGGATCATGGCCGCGGTTCGGTCGCGCTCCACGAACGGCACGGCTACGTACAGCATGTTCATGCGCAATGTGTTGCTGAAACGACGCGAACTGCCGCGCCCGGCAACCAGCGCGGCGCGGATCTCCGGCCGGTCTCTGTGGTTGTCCAGGGTTGCCGGGTCCCGTTCCGAATCGGCTACGACCTCACCGCGGGGGAGGACTACCGTCACGCGATACCCGGCTGCCTTGCCCAGCCGGTCGCACACGGCGTCGGCCGTCTCCGGCTTCAACGGATCCGCTTCTACGGCCAGGCGCTCGGACACCAGGCGCGCCGCGGAGAAGAGCTTGCGTTCCGTTTCCTCGTAGTGGAACGACCGCACGGTCCGGGCAACAAGCCACGATGCCGCGATCATGGCGCCGAGAATGACGAAGAGATGGGCGGGAAGGATCTGCCAGATCAGTCGTGTACTCCTCATGGCTGTTTGTCGCTGTCGCGGCTCGTGCCCTCGCGGGCCGTGGAGCCTTCCGTCAGGTCGTCTGTTCCCGTGGCATGCCGGATATCCTTGCCCTGCACTATGTAGACGACGTCCTTGGCAATACTGACCGCGTGGTCGGCAATCCGTTCGTACGCGCGCGAGATCAGGACCAGTTCGAGCACCTGGGTCATCACCGCGGGGTCGCCCATGACGTACGTTATCAACTCGCGGAAGAGTTGGTCGTTCAGATCGTCGACGCGGTCGTCCTTTTTGATCACCGCCACGGCCGCTTCGGGTGACGCGTGGGTGAAGGCGTCGAGGGCCTCGCCGAGCATCTTCGCCGCCATGTCTGCCATGCGAGGCAGATCGATGAGGGGCTTGAGCGGGGGATGCTTGAGCATCGTTTTGGCGTAGAAGCCGATATTCATAGCCTGGTCGCCGATTCGCTCGATCGCAGTAGTCATCCGTGTGACCATGAGCAGGAACCGGAGGTCCGACGCCACGGGCGTGTAGACGCTGATGACCCGGACGGTCTCCTCGTCGATGTCCTTTTGCATCTGGTCGACCTTGTTTTCCATCTCGGCAACGGGCTCGAACAGGCTCATGTCCCATTCGACAAGCGTCGTTGTTGTGGCGTGGACCATCTGCTCGGCCAGGGCGCCCATAGTCAGCAGCCTGTCCTTGAGGCCATTCAGATCATGATCGAATTGCCTGGGCATGTCTCATTCTCTCCTTTGTTCCGGGGGCTATCCGTAGCGGCCTTCGATGTACTCTTCGGTGCGCTTGTCCCGGGGAGTCACGAACAGTTCGGCGGTGGGGCCATGTTCGATCACGCTGCCGTTCAACATGAACATGCACTCGTCGCTGATGCGCCTCGCCTGTCCCATATTGTGCGTGACAATCACGATTGTAAAGCGTTCCCGCAGTTCGCGCAGCAATTCCTCAATCCGCTCGGTGCCCTCGGCGTCCAGTGCCGAACAGGGCTCGTCCATCAGGATGACCTGGGGCTTGAGTGGCAGCAGCCTCGCGATGCACAGCTTCTGTTGTTGCTCCAGGGTCAGGCCGGTCGCCTTGCGGCCCAGCATGCCCTCCAGGGCATCCCACATCTGCACGTCCCGCAGAGCCTGTTCGACCATCTCGTCCTGGCGCGCCTTCGTCATGCGTTCCCGGGAATGGGTGCGTATACCGAACAGCACGTTCTTGGGGATGGAAATGGGGAGGGGGTTGGGGCGCTGGAAAACCATGCCGACACAGCGGCGCAGCTGTGTCAGGGAAACGTCGTCGTCATAGATGTTCCTGTCGAGGATCGTGATCTCGCCGGTCGTTGTCACGTTGCCGTACCGTTCGTTGATGCGGTTGAAGCAGCGCAGAAGCGTTGTCTTCCCGCATCCGGACGGTCCGATGAGAGCCGTGATGATGTGGGGCTTGACGTTGATCGTCACGTCGCGCAGGGCCTGGAAATCGTCGTACCACAGGTTCAGCTTCCGGGTCTGCAGTGCGCAGCGTGTTTCTTCTTGCGTTGCCGGGGATTCCGTCATCCAAAATCTCCGTTCACATAGGCATGGGTCATCTCGTTCGCCGGGCTGGCAAAGATCGTCTCGGTCTCCCCGACTTCAACAAGGTGCGCGTTGTTGAAGAAGGCCGTCCGGTCGGCGATGCGACGCGCCTGTTGAACCAGGTTCGTGACGAGCACGATGGTTATGTACTCCTTGAGTTCCAGCAGGACGTCCTCGATCTTCATGGTGGTCACGGGATCGATCGCGATGGAGAACTCATCCAGACAGAGGATCTCCGGCCGGTGAGACAGCGCCCGGGCCAGCGTCAGGCGCTGCTGCTGCCCGCCCGAGAGCTTGGTGCCCAGCATATGCATGCGGTCCTTGACCTCGTCCCACAGCATGGCCTGCTTCAGGCATCTCTCGACGAGTGTGTCAAGCTCGCCGCGGTCGCCGACGCCCGCCCGGCGGGGGGCATACGCCACGTTGTCGTAGATCGACAGGGGTAGACCCACGGGCAGCGGGAAGACCATACCGATCCGGCGTCGGAGGGCGTACACGTTCTTCATGCTGAGGACGTCCAGGCCGTCGATGGCAACCGTACCGCTGACCCGCGCGGAAGGGATGAACTCGATTGTTCGATTGATGCACTTCAAAAAGGTTGTCTTGCCCGAATTGGACGGCCCGATCACGCCGAAGATCTGGTTGCGCGGGATCTCGAGAGAGAGGTCCTGCAGGGCGACCTGGTCTCCGTAGGCCACCGTCAGGTTGTCGAAGACGACATGTGTGTCCATCAGGTGTTCACCATTTCTTCCGTGAGCGGAGATAGACCCGGAGGCTGATCGAGACCGAGTTGATGCAGAGCGTCAGCGCGATCAGTACGGCAGCGGTTCCGAACTGGATCTCTTCGGACACGCCCCGCACCTGCGTTGTGAGGGCAAACAGGTGGTATTGCAGTGCCATGCAGGTATCGAACAGGCCATAGGGCAGCAGCCAGTCGACCCCGCTTTCGGCCAGGCCGGAGTAGTAGAATACGGCACCCGTGAACAGGATCGGGGCGGTCTCGCCGGCCGTGCGGCAGATTTCGAAGATCACGCCGGTCAGGATCCCGCTCATGGAGTTGGGAAGCACGATGGTCCGAATCGTCTGCCAGCGGGTGGCGCCCATGTTCCAGCAGGCCTCGCGGAACGACATGGGTACCGAGGCGAGGGCCTCGCGCGCGCTCGTCACAATCACCGGCAGGCTCATCACGGCCAGCGTGCAGGATGCGGCCAGCACCGATTTTCCCATGCGGGCAAACAGCACGAAGGCGCCGAATCCGAACAGGCCGTGTACGATGCTCGGTACGCCGGCCAGGTTCAGCACGGCCAGGTTGATGGTCCGGGTGAACCAGTTGTCCGGGGCGTACTCGTTGAGGTAGATCGCCGCAAGGATCCCGATGGGCGCGTCGATCAGCAGGGAGATGATGGCCAGGTAGAAGGTCCCGACGAGGGGCGCCCAGATGCCGCCCGCCGTCATGTACGCCTCCGGGTTCCGAAAGATGAACGACCAGGAAAGCACCGGCCACGCCCGGTAGAACAGGTATCCGATGATCGCGAGCACCGGGATAATCATGGCCGCCACCACGAAGCTGAACACGACCCTCGCCAGGCCTTCCGCGGCCTTCTTGCGGCGTTCCAGGGATGTAGCCCCGAACGTGTCATGGTGGACGAGGCGGATGCGCTGTCCTTCCCGCAGTTCCAGGACACCCTTGCGATGGTGGGCCGCGAGCTGCTCCGCAGCCGTGTCCGGGGCGGCCCAGGGGTCCAGCTCCGAACCGTCCCCACCCGCGCCCTCACCCCGCGCATTGACGAAGAAGCGGTAGCGGGGCGTGCCCCTGGATCGGACCTTCACGCCGGGTGTCGTGCAGGCGATCTCGAAGCGGAGCGGCTTTCGTCCCCCCTCCACGATCTCAACGGCGAGGTGCCGCACGGTGTCCAGTGCGTCTTCCAGCGTGGCGACGGTCTCGCGGTGTTCACCGCCCTTCTCCGCCTCGACCGCCAGCACAACGTATTCCGGCGAAGCCATCTACTGTCTTGCCTTTCTCAGAAAGCGAACCGTTCTCTCGCTGCGGACGCCCTTCACGACGATGTCGGCAACGAGGTTGACAACGAATGTAATCGCGAACAGGACCACTCCGATTACGAACAACACGCGGTAATGCGTATCGCCTTCCACCGTCTCCCCGAGTTCGGCGGCGATGGTCGCCGTCAGGGTCCGAATCGGATCCAGCAGGCTGTGCGGGATCTGGACGGCGTGGCCCGTACACATCAGCACGGCCATGGTCTCGCCGATCGAACGGCCGATCCCCAACAGAAGGGCTGCCAGCAGGCCGTTCTTGGCGGCGGGGAACAGCACCCGGTAGATGATCTCCCAACGGCTGGCCCCGAGTGAAATGGCGGCTTCCCGGTAGGAGTCGGGGACGGCCTTCAGGGCGTCTTCTCCGATCGACACGATCAGTGGCAGACTGATCAGCGCCACGATGATCCCGCCGTTGAGCAGGTTCACGCCGACCGGCGCGCCGGTGCTGCGCATGATCAGCGGCGCCAGGACCATGAGCCCGACGAACCCCCAGACGACGGAGGGAATCGCGGCCAGCAGTTCGACGAGGATCTTGAGTGTCTCCTTCACTTTGCCGCTGCAGAACTCCGACACGAAGACCGCCGCCCCCAGTCCGAACGGCACGGCCACGAGCATGGCAATGCCGGTCAGCGCCAGGGAGCCCGTGAGCAGGGCGAGGATACCGTACTGTGGTCTCACCTCCGACGTGGGCCGCCAGTTCGGCGAGGTGAAGAACTCCTTGAAGTCCAGCTCGCCGAAAACGGGCGCCGCTTCGCGGAAGACGAAGAAGAAGATCGCAAGGACAAAGAAGATGGCGCTCCATCCGCAGAGACGGATGATCCATTCGATCAGCCGTTCGGACAGAACGGACACACCGCGGCGGTTCGCGACGGGCGACGTTGAGCCGCCCACAGGGGCTGTCTCAACGCCGTTCATGCTCAATTGACAGGGACGTACCCGAGTTCGACGACCACCTTCTGGCCTTCCGCCGAGAGGATCCAGTCGAGGTATGCCTTGATCGCCCCTGCCGGCTCTCCGAGCGTGTAGATGTGTAGCGGTCGTGTGATCGGGTACGAGCCGTTCTTGGCGTTCTCGACCGTCGGCGCCACGGGTTCGTCATCCTTGTTTTTCGAAATCTTGAGCATCTTGACCTCGGGCGTGGCATACCCCATGCCGCTGTACCCGATGGCGCCGGGTGTACGTCCCACGAGAGCGACAACGTCCTTTGACCCGCTCTGATCGATGGAGCCCAGCTTGTAGTCCCTCTTCTTGCCGAGCACGGCTTCGCGAAAATAGGCGTATGTCCCGGAGCTGTTCTGCCGGCTGACGCGGACGATTTCGCCCAGCGCGGCTGCCTCGTCAGCGACCCCGGACCACTCCTCGATCTTGCCTCCGTCGCCGTAGATCTCTGCGAGGACATCGATCGTGATCGTATCGAGCGGATGGTCCTTGTGGACGTAGACGGCCAGGGCGTCATAGCCCACGATATGCTCCACGGGATCCTGTCCGCGCTTCGCCTTGGCCTTCTCGCGCTCCTTGGGTTTCATCTTCCGGCTGGCGTTGGCCATGTCGCAGGTGCCGTCGATCAGGCTGGCGATGCCGACACCCGAGCCACCCCCGAGGACCTGGACTTTTACACCCGTCTGCTTGTAGTACACCTCGGCCCATGCCTGGGCGA
>Ga0272441_10014294_pt1 | contig 11287 bp, 11 predicted proteins | sample SSMProp6N_FD_193582 | JGI IMG/M metagenome (GOLD analysis project Ga0272441, IMG submission 193582) | Marine sediment archaeal communities from Little Sippewissett salt marsh, Falmouth, MA, United States - SSM-Prop-6N | ecosystem: Environmental > Aquatic > Marine > Wetlands > Sediment ... | reverse complement strand
TTCGCCGGTGTCCGGCGTGGGTCTATTTGTGGGCAGCCAAACGGCGGATTGCGAGTTGGCGCAAGTCGTTGCAGAACAAGGGGATGCGCCTGAAGGGATTCGAACCCCTAACCCTTGGTTCCGTAGGTCAAAAACTGGGGGTTGTAAGTGACTGTAGACAAACGCTTTGTGTCGGTCTCACAAGGACTTATGAGAACAACCGAAGACCGGCCGAAGCACAACCGAAGACCAAATAAAGGTGCTTGGCGCGCGCTCGGCGCGCGCGGCAAGAGCTTTGGTCCCATCTTGGTCCCGGGGTCCAAGGCTGGGCAAGATCAATCCATTTTGGGAATGCTATAATGCGACGATGGCTCATGACACGTACGCCGATTTGGCGAGAGGAGGCGGATCTCGGGGCCCCGAGGCGATGCGCAGGCCGCGCAGTCCCGAAGAGGCGGAACGGCAGGAGCGGATCCGGCTCTATCATGAGGACGTTGCGATTGGAGGGCGGATCAGGTTCATTCGCCGAGGGACACGGCTGGCCGGCGGACGTCGACCACGCCTGCCCGATTATGACACCATCGCGGCCCAGGAGGAGCGTATCCGGGCCCTATTCACTCTGTAGTCAAGGAAGATGATCATGGCACGTAAGAAAGTCACCAGGAAGACGACCGCCGCCGGCTCGACGTCGAAATCGAAACGGACGGTCCGGCCCCCGAACAGGGAACCACATCCCTCAATACAGCGATCGGAAAAAACGACATATCGTGTCGGCTACTGCCGTCCCCCCCTTGAAAGCCAATTCAAACCGGGTCGGAGCGGGAATCCGGGTGGCCGCCCGAAAACAAACTTGTGGCGATTCGTCATTGCTTTCCTGCGCATGGACAAGCGGGAGCTGGCGAAGGTCAAGAAGAGGAAAGATCTCACCCTTGGTGAAATGGCAGCCCTGAACGCGGTCGAGCAGATGCGTAAGATCGGAGGACCCGGCGCCCGCGAGCTGTTCATGCGTGCGGTGGATTATGATGAGGGTCGGCCAGGTTATCGCGTAGAGTTCGGCGGTGACGACTCACTCAGCGAAGACGAATGCAACGAGATCCGTGAGATGATGGCCAAGAGACTCGATGCCGGGCCCCGGCAGGCACCGGACCCTGAGTGATTTCCGTGGGTGCCGTGGGTCCGGTCCGACCGAGATCGGCCCTCTGAGCGGCCCCTCCGAGACGGAGAATCGCCCGCCAACCCTGGAAATCGCCGATTTCGCCGAGAAGGCCCCTGAGAGCCGTCAGGAGCCTTTGTCCCCTTTGACCGTCTTACGGCCCGGACGGCACCGCGAACGTCACAGCCTGCCCTGTCCTCGCACGCACAGCCGTCACCCTGGCGGGCGATTTCATCGGCCCTGACTATGACCACAATTGGGGAGGATTTCAAGATTTGCCCCTTGCATCCTGGTGTCGCGACAGCTATAATCAGGACAGGTGGCACGCCTACACACCTTGGAGAAGCATCGACGCGAAGCGAATGCCAGAGTTGGGAGAACTGCGCTCTTTGGAAGGGAAAATATCATGAGAAAGTGGTCAATTCTTGCGTTGACAATTAGTGTAGTGGCATTGGGCCAGCATAAGGCAAATGCCGATCTCAAGCTCTCCACCTACGATGGTGTGGAGTCGGTCTATGACACCGAGGCTCAACGCCACTGGATCAGGGATCTGACCATGTTCAATTCACGAACTTATGACGAGCAGATCGATGATATCGCGGCGTTGGGCGGCAGTCCAGGGATTGACGGTCCGTGGCACATGGCAACCACCAGTGAGATGATGGAGATTTGGCCCCATGATGTTGAGGGGCAGCATTGGTCAATTGACGTCTTGGGTATTACAGCACATTTCCTGCCAACAACCATACGTTACCAGGAACCTTATCCTAACAACGAACATGACTACTGGTATGGGCGGTACGACGACAATGGGGGTAGCACTGTATTTCATCATTATGCGGTCATGCGGACAGACGATCCGGCACCCCCACTAGGCTTTGACCTCGGAAGGATGGGGACGCACGACTCGACTAGCTATTATTTCCTCGGGGCGTGGGTGGCATCGGAAATAGTCCCCGTCCCCCTCCCCGGCGCGGCCCTGCTCGGCGTGATAGGCATGGGTTATGCTGGAATGCGGCTGCGACGCAGGGACACGTAACGAACACTTGGCGAGCGTTTTCGCCTTACGGGTTGTTGTCTTTGGTGGACGGCAGCCTGTTTTTGAGCTTTCGGCCCCCGCGTAAGTGCGGCTCCAAGTTCCCCCAAGATCGCGGGGGCCTGTTCAGAAGACCCGAGAATCTTGGAAAAAAAGAAGGATCTTCGGCTTGACACGCAAGAACCAGAGTCCGAACATGTGCAGTGCAGTGAAAGTACATCAGTCAACACGATTGAACGCACACAACCGTCCTTCGGCGAATCACACCCTTTGGGCTGTTCTTTCACTGCGACCGGGGGGCGGTCTTCTCTTTCAGGGCGGGCCTCGGGCGTATCGGGCTGGCCCCCATGATTTTGACGAGAGGTGACACTATGGACGACATGACAATACTGAGTGACGACGCCAACACCACGTCGTCTGAACGCATACGAGAAGCACGCCGCCAATACGCCGAGTGGGAGAATAGCCTTGACGGTGTCCATTATCAAATCGGTGGACTCTTTACCAGTACCGACTTGAAAGTGGTCATCGTAAAGACAGTTCAGCGGCTTCCCCCTGATGTTCGTCAGTTCGTCTATGACAAGTGCGCGTTTCTTCAGGTTGACCACGACGGAGGCCATGCGTTGTCGATTCAGGCCAACTTGCATTGGGACTGGATAATCTGGCTGGGTGACAAAGCTGGTGAAGCCGTCGTTGCGCATGAGATAGCACACTGCTGGCTGGAGCATCGCTTTCCCGTAGGCGAACGGCCCCTCGAAGAGGTCGGCCCCCTGGAAATGGCAGCGAACAATAAGGCCAAGGGATGGGGCTTCGACGTACAGGATATGATTGATCGGGACAGGGATGTTTTCAAGGTTCCTGATGAGGGGGGCAACTCATGAGCCAGTTTCGGCAATGGGAAGAGGCTGAGATTGAGGCTGCCCAGACGAAGCGACGGAAAAAGTGAAGACATGGGGGAGTCGCCGACGGGCGCCGATGGATCGAGCGGGCCAGGCGATTCCTGGCGCAGTGGCCTGAGGGACCACAAGTATAGAGCCCTCTACGGGGCGGGCTTCCCGCCTGATCCCTCGGGTGGGGCTTCCAACTCCTTATAAACCGCCCGCCCCGTTCTCTTTCTGGAAGAGGTGAAGAGCCGTGACCGATGACTTCCAATGCAAGATGTTTCTCCTGGAGATCGCCACGGATGTAGCCGAGCTACTCCAGATCGAGCAGGCCAGGCCCTTCCTGCAGAAGCAGTGCGAGGCGTTTTTCCGGCGGGCCGACGACTTCCGTAAGCAACCGGTTTTGCAACGCTTGAGACTTGAGCGTCAAGCTCGCGGCGCATACCACATCTGTCGTCACTTGGGGGCGTCTCCCGACATCTACCGCGTTTACTACCCGTTCGGCATTAAGTCGTCATTCCTCGTGAAGGGGGCCCCTGCCGGCATCTACATCTACCGCGTTTGCTACCCGTTCGGCATTAAGTCGTCATTCCTCGTGAAAAAGCTCCCCGCTGTCACCGACCAAGACCCGGCGGCGATGTTTCCCTATGGTCTGGCGAGGCGCCCGCAGCCGCGAGACGACGGCGAGACGCTTTTGCGGGATTGCGTTCGCCTGACCATCATTCACGATATGGAGCGACGAAACGACCGGCCGGTGTACTTCTTCCGGGCTGGTCAAGAAGGCAAAGACAGTCGCACGTCCATGAACCAGAGCCCTGACGAGTTCGCCGAATGGGTGTATCGCAATCTCGTTGCGATCATGGCAGGGTGGCGCCTTTGCCGGGACCAGGAGCGCGGGCAGCTGCAGATCCAGCGGTTCGACGTGGCTGTACGCGAATCCCTGTCGCACGTGCGAAAAGTCATTGAATCCCAGCGCGAGCCACCATCTCCCGAGGGGTATCAATTTGGGCCGGGCTACCGCTCCGTATCGTGGTACGGAGAGATTTACACGTTCACCGCCACACAAGCCGCCATTGTCGGCATACTGGCGGAGGCGTATGAAGCAAAGACCCCTGATGTAGATGCGGAGATGCTTGTAGGCGAAGGCGCATTCAGCCAGGAGGCGATCAAAACCAAACGCGGGAAGGCAAGTGCGGCACATCGCGTGAGAGACCTCTTTCGGAACAACCCCGCTTGGGGTACGATGATTGTCCCTGGAGGCACAAGGGGCACCTATCAATTGAAAGACCCGTAATTCGTATCTTTCTGCTGAAAAAAAACTTCCATTTCTCCCGAATACCCCCCCGAATACCCCCCCCGGCGCTCCCACCTATGCTTGCATAGGTTGGTAGGCTTGGGGCATGCATGATCGACAAGACAAGCTCATGTCCGTGATTCGAGCGGCCTTCCGCCTTCGGGTCAATCCCCGGTGGCTCAAACAAGAGGCGCTTGCCGGCCGCATCCCCTGTCTTGATTGTGGCGGCGAGGTCCTCGTGTCTCTGCTCGCCGTTGAGGCGGCTCTGGCTGACCGTGCGGCTCGGGCTCCGTCTTCTCCCGGTCGCCTTGTCACCTTGACGACCGTGCGGGGGGCAGAATGAAACGACTGGCCAACCAGCGGAAAGGAGTCGCCACCATGTTCCAGGACACGCAATCAATCGAGCAGACCGCGGCGAAGCTGGCCGAGGCGATCGCCGTTGAGGATGATGAGTTGGCCACGATGGACCGTGAGCTGAAGAAGCGGAAGGCCGCGCTGGACGAGTCCAAGGAGAAGCTGGCCGACATGCTAACCTCGGCGGGCGTGGAATCCATCAAGTTGGACAATGGCCTGTGCCCGTCCGTCGTGCGACGAACGAAGTTCTTCAAAGCGGCCGGCGTGACAGACGAAGACTTGCACACCTGGCTCCGGTCACAGGACCTCGGGGCGATCATCAGGGAAACCGTCCACTTCGGCAGTTTGCAGAGCACTATGAAGGCGCACGTCGAAAACGGAGGCGACGCGCCCGAAACCGTCTTCCAGATCAAGGACGAACGCTCAATCCGTATGAACGGGAAGTCGAAGTTCCTCGCCTCGCGAGGACAGTAGCCGACACCTGCCGGCGAAAGCAGGGACAACGATTCACGACAAAGGAGTCACAACATGGCAACGAAGACGAAAGCATTGAGGAAAAAGGTCGAGGACACAGCCCTCACCCAGCAAACCGAAGTGGCCGATATGTTCGGCGGTGACAACTTCCAGATCCCGACGGACGCCCCACTCCCTCGGGCACAGATCCTTCGGGAGTCCGGTCAGTTCGAGATGCCCGACGGCGCGCTCGTGAAGGATTTCGAGGGGCATCTCCTGTTTTGGCATGAGGCCAATACGTTCTGGAGTCACCCCTTCGGCGAAGGTGACTCGCCTTTTCCGGACTGTGCGAGCAGCAACGGCGCGTATCCCGACGGCGGTGAGGATCGGCAGGCCGACGCATGTGCGAGCTGCCGGCACAACCAGTACGGCTCGGCCCTGGACGGCGGCCGAGGGAAGGCGTGCCAGAACACGATATTTTTGTACTTGATTCAGGATGGCCAACGTTTGCCGTTCGTATTGAAGTGCCCGCCGTCGAGCCTCGGCAAGCGTGAGTCACTCATTCCCTGGCTGACGAACACTGTAAACGAAGGCTACGCCGGCAAATACCAGACGTGCCGGGCAAGGTTCTCCCTCTACAAAAAGGACTTCGACAAGTACACCGCGTCCGTTCTGCGGGTCGCAACGACCCGCGTGCTGCACCCGGCCAAGGACGCCGAGGAACTGCGGCGGCTCGGCCGGCTCTTCAGTGACGTGCAGCAGTACTACCGCAAGCGCGGTTCGACCGACGTAGCCCAAACGGACCGATACGCCGGCGAGACGGATGACTGCCCGATCTGACGACGCGAGCCCTGGGCCCGTGCATGGGCGGGCCTGGGGCATTCTGGAGCAATGATGGAACTGTACGAACATCAAATACGCGGAATCGAGCGGGGGCGTGACAGAAACATGCTCTATGCATGGTCCTGCGGCCTGGGCAAGACCGCTGCGACCTTGCATCATATCGATCGGCTGCGGCGGGAAGGCGTGGGGCCTGGCCTTGTCGTGGCCCCGCGGAGCATTCTCCGCGCGGCATGGCTGGCCGACGCCAAGAAGTTCTTCCCTCACCTGCGTTCAAAGATCCTGTGGGGCAAGAGCACGACCGAGCGAATCCGCAACATCCGTTCGAACTACGACCTCGGGATCATCAATTACGAGTCCCTGCGGATCAAGGCCGTGTTCGACGCGATCGCGGAGCGGCGTTTTCAGGTGGTCGTCCTCGACGAAAGCAGCCGAATCAAATCATACAGGAGCCAGACCACGAAAGCGGGCCTTGCCTTGGCCGGTTTCAGGCTCCGCGGATCGCCCTATCGTTGCCCAACGCCGGCGGTCCGGCGATATGCCCTCTCGGCAACGCCGGCACCAAACACGCCCGAAGAATGGTGGCCGCAGATCGCGTTCGTCTGTGGCCCTGAGCAAATGCCGTTCTCCACGAACTTCTACTGCTTTCGAGCGGCCTTTTTTCATCGCGTGCCCCTCGGCTTGACCGGCCAAGCACTCTGGCGGTTTCGCGAGTCCATGCGGCCGGAGTTCGAAGCGAAGCTCAAGCCTTGGGTCGATGTCGTGCGCAAGCGCGACGCGCTGGATTTGCCCGAGCAGATCCACCAAGTTCGTGACGTGACCCTGAGCGAGGCCGAGCAGCGGACCTACGACGATTTCCGCCGTGACTTGGTCCTGCGGTTCAAAGATGTCGAGATCCTCGGGGACAGCGTTCTCAAGGAAATCATGAAATTGCGGCAATTGACCTCGGGTTTCTGCTACACGGACACCGGGGCCGTTCGCATCGGTGACAGCAAACTCCGCGAGCTGCTGAGCTTGTTGGAGGAGATCGGTAAGGACGAATCGGTTATCGTGTGGAGCGTCTTCAGCGAAGAGAAAGAGCAGATTCTCGCGGCCCTGGGCAAGCGGGCCGTGGCCCTGTACGGCAAGACCAAAGACCGCGAGGCGGTGATTGACGATTTCACCACGGGCCGGGCCAAGGTCCTTGTCTGCAACCCGCGAGCTGCCGGCCATGGTTTGACCCTCACGCGGGCCTCTTACGTGGTGTACTACTCGCTCAGCTACAGCTTGGAGCTGTACCTGCAAAGCATGGACCGCAACCACCGCATCGGCCAGAACCGGACCTGCTTTTACTACTATCTCACCGTGCCGGGCAGCATTGACGAGGTGCTACTCAATACTCTCCGAAAGAAACAGCGCGTCGCCGATGCGACGTTAAGCTATCTCAAGGGGCCATCCCATGTCCGACGCATCGCGTCCTGAATCGCAGATACAACGTCTCATCCTGGCCTTCCTGCGGCACTTGCCGAGCTGCTGGGCCGTGAAGTACCCGGGCGCGATCGTCCGCGGCGTGCCGGACCTGATCGGCAGCTATCACGGCCGATTCTTCGCCCTGGAGGTGAAGAGGCCAGGGGGGAAGGCTACCCCTCTCCAACTGGCGACCATGCGGGCGATCCAGGCCGCGGGCGGCGTGACCGCCGTGGTTCATTCCGTGGTCGAAGTACAGACCATCATGGAAACCATTGCCGTCGAACATCATGCAAGGAGGCTTGGCTGTGCGCACTGATTAGTTTATCCGTCTGCCCGAGATCGCCAAGACCGCCAAAGGGACCGGCCAAGGACAATGGCAGTGTCGATGTCCCGCCCATGATGACCGCAAGGCGTCACTGTGCATCGGGACGGGCGACGATGGCCGGATCCTCCTGAAGTGCCAGGCGGGCTGTAGTACCGAGCAGGTAGTCAAGGCCATGGGGCTGACCGTTGCGGACCTGTTCGCCGGCAATGGGCAGCGTAAGGGCGGCTCATTCGAGGACCGGACCGTTTGCACGTATGACTACATCGACGAGCAGGGCACGCTTCTTTTCCAAACTGTTCGGCTCTGCCGACCGAAGCATTTCGTCCAGCGGAGGCCGGGCAACAATGGGCAGCCGTGGATATGGAAAACAACAGGAGTGCGTCGTGTCCTGTACCGACTCCCCGAGCTGCTTCAGGCGGACCCCGAGCAGTGGCTCTTCCTCTGCGAAGGCGAGAAGGACGCGGACCAGCTCATATCGGCTCTGGGCCTGCCCGCAACGACCAACCCGATGGGCGCCGGGAAGTGGCGCAAACCTTACAACGAAGCCCTGAAGGATCGCAAGGTCGCCATCCTGCCCGACAATGACCCAGCGGGCCAGGACCATGCCGAGAAGGTCGCTACGAGCCTGAGCGGCACGGCGGCGGATGTCCGGATTGTCACCCTGCCGGATCTGCGGGTAAAGGGCGACGTGTCCGACTGGATCGAGGCCGGTGGCACGCGGGAAGAGCTGCTCGCCCTTGTGGCCAAGGCCCCGTCATTCGTGCCCGCCGAGACTCAGGCCAGCGTCCCGACGTTCAATCTGACCGACAGCGGCAACGCGGAGCGGTTCGTCCGTCACCACAAAGCCCGCATGCGCTACGACTGGAATCGGGGCCTGTGGTTGTGCTACGACGGCAAGCGTTGGAACGTTGAAACCGGCAACGAGATAGCGGGCCGGCTCGCCTTTGAAACGGCCCGTGCAATCCCCGAGGAGGCCGAGGGGCGATCCTATGAGGACCGGCACAAGCTCCTACTCTGGGCCGAGCGGACGGAAGGGGCGGCCCGACTGGAGGCCATGCTCCGCGTGGCCAGATCGCTCCCACCTATGGGCAGCTACGCGCACCAGTACGACAAGGGCGATCTCGTTCTCAACTGTGCGAATGGCACACTCAGCCTGCGGACCGGCAAACTCGCAAAGCACAAGCCCGAGGACATGCTGACCAAGCTGTGCCCCGTGGCCTATGATCCAGAGGCTACGCTGCCCCTCTGGGACGACTTCCTCAATACCGTCACCCAAGGCCACGAAGCCACCAAGGACTTTCTCCAAACGGCCGTCGGGTACAGCCTCACCGGCGACACCCGCGAGGACAAGCTGTTTCTCGTACACGGACCGGCCGCAAGTGGAAAGAGCACCTTCCTGGAGGCGGTCAAGTCTACCCTGGGCGACTACGCTATGAGCCTCGATTTCGAGAGCCTTGTGCAGCGCCAGCAAGTGGGCGGCGCCCGCAGCGACATAGCCCGATTGGCCGGGGCACGGTTCGTTATCTCGATCGAAGTTGAGGAGGGTAAGAAGCTGGCCGAGGCCCTTGTTAAGAGCCTCACCGGGGGCGACACCATCGTTGCCAGGCACCTCTACAAGGACCTCTTCGAGTTCCGCCCACAATGCAAACTGTGGCTGGCGTGCAACGATGCCCCGAGAGTCAGTGACACCGATACGGGCATGTGGCGGCGTATCCTTCGCGTACCCTTTGAGCACGTCATCCCGAGGGCCGACCGACAACCGGCCGTCAAGACCATTCTGCGAGATCCTGAGATGGCAGGGCCGGCGATCTTGGCATGGATCGTCCGAGGCTGTCAGCGATGGCAGAAGGACGGGCTACTCGTGCCCGAGCGGATCGAAGAGGCAACGGAGAACTACCGGCAGGATCAAGACCCCATCCGCGATTTCCTCGAAGACGAATGCGAGTTCGGGCCCGAGTGCTGGATTGTTGCGGCTGATCTTCGCCAGCAATACGAGCAGTGGGCCAAGGCGGCCGGGCTACGGTATCCACTCGGCCCAAAGGAGTTCAATAGGCGGTTGGAGAGCAGGAAGTGTTACCGCAAAGCCAGGCGAGTTTACAACGATCTCGGCACGGAGAAGGTTGTCAAATGTTGGCATGGGATCGCCCTTTCAGAGGGCGGATCGCTCAATCCCGCGGAAGGTGCAGAAAATGAAATTCCGATCTGAAACCGGGGCTGTTGAGGGGCTTGTAACCGTTTTAACCCCCATTGTAACCTCTGTAACCAGTGTAACCACCGATTCCCTAACTTCTATATATATACTCCTCATATGCGTTACAATAGGATGTAACCGGTTACAAACGGTTACAGTTACAAACCAAGAGGAAGCAATCGGCTCAATCACAACGGGGGAGGAGAACGGCGTGAGGGCGTGCGATCCGGCAGGCTTTCCATGCCCGGACCCGCTGCCGTCGGCCCGTCCGCTTTCCCCTGGGCCGGCCGGTCCGCGCGTCGTCCGCGCGGCTAGCCGGCCGGCCCTTACTATGCAGAATCCATACACAGGAGAACCGAAATGAGTAATCGACATGATGACAACCCCGAAATCGTGGGGATACCGTTGCCGACGGGGGATCCCTCCAGCGAGCGCATCCGCGAACAGCAGATTCGCGACCTGCTGCGCGCGACGTTGGCGGCGATTAAACCGACGTCTTCGTGCTTTCACTACTGGGCCGAGAAACCCGAACCGCCGAGGGACCCGCTCGCGCGAAAGCCGATTCCGCGCAGCGTGATCGAAACGCGCGAGTGCCCGGCATGTTTCAACCGGTTTGGTCAGCAAACGCAGATTCACCGCGGCCAGGTCGAACTCGCCATCGAGATTGTTGACCGAAAGAGCGTTTCCTTGCACGAGCTGCGAGAGGCGTTGAAACCGCTCGCGAAACTGCCCGTCGATTCGGATTCCGCGGACACAACGGAGCTGTACCGACTGGGCGACGTGTCGATCATGGCGGGGCATATCCGTCTCGCGCGGCAATACGTTCGCCCCCTGTGACATTGAAAGGATACCTGAACCATGGACAATACGAACGAACAGCCACAGTCATCCGTGAGCGCTCAAGCATACGACTTCCGCACGGAGCCAATCGAGAACATGCCGCTCGACGAAGTGGAGATGCGCCTCGGGAATATCTACGCGGGCAACACACAACATCCCTATGCCAACGTGAATGACGCTCGCCACAAAGCGGCGACGGAGTACGCCACGGCGCTACACGCGCGCAAGCTCGAACTTGAACCGAAGGAAGATTCGGGCCAAGCCGACATCGAAAAAATGTACGGGCAGCAACGCGAGAAAGCCATTACACTGACTCGTGAAATGCGGAAAGCGGGCTTTGACATCAAAGACAGCGACCTTCCGACAAAAGTGGAGCCGTGGCACCTTGAATGTCTGGAGCGGGATTTGAAAATCCAGCAGGGCCGGTTTCGCGAGGTCGTTCCCGAACTTCGCCAAGAACTGAGCGCCGAGGGGCTCCTGAACGATCCCGAG
>Ga0272441_10014293_pt1 | contig 11288 bp, 8 predicted proteins | sample SSMProp6N_FD_193582 | JGI IMG/M metagenome (GOLD analysis project Ga0272441, IMG submission 193582) | Marine sediment archaeal communities from Little Sippewissett salt marsh, Falmouth, MA, United States - SSM-Prop-6N | ecosystem: Environmental > Aquatic > Marine > Wetlands > Sediment ... | reverse complement strand
GGGCTTCGCTTCAGATCAGAACGAGAGTTTGAGGCGTTCGTCGAAACGGGTGGCCACGCCGGACCAGTTGCGGGTCTTGCCGGCGGCATCGGTCTTGGGCGGGAGCGGCTGGACGCGGAGCACCTCAGCCGCGCCGGTGACATGCCCCTGGTAGGGAAAATGCCCATCGCCGGGCGGGACGGTCAGTTCGAGGTTGAGCCGCATGCCCGGTTTGATGTCGCTGGCCTCGGTTTCGAAATAGACCCCGCCAGTGCTGATGTTGAAGGTGACCGTTCGAAACGTGGCGGGCCGCCCGCTGCTCTCGACGCTGGAGCACTCCAGCGGCAGGCGGATGTCGAGGCGTCGGTGCTGTCTTCGCTCTGGATGACTCATACTTCTACATTCGGCCAAACGGGCCGGAACTTTGCACACGGTAACCCGACCGCGCGCCCGACTCCGGCGCGTCGGGTCGCCGCAAAGGCGATGCCACGATCAGCAGCGGGATGAGTTTGTTTTACGTGATGGATAACTGCCTTTCTAAACGTTAGTTATGTTCACCAAAGCGGCCCGCGCTACGCGCACCAGCCGTTCTGAGCCCGGCGCAGCGTTGTGTTTTAACAACAGGATTTGATCGGTCGCATTCTCATGACGTGATAAACTCATATTTTACATGTACTTACACATACGTTTACCGTCAGCAACATCCTGCTGGACAAAGTCGACGCATTTTCTCCAGTCTTGTGAATTGGCATATTCGCTACAAACGGCCCCTTTTGCAAGCATTTTGTAGGGGAATTCCCGAATAACGTGAAACTGGGCAGGGTAGCCGGCTGGCGGGCACGAAGGGGGCGCGGGGGCCGCAGGACACGCCAGCCGGCCAGAAAGTCATCAGCTGATGGGCAGTTGGACGCGGGCGCAGATTGCCTTCAGGGCGTCGGCGGCGGTTTTGAACAGTTCCGGTCCGGTGCTGCCGCGGAACTGGCCGGCCGCTTTGAGGTGCGGCTCGAGCGTGAGCACCCAGTCCTGCCGGATGGTGGCGGCGTCGGCGAGGATCTTCTCGACGTCGCCATCACCCTGCCCGCAAGGCACGCAGGGCCCGGCCTGGCCGAGCTTCTTATCCTTCATGTGAAAGTAGCCCACGTACTGCTTGAGCGGCTGCCAACAGGTCTCGTAGACGTTGGTGCACTCGACGGCGACGAAGTTGGCCGGATCGAAGGCCATCACCATCTGGTCGGAGTAAGCCGCCAACTCGCCCATCAGGTCGGCGCAGCGGGACGGGATGTCGGCGTAGATGGCTGACTCGTTCTCCTGGACGAGCACGACGTCGCGTCCGGCGACGTGCTGGCACATCTGCGCGCAGCGATCGACGACCGTCTGACGGTGGTCGGCGATGCTCTCGCCGTCGGGCGGGTAGAAGCTGAACACACGGACGTAGCGACAGCCGAAGAACTCAGCCAGCTCGACGGCGTGCTTGAAGTCGTCGAAGTGAGCGTCGAGGTCCTGGTCGAGCTTGACCTTGCCGATGGGCGAACCGATGCACATCACGCTCACGCCGGCGTCGTCGAACTTCTGCTTGAGGGTGCGGCATTGCTCGTCGGAGAGCTTCATGACGTTGGCATCCCACGCGCCGCGGAGATCGACGTGTGTGACGTCGTTGGCCTTGAGAACCTTGATCTGCACGTCGGGATCGGGATCGATTTCGTCGGCGAAAGCACTGATGACGGCCATGGGTTACTCCTGGGTCTTGATAAGCGGCCGCTCGGGCCGCGATCGACTAGGCTAGCGGTAGTTTGACGACGCTATGTTCTCGGGCCGCCAACTCGGCGGCGAAAACCAACTCGTACGTTTTGGCGGCAGCCGGGATGCTGAGCATAGACGGCTTGCCCGCCTCGATACAGTCGACGAAGTAGGACACCTCCTCGGCGAACGGGTGGTGCGAGACGTTCCAGTCGTCGGGATAGGTGGCAGGCACGGGTGTGAAGTTGCTCGACTTAGGGAAAAGCTCGGCGCTGTACAGGCCATTGTTTCGCAGGCAGCCTTTGGTGCCGTTGACCTGAAGGTGGAACACGTAGGGCATGTTGCATTCGAGGCTGGTGCTGACGCGGCCGATGGCGCCGTTATCAAAGCGGGCCATCAGCGCGATGGTCGGATCGTACTGAAAGTCGCTTCGCCAGGCGGCGTCGCGCGAGAAGGCGGACACTTCGACGACCTCGTGCTGCTCGCCGACCATCCATCGGACCATGTCGACGCTGTGGCAGCCGCCCATCAGCAGGGCGCTGCCGCCGGTATCGGGGGTAACCTTCCAGGCGCCGAGGATTTCGTGCCAGTAGTCGCTTTCGGCGTAGAAGACGTCGCCGATGTGTCCTGCATCGAGGAAGTTCTTGAGGCCCACGACGGCGGGATAGAAACGGCAGACGTGGCCGACGTGGCTGAGGGCGTTGGTGTTGCTCTGGGCGTCGGTGAGTCGGCGAAGCTGTTCGAGGGTCAGGCAGAGGGGCTTTTCGACCAGGACGTGCTTGTGGGCCTGGAGGGCGGCGAGCGCCTGCTCGTAGTGGAGGTGGTTGATGGTGCAGACGTGGACCAGGTCGATGTCGTCGCGCGACAGGGCCCGGGCGAAGTCGTCGACGTAGTCGGCCTGGAAGCCGTACTGGCGCATGTACTGCTGGGCCCGGGGTTTGTCTTCGGGGATCATACCGGCGACGGCACGGATTTCGGTTCTGGGGTCGAGACAGAGCCCGCGGATGTGCTCGCCCGCGACCCATCCAGGTCCGATCACCAGGGCGCCGTATTTGGCCATAAGCTGCTCCTTGCAAGTCGATCGATCGGTGGTTGGTTTTACCCGATGATCGGGTGTTGTGCCAAGGGCGGGGAGCGTGGGCGAGGCGGCTGGCGAGGAAGGGCGACAGCACGAATGCCGGAAGCCGCGTCATCGGGCGACAGCCACCGTTGCCGAAAAACACATCAGACAGTAAAATACGGTTCTGGTCGGTCCACATCACTTGATTGGAGGGCAAAGGGGCTCCGAATTGGGTCGACGTGACATTGGTGTCTGGGAAGGAGGACGAAAGGTGCGTGCGCCAAGATTGACGGCTGTATTTATTCTGACGCTTGGGCTCATCCTGCACGCGGGGCCAGTTGAGGCTGGCGACGTGGATGGGGACGGCGTTGATGACGCGTTGGACGTCTGTGATAACACCCCCGCCGGCACGGCCGTCGACGCAGAAGGCCGCCCGTTGGGCGACATCGACCAGGACTGCGATACGGACCTGGAGGACTATGTCCTGTTCGCGCAGGGCTTTACCGGGCCTCTGCCGGGTCCTCCTCCTGCCGGCATGGTGCTTGTCCCCGGCGGACAGTTCGAAATGGGTGACCCGTGGAATGAGGGCTACTCCGATGAGTGGCCGGTCCATACGGTCTATCTGAGCCCGTACTACATCGACATCTACGAGGTGACCAACCAGCAGTACGCCGAAGCGCTGAACTGGGCCTGGAGCCAGGGCGGACTGATCGAGTTAAGCAGCGGGGTGGTCTACCAGGCCGGCAGCGGCACCACGTACCCGTACTGCGACACGACGACCAGTTCCTCGTACAGCCGGATTACCTGGAGCGGCAGCACGTTCGGCGTAATCTCCGGGAAAGAAGACCACCCGATGGTGCTGGTGAGCTGGTATGGCGCGGTGGCCTACTGCAACTGGCGTGGCGCGACCGAGGGCAAGCCGCTGTGCTACGACCTTTCCACGTGGGAGTGCAACTTCGGTGTAGCGGGTTACCGCCTGCCGACGGAAGCGGAGTGGGAGAAGGCGGCCGGGTGGGACCCGCTCCAACAGAGGCACTTCCGCTTTGGCGAGCATACGGACGGTTGCGGCTACAACTGCCTGGACGGGCAACGGGCTAATTACTACAACAGCGGCGATCCATACGGGACAGGGTTGTCGCCGGAGACAACGCCGGTGGGTTTCTATAACGGCGCTCTACACGACAAGGCCGATTTTAGCTGGCCGGGGAGCGAGACCAGCTATCAGACGCAGAACGCCCAGAGCTACTACGGCTGCTATGACATGAGCGGGAACGTTTGGGAATGGTGTCACGACTGGTACTTGGACACGTATTATTCGAGTTCGCCGTCGTCGAACCCTACGGGCCCGGGTACCGGCACGTATCGTGTTCTGCGCGGCGGCGATTGGAACTACCTCGCGGACGTCTGCCGTTCCGCGATTCGCGCGTCGTACCCACTAGGCGGCCGCGGCCTCAGCATCGGGTTTCGTTGTGCGGCAGGGAGTCCGTAATGCTTTGCTTCTTTTGACCCTTTCCGCGGCCCTAGGGACCGCAGGGCGGGCAAGACCAGGGGGCGGTGGGCCGACGAGCCACCCCTCGGCATGACGCCGGGCCAGGCATGGGGGGTATGCACTGGCACCTCCGGCTGTAACGGCCGGGCTTCCGAGCAAATGGCGTTTGCGTCTTGACCGGGCCAGCTATGGGGTGTAGACTCATGGTTTCGTGAAGCCGATTAGACGGCAGGCGGTTCAGATGGTCCGGGAAGTCCAGACAGCACGCACGGCGAGTGAATCCAGAGGCAGGCTGGGGCTGTTGGGGCTATTGCTGCGCCTTCGAGGCGCATAGGGCCTGGACCGGCTGGCAGTCATCGGAGTTGACGGTTAATCCAGGCCCTACGCTGAAGCAGCGTGGGGCTTGTTCGTTTCGAGGCGAAACAATGCGGACGAGGCGGTTTCGATCACGAATAAGCCTGTACCTGTGAGGGGCTGGATACGCCGCGGTCGGACGGCGGGTCCAGCCCGGACGAGACGGTGCAGGGCAACAGAGGATCAGCAAACGTTACAGGAGAACCGCCGAGCGGGCGGAAGGATCGACAGATGAGTGATTCAGGACAAACCGATGCATCGATGGTTCGGATATTCGACACGACGCTTCGCGACGGCGAGCAGAGCCCGGGCGCGTCGCTGAACACGGCCGAGAAGCTCCAGGTGGCGAGGGCGCTGGAGCAGTTGAACGTGGACATCATCGAGGCGGGCTTCCCGATCAGCAGCCCGGACGATTTCGAAGCCGTCCGTGCGGTGGCGGGCGAGGTGGCCGGATGCACCATTGCAGGCCTGGCCCGCTGCATCGAGGCCGACATCAAGCGAGCGGCCGACGCGGTGAAGGGGGCGGCGAAGCCCCGCATCCACGTTTTCTGCGCGACCAGTGCGATTCACCGCAAGTACAAGCTGAAGCGTGCGCAGGAAGAGATCGTCAAGATGAGCGTGGAGGGGGTGGAACTGGCCAAGAGCTTCGTGGACGACGTGGAGTTCAGCCCGGAGGACGCGTCGCGGACGGAGATCGAGTTTCTGGCCGAAGTAGTGGAGGCGTGCATTGCGGCCGGCGCGACGACGATCAACGTGCCCGACACGGTGGGCTATGCCACGCCGGAGCATTTCTACCAGATCATCGCCGAGCTGCGCAAGCGGGTGTCGAACATCGACAAGGCGATTCTTAGCGTGCACTGCCACAACGATCTGGGGCTTGCGGTGGCCAACTCGCTTGCGGCGGTGCGGGCGGGGGCGCGGCAGGTGGAGTGTACGATCAACGGTCTGGGCGAGCGCGCGGGCAATTGCAGCCTGGAAGAGGTGGTCATGGGGCTGAAGACCCGACAGGACCAGTACGACGTGCAGACGCAGATCAACACGAGGCGGATCTATCCGACGTCGCGCCTGGTGAGCACGCTGACGGGCATGTCGGTGCAGCGAAACAAGGCGATTGTGGGCGAGAACGCGTTCGCCCACGAGGCGGGGATTCATCAGCACGGCATGCTGCAACATGCGACGACGTACGAAATCATGGACCCGCAAGACGTGGGGATTCCGTCAAGCCGGCTGGTGCTGGGCAAACACTCGGGTCGGCATGCGTTCCGCGACCGTTTGGAACAACTGGGCCACACCATGTCGGACACGCAGATCGACGAGGCGTTCACGCGTTTCAAGGTGCTGGCCGACCGCAAGAAAGAGATCTTCGACGAAGACCTGGAAGCGATCGTGGACGACATGGTCTCGAAGGTGCCGGCGGTGTGGGTTCTGGAGGCGCTTCAGACGTCGGCCGGCTCGGGCGTGATCGCGACGGCCACGGTTCGCATGAGAAACGACCAAAGCGGGCAGATCGTCGAGGATGCGGCAACGGGCGACGGGCCGGTCGACGCGGCGTACTCGGCGATTCAGCGTATCACGGGCGTGACGCTGAAGCTGACGGACTATCAGTTGCGTGCGATCACGAGCGGTCGCGATGCCCAGGGTGAGGTCACCATCGAGGTGGCGCACGACGGGATGAAGATTCGCGGGCGATCGTACAGCACGGACATCATCGAGGCATCGGCGAACGCGTTCGTCAACGCGGTGAACAAGGTGGTGGCGATCAGCTCCGAGCCGCGGGCCGAATCGACCGGGCCATAGCGGCGGCTGGGCACTCGAGCGGCCGGCTCGACGAGGTGGCTGATCGCGCGACGGGACACGGATGACGCGGCTGACGGTTTCACTCATCGAGCCGGACGTGGAGGCGACTCGCCGGGCGGCCCGGTGCGCGCTGGCCGGCGGGGCCGACCTGGTGGAATTGCGGATCGATCACTTGCGGTCGATCGACGTGGGGTCGATCGGCAAGCTGGTGAACGAGTTGCCGCCGGGACGGGCCGTGGTGACCTGTCGCTCGCGCAGTCAGGGGGGACGCTACGGTGAAAGCGAGGGCAAGCGGATCGAGGTGTTGGCGCGTGCGGCGGGGGGTCGCGACGTGCTGGTCGATCTGGAGTTCGACACCTGGCAGGCAAGCGAGCCGGGACGCAAGCGGATCGGCGAGGCGCTGGGCGGCGATTGGTCGCGGCTGATCCTGTCGGATCACGACTTTGAGGGTCGGCCGGCGTCGCCGCGCAAAAGGCTGGCCGAGATTCGCCAAGCCAACCCGGCGGGCGTGGCCAAGCTGGCGTGGACGGGGGCGGATGCGGCCGACAGTCTCGAAGCGCTGGAGCTGATGCGGTCGGGCGGTGGGCGGACGATTGCCGTCTGCATGGGGCAGGCGGGCGTTGCGTCGCGAGTGCTGGCGGGCAAGTTCGGCGGATTTTTGACGTATTGCAGTCTTTCGGCCGGGGCCGAGGCGGCGCCCGGGCAGGTGGACCTGGCGGACATGAAAAACCTGTATCGCTGGTCACACCTTGGCACGACGACGCAGGTGCTGGGAGTGGTGGCGTGGCCCGTGGGGCATTCGCTGAGCCCACTGATCCACAACATGGCGTTGACCGAGCTTGGGATTGACGCGGTGTACGTACCGTTGCCGATCCAGCCGACTTACGAGGCGTTTGCCGGTTTCGTGCAGCGGGCGCGGGCGTGCGCGGGACTGCACATGCGAGGGTTGAGCGTGACGATACCGCACAAGTCGCATGCGCTGCGGCTGGCGGGTGAGGTCGAACGGCTGGCGGAGCGGATCGGCGCGGCCAACACGTTGGTTTTCGATCCGGATGACGCAGGCGCTGCGGCGCGGGCAACAAACACCGACTATGCCGGCGCGTTGGGTGCGCTGGTGTCGGGGGCGGGTTGGCGGCGGGAGGAGTTGGCTGGGCGTCGATGTGCGGTCTTGGGGGCGGGCGGGGCGGCCCGTGCGGTGGTGGCCGGGCTGGCGGACTGCGGGTGTGAGGTGACGGTGTACAACCGGACCGAAGCGCGGGCGCGGGCCCTGGCCGAGGAGTTCGGCTGTGCGTGGCGGCCGTTCGAGAAGCGAGAGCGGCTCGATGCCGAGGCGGTGGTGAACACGACCAGCGTCGGGATGCATCCGAACGTGAAGGCGTCGCCGTTGCCGCCTGACGCTTTGCGGAAGGGCATGGTGGTGTTCGAGACTATCTACAACCCGCTGGAGACGCTGCTGCTGAAGCAAGCGAAGCAGGCTGGATGTTGTGTGATTGACGGAGTGGGAATGTTCGTCGAGCAGGCGGCGCTTCAGTTTGAGGCGTGGACGGGTCGTTCGGCCCCGCGGGAGTTGATGCGTCGGGTGGTTGTCGAGCGGTTGGCGGATGGGTAGGTTGTCATGATGGCTACGGCAATCGGGTATCGGGCGGCGACGGGAGGACTCGTTCGGCGCGGTCTCGGGCGAAGGAGGCGGCGTATGGTTGGTCGGCAGCGCTTCAGATCGGTCTGAAGGCAGCCGAGTTCGCGGCGGCATGATGGAAGGGAATCGTCGAGGTTTGAAACGCTGTGGCCGGATCGGCAGGTTCGGCCGAACGATGGAAATGGTGACTTATGGCGCAGGCACGGAAGATCAAAAAGGTTGTATTGGCGTACAGCGGCGGTCTGGACACGAGCGTGATTCTGCCGTGGATCAAGGAGAACTACGGTTGCTCGGTGGTGGCGTTCGTGTGCGACATTGGGCAGGGCGACGAGGAGATGAAGGGGATCGCGGCGAAGGCGAAGGCCAGTGGCGCGAGCAAGTGTGTTATTCGTAACTGCCAAAAGACGTTCGTCGAAGAGTATCTGTGGCCGCTGCTGAAGAGCGGGGCGGTGTACGAGGGTCGGTATCTTCTCGGCACGTCGGTGGCTCGGCCGCTGATTGCCCAGGAACAGGTGCGTGTGGCGCACGAGGAGAAGGCCGATGCGGTGGCACACGGCGCGACGGGCAAGGGTAACGATCAGGTGCGGTTCGAGACGAGCTTTATGGCATTGGATCCGAGCCTGAAGGTGATTGCGCCGTGGCGGGAGGCTCGCTTCCGCGAGGAGATTCACAGTCGCGAGGCGGCGCTGCAATACGCACAGGACCGGAAGATTCGGGTGGACGCGAGCAAGAAGAGCATCTACTCGCGCGACCGGAACCTGTGGCACCTTTCGCACGAAGGGGCCGAGCTGGAGAGCCCGTGGAACGAGCCCCAGGATCGCATGTTCGTGTTGAGCAAGCCGATCGAGAAGGCGCCGAACCGCCCGGAGTACGTGCAACTCGAGTTTGAGCAGGGGGTTCCGGTGTCGCTGGACGGGCGGCGGACCGACGGGGTGAAGCTGATCGGCAAACTCAACACGATCGGGGGCAAGCACGGGGTAGGTCAGGCCGATCTGGCGGAAAACCGGCTGGTGGGCATGAAATCCCGCGGGGTCTACGAGACGCCGGGCGGGACGATTCTCTACGAGGCCCACCGGGCGCTGGAGGCCTTGTGCCTGGACCGTGAGACCCTGCACTACAAGCAGCAGGTGGCCTTGCGGTATGCCGAGCTGGTGTATGACGGGCGGTGGTTTGCGGCTCTGCGGGAGGCGATCGACGCCTTTGTGAATCGGACGCAGCGGAACGTCACCGGCACGGTGCGCGTGAAGTTGTACAAGGGCAACTGCGTGGCTGTGGGGGCCCGCAGTCCGTACTCGCAGTATGTGGAGGCGTTGGCGAGCTTCGAGATGGGCGCCGAATATGCCCCGGAAGATGCCGGAGGCTTCATCAGCCTGTTTGGCCTGCCCATGCGAGTGGCCGGCACGGTTGAGCGTCAGCAGCAAAAGCGCGGCAGGGGCCGCAAGCCAGGCAAGTAGGCCCGCATGGAGCGGTACGGGTAACCGAGGCCACAGGTGGTGGCACGAGGCACGGGGCCATCTATAATTGCGTTCGGCCATGGAAGTCCCGCGACGTTGCGCGGTTCGGACCGGGGCCGGCATGGCCGGGGCGTCGGAGCAGCTATCCGATAGTTTTGGTCGTTTTGCTTACGCGCGGCATGCGTCCAACGCAGCAGGAGTTGTACGACCTGCATGAGGATTTTATTTACCAGCGACCTGCACGGTCAGAGGCATCTGTATGACCAGTTGGCGGAACTGGCGGTGGCGGTTCGGGCGGAGGGCCTGATTCTGGGCGGCGACATGCTGCCCGACAGCGGGCCCGACGAGGCGGAAGCCGTCCAGGTCGGTTATATGTCGACGGTGGTTCGCGATCTGCTGGTGCGTCTGCGGGACGAGCTTGGACCGCTGCGGACGGCGATGATCTTCGGGAATCACGAGGCGCGTTGCGCCGAGCCGGCGGTCGCACGGCTCGAAGACGAGGGCCTGGTCACGTTTTTGGGACCGAACAAGGTGGCCACGTGGGGCGAGGTGAGCCTGGTGGGGTATTCTTGTGCCCCGCCGTGCCCGTACTGGGCGAAGGACTACGAGCGTCTGGATCGCCGGGGCGACGAGAACACGTTTGACGAAGGCTACGTATGGGAGGCGGGCGCGGGCAGATTCCGCCGGGTCAATGCGGTAGAGCACCTGCGGACAGTGACGACGATGGAAGAAGATTTGGCTTCGGTAGGGCCCGTCGAGAGGCCTTGGATTCTGGTGGCCCACTCACCACCCGCGGGATTGCAGTTGGATCGCCTGGCGTGCGGGCTAAACATCGGGTCGGAAGCGGTGGCGGCGTTCATCCGACGGCGCCAGCCGGACGTGTCGCTGCACGGGCACGTCCACGAGGCCCCTCAAATGACGGGGCAGTACCGACAGCAGGTCGGGCGGACGCTGGTGGTAAACCCCGGGCAGGGCGAGCAGGAACTGGCGGCTGTTCATTTCAGCATGGCCGATCCGGCGGGGACGTTGACGGCGTGTAACGTGGCATGCTGTCGGTAGACGGCTGATTGACAACGCTGTTGGGTTTGGGGGCAGAATAGGACGTCTGGTTTTGCCGGGTACGTTGATCTGGTTGATCTTCGCCGCGTTGCTGGGGGCTTGTGTAGGCAGCTTCCTCAACGTGGTGATATACCGACTGCCGCGGGATTTGTCGCCCTCGGCTCCGGCGCGGTCATTCTGTCCGGCGTGCGGGCGTCGGATCGAGTGGTACGATAATATTCCCATCATCAGTTGGCTGGTTCTTCGGGGTCGATGTCGGCGATGCAGGTCGAGGATTTCGGTGAGCTATCCGGCTGTCGAGCTTCTGTCGGCGGCCGCGACGGTGGTGTTGTTCGACGCGTTGTTCGTGTCGCGGGTGCGTGAGGGCATCGGCCCGGTCGGTGACGATTGGCCGATCGGTTTGGCGTGTGCGGTATTGGTGTGGGGGTTGATCGCAGCTTCGGCGATTGACATCGAACATTACAGCATCGACCTGCGGATCACCTGGCTGGTGGTAGGTGTCGGTGTCGTGATGCACACATTGTGGGCGTCGGGCGAGAGACAGTTTTATCCTCGTCCGTGGGACAGTACGGCGCTGGCGGGTGTGTGTGCCGTTGCGGGTCTGGTGGTTGTGTGGGTGCTGAGTCGGCCGAGGTATCGGGTTGACGAACCCGTTGAAGAGGCGAATGACGCGGCGCCGCCCGCTGGTCCGGGAAGTGGCGGGCCGGGGCGGGATTCGGCACC
>Ga0272441_10014292_pt1 | contig 11289 bp, 13 predicted proteins | sample SSMProp6N_FD_193582 | JGI IMG/M metagenome (GOLD analysis project Ga0272441, IMG submission 193582) | Marine sediment archaeal communities from Little Sippewissett salt marsh, Falmouth, MA, United States - SSM-Prop-6N | ecosystem: Environmental > Aquatic > Marine > Wetlands > Sediment ... | reverse complement strand
CCCTGTTGTGTATCATGTAGAAACAGCCGTATCGGGGATCGTCCTCCACCCTCCTGGTGCCTACGATGTCCCGTACGGCAGATCCCATGAGCATGGCGTCGGCCCTCATGACATCCAGGGAATCTATCAGGTCGTCCAGTATAAGACCTCCTGGCTGTGATGGGATTCATCGTAGAAAGGGATTCTCATTCCGGGAACACGTCCACGAACATCGACCTTCTGGTGGAGGACCTCATGGCCTGGATCTCCGAGAACAGAGGATGATAGGAGCAGATGTACAGATGTCTCATGGCCCCCGACATGGCCCTTATGAGATCTTCCCTCGTGGGTTCCTTCCCCCTCTCCCCGGAAGGGATGAATGGCTCTATGAACAGGGAGATTGATGGATCGAGGGACGAGATGAACTGGGCCAGGCCCTCCACATCATCTGCATCGTTCACGCCAGGCAGGAGAATTGTCTCCACCTGGAGATTGAAGTCCATATCATCCATCGAGGCCAGTATCTCTATGGCCCGCAGCACCCCCCTGTTGGACAAACCGGTGTACTCCCGATGCTTGATGTCATCGAATGCCTTCACCCCAATGATGAATTGATCCAGACCCGCCAGGATGAGTTCTCTTGCCATCGTCTCGTCGATAAGGGAGCCATTGGTCATCAGGGTGATCTGTCTGTCCGGTGTAGAGATCCGGGACACGATGTCGACCAGGTCGGGATCCATCGTTGGCTCGTAGCCCTCCAGGTAGATCTTCCTTGGAGCTATCTCGTCCAGCAGCTCCAGGATGTGTTCCATGTCCCACTGTATGTATCTCTTCTCCTCCCCGTAGATGTTCGATTCACTTCGCTTCCTGAGGCAGCTCTCGCATCGGAAGTTGCAACCCTCGAAGTAGACCATTGCCATCGATTCCCCCAAGAAACGGGGGGTGTAGCTGATGTGATATATGTTCATTTCCCGGGCCATCATCTGTCACCGGGAATATCAAACCTGCGGAAAGAAACTGGAGGGGGAATACCCCCTCAGTAATTGTCGTTTACCCATCTCACCGCAAGGTGAATGGAGTTCAAGGCCAACGAGCACATGTCCGGGGGGATGTCCTTCCTTGCAAACATCTGTTCGTATAGTGCATCCGGATCCTTTCCCTTGAGGTCCCCAGGACCCTTGATGCCGATGATGGCGAGACCTTCAGCCGCCACGTCGATCATTCCGGGCACCTTCCTCAACTCGATGAAGGCTGCCTCCCGCTCAAGCTCCTCCCTTGAGGAGAATCTGGTGGCCAACCGGAGGGCATTGAGGAGTAGCGTGCATTGGTCGGGTGGTATGTCATGCTTCTTGGACATGTCATCGTAGAGTTTCATTGGATCCTTACCCTTCAGCTCTACCACTGAACGGATCCCATAGCCGTAGAGGGATTCGGCCGCGGTGCTGGTCATGCCCGGTACGTTCATGAACTCTCTGATGACTGCCTCTTTCTCCTGTTCTGTCATGGCATTCTCTCCGTTGGGGCGATTTCGCCCCGATACCATGAAAATTCTAACCAACGGGTATTTAACCTAACGGTCCCGAACCAGCGAAGAATACCCTCGTGGAGAGCATGCGATCAACGATTCCGACCCTTCATCCGCTGGTACTCCCTCTCGGCCATGTCCTCCGAGAACCTTCCCTCGGCCATAACCCCTATGCCATGGGCGACCAGACCTATTCCCCAACCGAACAGGACGAAGATGAACTAGGGGAATGAATTCGGGCCAGAGGTAACGTACCATATCATGATTATGAACGCGTTGACCGCAATGTAAACGGCGAAGTGAGTGTAGAACCCGATCTTGTCCTCGGCCCTCTTCCTGGCCTTGGCCCGCAGCTCCTCCTCCGAGATCATCCTGATAATCATTGTAGCTACCAGGATTAATATTTGCCTCAATCGTAGAAATCCAGGAGCACGAAGCCCGTGTCCTCCTGGAATCTCCTCACCGCTTCCGTTCCCAGGAGCTCGATGACCACCACCTCGGCCACCTGCCATATGTTTACCCCGGCCCTGGTGCATCCGGTTGCAGAATCCTTTCCCCTGCCCGCCGAGACATGCATGTGAAGCACTGGCCTTCCCTCCTCATCACGAACTATGGTACCCACACCGGAGATCTCGTTCACCCCGTCCAGCTCCCTCTGGGTGGGATTGATGGGACTGGCATCGGGATCCTCTGGACCGACCACGAGCCTCGACCCGGCATCGGCTCCTCCTAGAACCATCACAGCAGCCGTACCTATCCCCTTCTGGGAAGCGAGATCCTCCAGTGAATCGTGCAGGCTCTCCCCGTCCTCGAGCCTGACCACGAATATCCTTCCTAAGCTGGCCTCGGCATACTTCATGCTCATTCCTCTTCTGGGGGTAAAGACTCTGGGAACAAAACCGTTTCTCCAATGGTGGCTGGAAAGAATTGAAGTAGGATGTGTTGCAATCGACAGGAAGGTGACACGATGGAAGAGAAGGAAGGCATGAGGGAGGCGGCCTTTGCGGCCGGATGCTTCTGGGGAGTGGAGTCCAAGTTCATGAAGGTGAAAGGCGTGGTGGATACCGAGGTGGGTTACATGGGAGGCAACAAGGAAGAGCCCACCTACAAGGAGGTGTGCACCGGGAGAACCGGACACGCCGAGGCGGTCCACCTGGTCTTCGATCCCAAGATCGTGTCGTACGAGGAACTTCTGGATGTGTTCTGGAAGATACACGACCCCACCACTCCCAACCGCCAGGGTCCGGATGTGGGCACCCAGTACCGGTCAGCGATATTCTACTATGATGATGTCCAGCGAGTTGCGGCGGAGAGGTCGAAGCAAGCCCTGGCCGACTCGAAGAGGTTCAGGAGAGAGGTGGTGACCGAGATCGTTCCGGCGACCATCTTCTGGAGAGCGGAGGAGTATCACCAGGGGTACTTCGAGAAGATGGGTGGCGGGAAGTTTCACTTCTGAATCCTTTCGGGAATGGGATTCAAAAGAATGTCGGGGAAGACCGCCTCGGACACTGAAGCGATCCGGGGAGGAGAAAAGTTTTGGGCAGGTCTTGATGTTTTGGGGGTCCCGAGTGTATCGTAAGTCCATTGGGGCCTCCCCGACGCATGTTCTATTCCCCCTGGGATTCATCATGTTTCCGCCATTAACTCCTATAGTGGACCCTGATCTAGATGAGGTATTGAGTCGAAACTGCCGGAAAAGACAAATGGATATCCCCCTTTCACTGACTTGCAGGTGAGATAATGAGTGGATTGCCGGAACTCAAAGGGCTGCATCTACTGCTTACGTACAGATGCGATTCGGAATGCGATCACTGCTTCGTGTGGAGTTCACCGCGCTCCTGGGCGACGATGAGCCTGGAGCAGGTGAAGGACATCATCGACCAGGCCTCTGAACTTGAAGGGGTCGATACCGTCTACTTCGAGGGAGGGGAACCCTTCCTGTACTATCCCCTCCTGGAGGCGGGGGTGGACTATGCCCACCGGAAAGGGCTGGACGTGGGCGTGGTCACCAACGGCTACTGGGCCAGCACCGAGGAGGACGCGATGCTGTGGCTCGATCCCCTCAAGGACAAGGGCATCGTGGACCTCAGCATCAGCCTGGACGAACACCACGGCGAAGGTTGGGAGGAGAATGCACGGAGAGCAGTTTCAGCGGCCAGGAAGGCTGGTTTCCCCGTGAATGTACTGACCGTCCCCCGAGTGGGTGATTCCGAGGGAGGGCTCTTCTTCAGGGGAAGGGCCGTTGACAAGCTGGCGAAGGATGCCCCCAAGAGACCCATGGAGGAACTGGGGGGTTGTCCGGAAGACCCACCACACATCAGAAGGCTGCACATCGACCCCTACGGGAACGTGATGTTCTGCCAGGGAATCTCCCTTGGAAACATGAACGATCGGCCCCTGGCACAGATCATCGACTCCTTCGTGGCGGAGAAACACCCCATTGTCGGACCCCTTATGAACGGACTGGAGGAGCTCGCCAAGGCTGGGGGATTCAACCCCGACGGGAAGTACGCCGATGCCTGCCATCTCTGCTACACCATAAGGACGGAGATGATATCCCGTAGGATGTATCGGCTGCTGCTGAAGCCACTCCAGGCCTACGGTGAGGAAGGTATGGACTGATTCAGCATGTCAGGTGTAGGATGGCCACCACCCTCTTTCCCCTGGATAGATGCTTCTCCAGGATCGGAAGTATGTCGGGCGTGGGCCTCACCTTCGCCTTGCGCCCTTCGAGCAGTTTCGTAGCCTCGGGAGTGATGGGGAGATCCCCATACTGTCCAGTACCGACCAGGATCCTCTCCGGTCCCTCCTCGAGGAGCGGTATCAGCTCCGTATCACTGAGTGGGGTGTGACCGTACTCTTCCCTCAGGTGCTTGGAGAGCTTCTTCAGCCTCTTTCCTATCGACCCATCGGCGTGTATCAGGATGTCCTCTCGTACCTCTTGCCGCCGATCTCGATCCAACCGAAACCCGTTTCCATCCTAGGATCACGACCTGTATTCCCTTATCCTCTCCGCAAGCTGGTCCAGCCTCTGCTGCACCAGCCAGTTGATTGTGTTCTCCTCCCATGTACCATCCGATCCCCTCTTTCCAGAGGGAACTCCGGTCAGGACCTCTATCCCCTCGTCTATGGTCGTGACGGGCCAGATGTGGAACTTGCCTTCCTGGACTGCATCAACCACCTCCCGCTTGAGCATCAGGTTCTGGACGTTGCTCTCGGGCACCAGGCATCCCTGCTTGCCGGTCAGACCTCGAACCTTGCACAGGGCAAAGAACCCTTCCACCTTCTCATTCACACCGCCGATCGCCTGGACCTCTCCCTTCTGATTCACGGATCCGGTGACGGCGATGTCCTGCCTGATCGGTTTCTGGGAAAGGGCGGACAGCAGCGAGTACAGCTCGGTGGAGGAAGCACTGTCCCCGTCGACCCCGCTGTAGGACTGCTCGAAAACCAACCTTGCAGTCAGACTGAGAGGGACCTCCCGCGCGTATCGGTCATTCAGGAAGCCACCCAGGATGAGCACTCCCTTGGTGTGGGTGGGACCTCCCATCTCCGCCTCCCTCTCGATATCCACAATGCCCTCCTTCCCGACTGAAATCGAGGCGGTGATCCTGGAGGGCTTCCCGAAGGCGTAGTCCCCCATCCCCAGGACAGCCAGGCCGTTCACCTGGCCCACCTCTTCCCCCTCGGTGTCCACAAGTATCGATCCCCTTTCCACCATCTCCTGCATCTTATCCTGGATCATGTTGGAACGGTACACCCTCTCCTCCAGCTGCCTGTTCACATGCTCCCGGGTGATGAACTCCGCTCCCTCCTCCCTGGCATAGTAATTGGCCTCGCGGATCATATCGGCCACATCGGCGAACTGGGTGGAGAGCTTCTCCTTGTCCGAGACCAGGCGTGAGGAGTGTTCCACCACCGCCGCCAGACCTGAGGAGTCCATGTGCAGCATTCCCTCCTTCTCGCAGAGTGTACATATGAACGCCGAGTACCTCTTGAGATTCTGGTCCGTCCTGTCCATGGTGGTGTCGAACTCCGCCTTCACCTTGAACAGCTTCCTGAAATCCTTGTCCCGGGTGAAGAGGAGGTTGTGGAACATGGGATCTCCCAGGATGATCACCTTGGCCTGATAGGGAATGGGCGTGGGCCTCAGGGTCTTGGCCACCATGTAACCGAAACGCTGGGCAGGCTCCTCGATCTCCAGTTTCTCGTTGGAGATGGTCTGCTTGAGGCTCTCCCACACGATGGGGTCGGCCACCAATCTCTCGATCGGAAGGACCATGAAACCGCCGTTGGCCTTGTGGGCCGCTCCCGCCCTCACCATCATGTAGTTGGTGATGAGGGCGCCGAACCGGGGTTCCTTCTCGATGGCCCCGAACAGCCTCGGATAGGTGGGGTTCCACTCCATCTCCACGGGTGCTCCATCCAGAGAGGAGTTGTCCACCACCAGGTTCACCCCGTAGTTCTGTGTCGGATCCGGAATCGGCTGTTGCGGGAACTGGTTGAGCTGCTGATGCGGTCCTCCCAGGATTAGAAGCAGGTTCTCCAGGATATCCTCCTCCACCTGGTCCAGGTATTCCATCACCCCCTCGCAATTCTTGAACTTCTCGTTGAGGACGTTCCTGAAGGGCTCCATCACGAATCTTGCCACCTCGTTGTTCAGCTCCTTGATGCCCTCGTTGGCCTTCCTTTCCAGGTCCCTGAGCTGCCTGAACGTGCTCTGGATTCGCTCCTGGGTCTCGTTCCTCTTGGCCATGATCTGCTGCCTCAGATCTTCGGAGAGCTGGGCGAACTGTTGCTCGGGCACAGGCTGGCCATCCACCACCGGGACCAGCACCAGACCTATGGGTGACTGCTGCAGCTGGAATCCGGCCTCCGCCGCCACCCTGGTGACGGCATTGGTAAGCTCGTTCCTCTCGGCCTCGAAGCCCTTCAGGGTCTCGCTACGCTTCTCCGCGTACTCCTCGCTCTCGAAGGCCTGTTTAAGCCCCTCCTTCGTCTCCTCGATGAACCTCTCCATCCCTCTCTTGAACTCCGATCCCCTCCCTGCGGGAAGCTGGAGGGCCATGGGACAGCTCGGGTCCTTGAAGTTGTTGACGTAGCACCAGTCGGGGGGAACGGGCATCTCCTTGGCAAGCCGCTTAATGAAGTCCACTATGGCGGTCTTCCTTCCCGTTCCGGGCATTCCTGACACGAAGACATTGAATCCCTTGTCCTTGATGCCGAGCCCGAATTCGAGGGCCCTCACGGCCCTCTCCTGTCCGATGATCCCCTCCAGAGGCTCGAGGTCCATGCTCGACCTGCAGTCGAAGGTCTTCTCATCACAATTGTTCCTGCACTCTTCGAAGGTCAGCTCTCTTAACGTAGTTCTCCCCCCGATAGGGTAATAGATGATTTCCCGCGTTATTTAAATGATATCAAGAGAGCATTCTCTGAGTCTCGATGATGGTTATCAGGTCCTCTGGATTTCTTGTTGAGAGAACGAACTCGTCGAACCTGAAGCCGTCTAGGGAGATCACGATCCTGGGCAGCCTCGGGACGGTGTAGGCGAGTCTCGATCGCCCCTCGATGCTGGTGATCCTTATCCCCCATCCACCGTAGGATATGGCAGAGGCAGTGTCCCTGCGTACTCCATTTATCCCTGAGAAGGGATATTTCCTCCTGGAGATGCCGTAACCCACCAATATCTCATTCTCACCAACTGAAATTGATAGCACGGAGAAGTTGAGAGTGAAGAAAAGGAACACGAGGAACATGATCAGGTAGAAGAGGCTTGGGCCTGGATTGTCGCCCAGAGGACCCACCGTCTCCTGGTACACCAGTATGGCCAGCATGATGGCCGCGATGGACCCCATGATGGCTGAAAGCCACCACACCACCACGCGTTCCCGGTAGATCAGAAGAGTCATGTTCATAGATTGAGCGAAGGAGATAAAAATGTTGGCCCAGTCGAACTAAAGCGAACAGGATTTATATAGCTCACAGATGCTCAATCATACGATGGTCCACAGCCTAGGCCGCTCCTCCGGGTTCGTCATCATCCTGGCGACGATCGCCTTGGCATCCGTTCTACTCCTGGTGGCAAACATCGGTCACATCACCGATCAGGAGGGCGAGGAGATACTGGGCCCGGCAGGCAACCTGATAGCCGCCCGCATAGCGGAGATACTGTTCGTGGTATGGATCGTTTTATTCGTGTACTTCATGATCATCAACTTCACCAGAAGGAGGGCGGAAAGAAAGGACATCGAGGGCGGGGGCGGATTCTCATGGGGATGGCCCCTGGCCCTGCTTATCATCATCGGGTTCATCGTAGCGATCAAGCTTCTGAGCGGTGATCCTGGCGTGGTCGATGAAGGAGGGGGCGGTGCCGGAGGAGGAGGCGAGATCATTCCTGGCTCGGGAGGAGAAGGGGGCGGCAGCTACGTCACGGTCATCCTGACCATAGCCATCGTCACCATAATCGCCCTAACGCTGATCTGGGAGATCCACAAGAGGCGCGGCCCCTCTCGATCCATCGATGAAGGTGAGGAGGTCCAGGCCATGGTCAGGGAGGCCATGGGATCGCTCGAGGCTGGGAATGATCCCAGGAAGGTCATCTACGACAGCTACCTAAGGATGTGCAGGATCCTGGAGAGAAGGGGACTTTCGGACATCTCTTACATGACCCCGGGGGAGTTCTCCACGACGGCCATAAGGGAATTCCACCTGCCAAGGGATCAGGTGGAAGAACTCACCTCTCTCTTCGAGGAAGCACGATACAGCGAGCATATCGTGGGAGAGGATATGAAGCGCCGTTCCATAAGCTGCCTGGAGGGCATCAGGGATCATCTGGAAGGGAGGGGGGTCGTGATTGGTTCCTCATAGCGGACTCAGGGACCTGGAATCCAACACCTGGATGGAAGACTCGAAGTTGGTAAGGCACAGGACGATGGTGGTCCTCATACTGGTGGCTGTGGTGCTGTGCCTCCTGGTGATACTGCTCCCATCGGTGGACAGGATCATAACCGACCCCGATGCCAGATGGGCGGTGCTGGTGCTGGTGGTGGTGGCCGTAGGGATCCTGGTCCTTAGGGAGGCAGCGAAGGCCGAGACCTCCTCTTCTCCCATGCGACCGGAATCGGAGAAGGCAACCTCCAGAGGAAGACTGGAGAGGCTGAGCGTATCGATCCGAGGTGGAAGGCATGGCTCGGGTTACTCCCAGATGCTAGCGGTCATGGAACTTCGATCGGCTCTACGGGGAAAGGTGATGTCCCTGCGAGGGCTATCGCGGGAGGATTACAACCTGCTGGCAACGGATGAGAGAGCACTTCGAAGACTGGTCGGGGACCACGAGCTATGCTCCCTCCTGGTGATGGATCTCAGGGCGGCATTCGATGCCAGCGGTGGCATGGAAGGAAAAGGGTTCATGGAATACATTGACAGGATGGTGGGGAAGATGGAGGAATGGACATGAGACTGGAGACCGTGGACAGGACCTGCAATGCGATCATCGACGAGGTGGGAAAGGCGATAGTTGGCAAGAGGGAGGTGATGGAGAGGGTGATGCTGTCGATACTGTGCGACGGGCACATGCTCTTCGAGGACTACCCAGGATTGGCGAAGACCCTCATGGCCAAGTCCTTCGCCACAGCGAGCGGATGCGAGTTCAAGCGTGTGCAGTTCACTCCAGACCTGCTGCCTTCCGACATCACCGGCACCTACATCTACCGCAGGGAGGAGGGCAGTTTCGATCTTAGGAAGGGACCGGTGTTCACCAACATACTGCTGGCGGACGAGATCAACAGGGCCCCGCCCAAGACGCAGGCCGCCCTGCTGGAGGCCATGCAGGAGAAGCAGGTGACCCTGGATGGGAACACACATTCCCTTCCCCGGCCATTCATCGTGCTGGCTACCCAGAACCCCCTGGAATACGAGGGGACCTATCCCCTCCCTGAGGCGCAAGTGGACCGCTTTCTCCTCAAGACCCCGGTCGGCTATCCCAACCCCGAGGAGGAGGGGCGGATACTCCTCCGGAGGAAGGAGAGGCAAAGGGACGAGGTGGATCTGGAGCCGGTTTGCACCCCGACCACCATCATGGAGATGCAGGAGGGGGTGGAACAGGTCCACGTCGAGGACAGCATGAGGGATTACATGGTCTCCATCGTGGAGGCGACGAGACGCAACTCCCAGTTGGAGGTCGGTGCCAGCCCCAGAGGGACGCTTGCACTGATGAGGCTCTCCATGGCCAGGGCCGCACTTAGGGGGAGGGACTACGTGACACCCGACGACGTCAAGTCCGTGGCCATCCCCTCCCTGGCCCACCGATTGATCCTGCTCCCCGATCCCTGGATCAAGGGGGTGAGGGCTGAACAGGTCATGGAGAGGGTACTGGCGGAGATCCCGGTTCCGAAGGTGGATTAGTTGAGGTTCAGTGGGGCCTTCGCGCTGCTGGTGATCGGAATTGCGATCCTGATGGTGGGATTCGCCACCAGGAGTTGGGAACTGATCAGTCTGCTGCTGCCCATCACTCTATACCTGACCGTGGCCAGCCTGCTGCGTCCACCCCCGGACATCAGGGTAGAGGGTAGGAGGGAGCTGGAGGGGGACAGGGTGATGGAGGGCGACCTCATGGAGGTCAACTTGACCCTCACCAACGGTGGTTCGAAGTTCAGACACCTGGAGGTGGACGATACACTTCCCCGGGGCACCACACTGGTTAAAGGGAGCAACCGCCACCCCGTGGGCCTCCCCCCCGGTGGATCGGAATCATTCAGCTACACGATCAGGTTCGACAGGAGGGGGAAGACCTTCATGGGTCCCGTCGAGATAAAGTGGAGGGACCCCCTGTTCCTCTTCGGGGAGAGGAAATTCCTCGATATCAAGGGTACCGTGACCGTGATGCCCTACGTCCACGAGATCAAGAGGAGTGCCCTCACCCCCGAACGATTGAAGATGCCCGTAGGTAGCGCCCGCTCCAGGTTGAGGGGGCTTGGATCGGAATTCCATTCCATATCCGAATACGAACCCGGTGATGAACTGAAAAGGGTAAACTGGAAGGCCTCCGCCAGGGCGGGTGAGCTTCTTATCAACGAGCACGAGAGCGAGCGATCGGGGGACGTGACCATCATACTGGATGCCTCGGGGGAGGATCCCACCATGGCGGGAAGAAGGGCCATGGATCTTGGCATGGAGGCTGCGGTGAGCGTTTCCTCCGCCGTCCTCAAGAGCAGGCACAGGGTGGGTCTGCTGATCGTGGGAGAGTACATCGATACCGTTATGCCTGCCTACGGCAGGAGGCAATTCTACCGCATAGTGGACCATCTGCTCTCCATGACGCCTGGGGAAGAGCGATCGATATGGAACACCGTGCTGGCGCTTGAAGGCAGGTTCCCCTTCGAGTCCACCCTGGTCATCATCTCCCCCTTGACGGGCAGGGGTATGGTGGAGAGCGTCAAGATGCTCTCGGGCAGAGGCCACGGGATCGCCATCGTCTCACCCTCGCCGCTGGAGATAGAGCGAGGATCGCTGAGCCATTCCAAGGAGATGGACATGGCATACAGGATACTGAGATCTGGTAGGGACAACATGGTGTCCGAGCTGAGGCGATACTGCAGGGTGTACGACTGGAACACGGATGACCCGCTGGAGAAGCATCTGGTGGAGGTGAGGAGATCGGGGACGGGGAGACCAACCAACTGAGGGCATTACCGGTGTCGCTCAAGGCCATCTCCATCATCCTGCTGGAGGTGTCCAGCCTGTTGATCCTGCTGGAGGACGAAGGGTGGTCATTGCAGTGGCTGGTG
>Ga0272441_10014291_pt1 | contig 11289 bp, 12 predicted proteins | sample SSMProp6N_FD_193582 | JGI IMG/M metagenome (GOLD analysis project Ga0272441, IMG submission 193582) | Marine sediment archaeal communities from Little Sippewissett salt marsh, Falmouth, MA, United States - SSM-Prop-6N | ecosystem: Environmental > Aquatic > Marine > Wetlands > Sediment ... | reverse complement strand
CTCTTTCCTTTAGGCTTCAAGCTGGCGAATCCTCTCCTTCAGGGCAAACTTCTGGTTCTCAAGGGTAAAATAATCCCGGTCCTGCTCGTTTATCTGCACAAGCTGTTTTTTCTTATCTTCGATCTCGTTTTTAAGCTTCCTGTTATGTTCGGATATCTTCCTTATTTCATGTTCATATTGTATTTTCTGCTTTTCAAAATCGAGTTTGTACTCTTCTTGCAACTTCGTTTGTTCTGAAAGCTCATCTTCAAGCCTTATATTTTCTTCTTCAAGAGCAGATATCTTATCCTTTATTATCTTTTTAATCTCTTCTCCACTCTTGTTTGAGGGTTTTTTGGGTGTAATTCCGGCCATAAGCCCACACAATTAGGTATATTAGGTGAAAATGACTATATAGATGTTTGCGAATCGTATGTCATCCAATGAATGTGAAATGTGCGGCAAGAAAATTACGGGCAAACCTATCGTCGTTTTCATTGAAGGGGCGGAGATGAGGGTATGCCCCAATTGCTCAAAATATGGAACAGAAATAAAAAGACCACAGAGTAGTCCGCCTCCAAAAAGTTCTGCAGGCCGTGGCACGGCCCGTCCCGGCGCGTCAACACGTCCGAAAAGGGCACCGAGAGATGTCTTTGACCTGATGGAAGGAGAGATAGTGGAAGACTATGCGGATCGGATCAGGGATGCAAGGGGAGCAAAGGGATGGTCCCAGAAAGAGCTGGCAGAGGTAATGAAAGAAAAAGAACTTCTTGTGAAAAAAATAGAGAAAAGTGACCTCATCCCTGAGGACACCGTCAGGAAAAAACTGGAAAAGGTCCTTGAGATCAGCCTCTTGGAAACCTCCGCATCTGCGGAGGCAAAGTCAGGCGGGTCAAAGATTACCCCCACTCTTGGCGACATGGTAACCCTGAAGAGGGGGAAAAAATAATTTTTGGCTTTCTAAGAAATTCTCTGAAGCATTGCTTTTTTAGTCCTTTAGTAATCCCATGCTGAATGGTGATTATACTAAGGGATTATTGCTTAGGGGGGTGAGGACGGGGTTGCCCCCCTTCCCTCGCCTAAAAACCTCTCCCTATTTGTGATATTCACCATATTCAGATGGAAAAGATACAGTGAATGGATATATTAAAAAGAATAATTTTGTTTCAGGAAAGGTTTTCTACAGAGTTAATTTTCCTAATCTGAGAGCATCCTGTTTATTGAATCGGCTGCTGTTTTTGCCGAACCCATGGCACTTATTACCGTGGCCGCACCGGTTGTGATATCCCCGGCGGCAAATACGTGTGGAATTGAAGTTCTCCCGTCGTTATCAACAACAACATTTCCTTTTTTACCGGTTTCAAGACCATCGATGAGCGATGAAATTAGCGGGTTTGGACCTTGTCCTATGGCAATGATACATACATCCGCATCGATTGTAAATTCACTTCCTTCTATCGGCTCCGGGGCCGGCCTTCCACTCTCATCAGGATCACACATCTCCATTCTGATGCATTCAACAGCCGCTACCCGGCCATCGCTCCCGATTATCCTGACAGGATTGGTACAGCATACAAACTCTATACCCTCTTCACTAGCATGCTCGACTTCGGCAAGCCTCGCCGGGAAATCTTCTTTCCTCCTGCGGTATATCAGTTTCACTTCCGCACCCATTCGTTTTGCAACACGTGCGGCGTCCATCGCCACATTGCCGGCACCCACCACCACAACACGTCCGCCCTTTTTGACAGGCGTGTCGAATTTCGGAAAGCTGTCGGCATGCATAAGGTTCACCCGGGTCAGGAATTCATTGGCCGAATATACACCGTTCAGGCTCTCGCCCTCAATACCAATAAAGTATGGAAGACCTGCACCGGATGCAAGGAATACTGCATCATAGGATAGTAGCTCTTCGACCGGAACGCTCCTGCCAACAACATGGTTGGTCCTGATCTCCACGCCCAGGTCCTGCACCATCCGGATCTCCTCCCTTACAATCTCCTTTGGTAGCCTGAATGACGGGATTCCATATGTAAGTACACCTCCGGCCTCATGCAGGGACTCGAATATGACAACTTCATGACCTGACTTTGCCAGTTCGGCAGCAGCTGTCAGGCCCGCGGGACCGGAGCCCACTACAGCAACACGCCTGCCTGAGGGAGGTGCCGTTTCAGGCAGTACCACTCCCTTTTCACGTTCCCAGTCTGCAACAAAACGTTCAAGTGCTCCAACTCTCACCGGTTTTTCCTTCTTGCCAAGGATACAACTGCCTTCACACTGCGTCTCCTGCGGGCAGACCCTGCCGCAAATAGCGGGCAACATATTTTCTTCCCGTAGTATTCCTGCAGCTTTTTCAAGATCATTTGCAGCAACAGCCCCCACAAAGCTGGGTATGTCGATGTTTACAGGACAACCTTCGACGCACTTTGGTATTACACAGGTCATGCATCTCAGTGCTTCGAGAACGGCGTTATGCATCGAGAGGCCCGTGTCAACCTCATCAAAGTCATGGACCCTCTCTTTTACCGGACGGTCACCTGCCATCAGTCTTCGCCCCCACAGGAACAAACGTGATCCCTGTATATCTCGAAAGACTCCTTCTCCTCTTCAACATACGCCCGCTGACGGTTCATGAGGTTCTCCCAGTCAACCTTATGAGCATCAAATTCAGGACCGTCAACACAGGCAAACCGGGTTTCTCCGTCAACGATTACCCTGCATGAACCGCACATACCTGTGCCGTCCACCATGATCGGATTCAGGCTTACAAATGTCTTGACCCCAAAAGGCTTTGTTACGCCCGATGTGATCTTCATCATGATCGCAGGTCCAATTATCCAGGCCGCATCAATCCCGTCCTCTTCACAGATCTTTTTCAGGATATCGGCAGGGAAACAATGATTTCCCTTGCTGCCGTCGTCCGTGCAGATCACCAGCTCATCACATACGCCCGCGAGTTCATCCTCCAGGATAAGCAGATCCTTGTTCCGGGCACCTATTACACCCGTTACCCTGTTTCCTGCCGCCCGGAGTGTTTCCGCGATTATTGGCAGGCATGCAATCCCCACACCTCCGCCTACAACGACACAATGACCGAAGTTCCGGATCTCGCTTGGCTTTCCCAGCGGACCCACTACATCAAGAAGACATTCTCCTGTTTTCATTGATGCGAGTTTATGAGTCGTCGTTCCCACGGCCATGAATACTATGCGTACATGGTCACCTTTGACGCCGGATATGGTAAGAGGGATTCTCTCTCCCTGTTCATCTACACGTATGATCAGAAACTGCCCTGCTTTTGCATTGCGCGCTGTCTGGGGGGCATCAACCCAGCATTCAAATATATTATCAGCGACCTGCTCCATTGATTCTATTCTGTACAACGGATCCTCTCCCATCTCAAAAATTATAATGCCTATTAATTGGTGGTTACAACTTCTTTACTTTACGCACTCTTACAGCCACGCCCCGGGATGAGGTCTCCATCTCCCACCCGGGCATTGCGGCCCTGCCAGTGGTCATTGCGCCCTCCCCCAGTACCAGAACCTCGTCACCTTCCCGGATCTCACCTGAAGCCCTTGTTACACCAGGCGCAAGAATATCCCCCTTTGGAACAAAGTTGTCGATATAGACCCTGTAACCAGAAGGTATCAGGCCCCATCCCTCAAATGTCGGGCGAAGCAGACCGGAACCACTGTCAATGCTAAAATACTGGGTTCTGCCTCTCACCACTTTCTTCTCTGTCCGCCCCTTCACACGCATGCCCGAGGTATCCAGAAGGGTTCCAAACTGCCATGATGCCACCCCACGAAGAGTGTCATGCCCAATTTTCCGGGAACCTTCAAGTGCATGATCAAGAGTTTCCAGTGATTCATGGGATAACGGACGCCCGTCCCTACATGTCGTCTCAAGGTCGATTCCTACCCTTCCGGCGGCCATGCGGGCCACATCAAGCGCACCACCCTCCAGATGAGCAATCACCCGATTATAATCATTTTTCTCAAGATAAGCCACAAGGTTGCCGGCAATTATCTCTGATTCCTCCCTGTCCCAGTAGCCGGTTACCGGCACATCATAATGACCGGCCGGATATACCGCCTCCAATTCGCGAGGAACCACTCCAAGAGGGGAGGTAACAATTACTTCGTGTGCCCTGCCATTGATTGTGCTGATGAACCGGTGATGGCTTCTTGACAGTGAGTATGGTTTCCTTGCAGAACAGGGAAGCAAAACAGCGACATCGGTTCTTGAAGGAACAAACCTGTTCACAACCCTCTCACAGAAGCGGGTGATCTCGCAACGGTTCTGTGATTCCGCTGAATTCGCACACAGCGGAATCGAGCGTGCAACCGTGGTTCTTCTCTCCATCTCTCCTGAGCTGCGATCCAGAATCCTCAGCAGTCCTACCTGTGAGGCAGACATGCGGCACCTTGACTCATACAGTTCACGAAGTTCCGATCTCCTCACGGCATACCTGACCTTTGCCATCTCATGAACAAGTGCATTCCTGTTATGGGTGAAAAGATCCCCGTTCTTACAGCCCTCACAGCCACAAAGGCCCGCATTCATCGCATCAGCCGGTAGCATGCCTTCTGTAGTGCAGAAGATCTCACGGGAGGTCATAAGATCCACCGCCGTGAAATCGAATAGATCGAAACCGGAGTATACGAGCATGCATATGTTTGATGGGAGAGCCGATGCCGGGACATACCATGCAGTATCAGGAGGAACGGCGTTTTTCATTTTAAGGAGATATTCGGCCGCCATAACGGGATCATCAATAACAGTGAACCAGCCAGGGACCATGATGCAGTCCCCGGAACCTGCTTTCACCCTCCCGGCCATGGACGGTACGATCCTTACCGGGTTTTCACCGGTCATCGGCATGAAAACCTCTGCAAACTCCTGATCCGCATTCAGAGGAATGTTGGAGAGTGTCTCCCCGGAAAGCCCGGGAAACCATTCAAAAGGGTCGATAATCGCAGGTGTAGGCGTTGATCTTTCCCCAATATTGTATAACCCTGTTCTTGCAAAACCGTCCCTTTTCAGCACTTCGAAGACATTCATTCAGATCACCATGACGCCAGGCAGTTCCTCTTTCACAATTCCCGCCCATTCGTCTCCACATTCGATCTCAATATCTATTGAACTATTGGCATCAATGACCTTCCGGATCCCCCTGCACCCGGTCCGGACCATTATATCATCCCAGTCGGGCACCTCAATCTGCCCCACCGGACCAGTCTCGTCAAGTTCAGGAGGACAGGGACCAAAAGGCGGCCTGAAAAAGAGCGTTCTGTCATATCCATCCCGCCTGTTGCCTGAAAAGCTGACCAGTATCCTGCCGGACATGGGTATTCGGCCAACCATATTCTGGTACCTGATTATTTCAGGCCTCCGGCAAGACTCGCTTCCCCTGTAAAAGAAACGCCTCTTTGATATCCTGTCGTGTCGCTCGAGTTCTTCAGCATGTTTCAGGAGTTCCCGGTATCCGTTCAGGAGGAGGGGGTGGCTCCTGCATCGTTCGTCGACCAGATCCCACAACGTGCCCTCAATAACCGACTGCCTTATACGGGCGATCTCCGCAACGGCCACATACAGGTTATGGAGCGCAAGTAACCTCTCCCTGTCTTTTGAGGCGTTCAGCTCATCAGCGGAGTGAGAACGGCATACCGGGCATGCACACGGAAGTTCGTAGAGCTCGTTGATCCTGTGGCCACCGTAATTTGTCATGTAACGCCCTTCCTTTGCATATAAGGCATATGCAGCGGAGTCAAACAGATCACAGCCCATCGCAACCGAGAGTGCAAACATCGAAGGATGGCCTGCTCCAAATAGGTGTACACATGCCGAAGGTGAGAGGCCTCTCTTGGCTGCAAGAATGATTTTCACAAGCTCTTTATAACGATATTGCTCCATGAGCGGCACAACGGCACCGATGGGACAGAACGAAAAGCCCATGCCGCTCACTTCCCTGCCAGCCCGTTCCCTGAAATCAGTGAATGCTCCGCCCTGCACCGGTGCGGCAATGTTCCCTGTGCCAAACAACTCCTTGGCCTCCCTGATCCTTTCAAAGGTCACGGACAGGTCGCCTTCGGCGGTCTGCCGATCTACATCAGGAGATGTGGGAATGTCAAGGGGCACCCTTATTTCACTCCCGATCGCTTTCTGGAATTCAAGCGTGGTCTGGTTGTCCACTTCAACCTCACCATATACTGAGAGCTGGAAACTTCCAGAATCCGTCATGATTATGCCGTCAAAGTCAAGTATGGCGTGCAGCCCCTCATTCAGGGCCCGTTCACGAAACTCCTCGCTCTTGTGGAAGATGTAGGCATTGGTGATCAGCGCCTCTATGCCCATTTCCTGCATCTCGGAAGGAGAAATGATCTGTAAATGAGGATTGATCACCGGTAGTAGAGCGGGAGTTCTCATAATCTTGTCTCCCACCCTGAGTTTACCCACCCGTCCCATGATATCCTTGTGGACTACTTCAAAATTTATTGTCATGTTATTTTTTCCTTTCACTGAATATCTGCCCTTCGAAAGTGTAGAACTCCATATCAGGTTGCTTCCAGCAGCCGGAAGGAAGCCCCGCCTTCATACAGGTATGCTCGAGAAACTCGGTATTATCCCAGTTGTATTCTGTTGCAACCTGAGGAAGAAGCAGGCCTCCGGTGAATCCGTGCCTTACAATAAGGCCGTGGATACCCACTTTGATATTATCTGGCCTCTGGTCCGGCTTACACTGAACCAGTACAGGTTCTGTAAGAACGGTGATCTCGATCTCAAGATCCTTCAGTTCATTCTCCGACACAGGAGAGAACCTCGGATCATCGAATGCAGCCGAACAGGCGGCATCAATTACGGCCTCTCCTAGTTCCTTTACCGGATAAGGCACCCCAATGCACCCCCTTAGCATCGACTGTTCAGTCAGCGTAACAAACACACCTTTTTTTTCATAAAAAACCGCTTTAAGCCCTTCAGTCGTGGATTCTATCCCTGAAAACCTGTCCTCTATTGCCCTTCTTGCCAGCTTCAGAGCAATCTTTCCTTCATCTTCCGTGAGCACCTGCATCAAGCTATATTTAAAGCGACGTACATATATATAAGTGCGAGAGGGAGAGGGCGGCTGACGGTGATCTGCATGATCGCTGAGGAAAGTCCCCCCACACACCGGACACACAGCCGTATACAAATACGGACGGCGAGAGTTGTGGCTATGGCACAGAAACGACACGTCCTGCCGCGAGCGATGATGCGGCCGAGCCTTCGGGCGAGACGCACCGTAAGGTGCAAGATAACCCGTTGATGCACTGACCGGCAGGGAACGTTGGAACGGTGAAACCCTGTGTGTGCAAGTCAGAACAGGGCATAAAAGAGTCCGGTCTTTGCCCGGGTATGGCGCTAAGCTGAATGCCGCCGCGAACAGAAGGGGGCTTACTCCTTCCACTCGCAAAAAAAGATTGGAGGGTTTGCAGGGTGCCATGTCGCACCCCGGACCATTGTTGAACCTGTTTTATTATACAATCATGCCACGGGGTGTGAAAGTAATGAAGGATTATTCTTTTGTTTCAACGTGCCAGGTTCCGATATCTGCCTTTTTCACCAGGAAATAACCCACACAGAGCGCAAATACCAGAGCAGCAGTTCCAATAAGTATCATGGGATCATTTTCAGCGTAGTCAATCACGATCACCTTTCTTGCAACGGCAATGATGGCAAGTATAAGGATTATTTCAATGTGAATCGTGTTGTCGACGATGAAACTCTTGATCGACTCCAGCAGCTCTATACCGATCAGGATCAACAGGAAATATTCGAAAAAGTTTAAGATACCCCTGCTTTCAAGCCGCAGGAAAGAGTTGTCTCCAACCATATCCAACACAAGCAATTCTGCAAGTTCTATTACAGAGATTATGATGACGATAAGGAGCATTACTGCAAGGACAATATAGATATAACGCTGCATTCGGTTGATGTGCTCGAACATTGATCCTCTATTTTATCAGGATAATAAATATAGATTACTGGTTTTATGAAAAATTAGTAACGCTTATCAGCCCAAAGGATGATCTCAAATCATGGTAAAATGCTACAAACACCCGCATAAAGATGCAGATTCGGTATGCAGGATATGCAAGGAGAATTATTGCGATGAGTGTGTATCTATTGCAGGGGTGTGCCAGAAATGTATTTATAAAACATTGGTCCTGATCCTAGTTGCCATGATTATCATATCATATGTGGCATGGATAGGTCTCTTTGGCTGATCCCAATTTTTATATTATTTTCATTCAAATTACTGTGAATAAATTTTATTTATTTCTGATTACTATTAGTAATAATATGCATATCCCAACACCAAAGGAACTGCGGACAAAGCGGGAAAAACTGGACCTGAAACAGTCCGATATCGCACGCATGGCAGGGATAAGCCAGTCCATGGTTGCAAGGATCGAAGCGGGATCGGTTGATCCACGCATGAGTATGCTTTCAAAGATCGTCAATGTGCTGAACCTGGCAGAAGGCTCCACCATTACTGCGGTAGAAATTATGAACTCCCCGGTATTCAGTGTAAATTCCGAAGATACTCTTGCCCGTGCGGTTGAGATGATGGAACTGAACAATATCTCACAACTACCGGTTATAAAAAACCATGTGCCTGTCGGATGCATCTCCGAGTCGGCCTTAATCAATGCAATGGAGGAGTCAGGCACTCAAAAAAGCCGCAAACGCCTTGTCAGGGAATTCATGGAACCGGGCATTACAACCGTTCCCCCATCCACACCGGTCGAGATGATCGGGCATATCCTCCATAACAACCATGCGGTTCTGGTTCTGGAAAAGGGAGAGGTCATCGGAGTGATCACCAAGCATGATCTGATCCACCAGTTGCTCTGAATCAAATAAGAGAGATCAGTTCCCTCAGGGCTTCTGCAGGGTCATCTGCCTTCACAACCCCGGATGCCAGTAGCACCCCACTGCAACCAAGCCCAATAGCTATTTTGACACAATCCCCGGTACTGATGCCAGCGCCTGCAAGCACTCCAACATTATCGTTGATTTTTTTTACCGACTTTACCGAATCTTCTATAATGCCAGGATCGGCCTTTGATACCGATACTCCGCTTCCAATCAGTTCAGGTGGCTCAATTGCGACATAATCCGGGGCAAATGCAGCAGCGGCAGCACTGGTGGATGGATTGTTTGTGCACACCACGGTCTCAAGCCCTGCCCGTGATGCCGCCCGTACACCTGAATCCACATCCGCAAGAGTGAGTCTCCTTTCTGAGTGGTTGATTAATGTACCTTTTGCACCGGAATGTCTTACCGCTTCTGCAAGAACTTGACCGGTATGGGCGCCGGGAGTTATTCCATCCACATGCTGAGCATAAACAGGGATTTCATAATGGTAGCTTATTGGATGCAGATCCATAAAGGAAGGTGCTACACCGATGGTTACACCGCTTTCCTGCATAACATCCTCGGCCGCAGCCGCGATCCTGTGAGCACCTTCTCCGGTGCCTTCAGCATAGGTCTTCAGATTGATGATGATCAAAGGGGATTTCATATTATCTGCCTTTCAGTTTGTCAGTGATTGATATGTATTCATGAGGGTTCATTACTCTTTCCTGAAAAAACCTGATGTGATTCTCTTATTGGATATCTTTCTTACAGATTCCTTCAGGTTCGCGATATCATCCGGTTTCGATCGGGATTCCTTCGAAACGGCCTCAATACCTTTTCTGTAGAGATAAAGCATCTCTTCCGCGTACTGCGGGGATCTACTACGCGCATCGACTGCAACCGATATTGGACCTACACTTAATATCTCAGGAAGATAGTCAAAAAGACATAGTTCATCTGCATTTCTTATATGCGATCTGCACGAAGAATCAATTGAGACAGGGAAGAGGCGTTGTGATTCATCCAGTAGACCAAAGAAATGCCTGGAATTTCCGGTGCATGAAGCAAACACCCCACAGGCAAGAGAGTTTTCCGATATCATTACCTCAATATTGCCCTGCACCAGCAGTTCAAGTGCAGGTGTATTCTATGTGGACAGATAACCTCCCATATCCCTGATATCACCAAAGGAAAGCTCCGGGGACAGGGTAAGTCTTTCAAATACCCCGGACAGGGTCTTCACGGAGAAATGGTTGCAGACATTGAGATAATGCGAACCTGCAGTTTCCAGATTTGGATTTTTCATCTTAATTGCATGTGAAGCGCCCGCGTCACCTGTCATGATCCCCATCCCTGACGGCAGGTTTCCAGCGATGATTAATACCCTGTCCAAGAGATCCTGCCTGATAATGTCCGGCAGTTTCCAGTATAGCCTCGCGGAAGCGCCATCGCAGATACTATCTGCGCAACCAAGGATTTCAAGCAGTTCTTCCGGATCAGGAGCATCAATGGAGGTGATTTCATAATAGATAGTATCCGCACCCCCGCGAAGCGCCGCTTCGACCATTTCAATACTGTCCACATAGCAGGAAAGGCCGGTTATACCACCCCGGCTTCTTTGCCCCCTGCCCTCCTTTATTGAAGATCGAAACACGGATACACGCTCCCGGGCCGGATTAATATCACCGGACCCAGGACGTTTTGATCTTATAATCTCCTTCTCCGCCATTTCAAAGAATTTCCTCCTGAGACCATTCAGGCCGGATATTGGAGTGAACAGGTTCTGTGGCATATCCAGTTTGATGCCGGTCACCTCGAATACCGTGCCCCCGGCCTTCATGAGCTGATCCTTCACCTGATCCGACTTTAGCGGGCGATTTATTGCCATTTCCATTCTGAAACCAGATACCAGTTCGAAATAAACTGTTTTTCCTTCAGGAAGCCGGAAATAGCCTCCAAGAATTGCAGCACCGTCATCCCGGACCCCAAATGTCAGAATAACGGGAATTTTCCGGTCCCTCTCACCCCTTAAGATGATCTCCTTTGCCCTATCCGGAACATAACGGGATCTTGTAATATATATGGATGAACCGGAAGGTAATTTCATATCCGTCCTTATCCCTATTTTTCTGCCCATTTTCACGGGTTCCTGCCTGATGATCATTCCCTCCTCAAATCCTGGTGATAAAAAAAGGAGGCCGTCACCCTTTGCAGGGATGAAATTATTTTTAGGGAGAACCTCCACCATACCGGCCTGTTTGTCATATCCTGTAACAATACCAATGTACAGCCCCCTGTTCCCGGGCCGATCCCGTGATATGACATCCTCATGGCGGCAGCCGTGGAAATACCCAGGAGTAAACTCCCTGTTGAAAGCAAGTGTCATCATTCCCCGGTCTTCTG
>Ga0272441_10014290_pt1 | contig 11289 bp, 11 predicted proteins | sample SSMProp6N_FD_193582 | JGI IMG/M metagenome (GOLD analysis project Ga0272441, IMG submission 193582) | Marine sediment archaeal communities from Little Sippewissett salt marsh, Falmouth, MA, United States - SSM-Prop-6N | ecosystem: Environmental > Aquatic > Marine > Wetlands > Sediment ... | reverse complement strand
TGGCCAACGGCATTTTGTGTCACTCCGAAGGCCTTGTGCGTACCGGTGAGCCGCGGCGTGTTCCCCGCAGGGAACTGCCGGAAGACCTGCGGGGCTGGATGGGGCTGCCGCGGCTGGCCAGGGAAAACTACGATCACGCCACTACCGAACGTTTTCCCGCGGTGGAGGCGGTTTTCAATGGTGACCCCCTGGCCCGTCAACTGCCGGGTGATTCCGATTGGGGGGTGATCGCTTCCGGAGAAAGTTCTCTCCAGGTCAGAGAAGCTCTGGCCGTGGCCGGGTTGAATCCCCGGTGTCTATTCCTGAGCGGGACCGTGCCTTTCCCCCGGAAAACGGTACGGGATTTTGCCGCCATGGTTTCCGGGCCGGTTTACGTTTTCGAGGACGGCGAACGCTGGATTGAAGAACGTTGTCGCCTGGCGGGAGTCACCGTAATCGGCAAGGATGATTATTCTTCGCGTACCCAGTGGTCTCCGGGTGAAATAATCTCTTTCCTAGCCGACCACGGGCATTGCCGCCCCCTCACCGCCGCAAAGGAAACGGGATTGCGTCCCGTGCCCCGCCCCCCGGCCATCTGTCCAGGATGTCCCTACCGGGCATTCGGCCTGGCGGTAGCGGCGTTGCGTAAGAAACGCCGGCTACACGGGGTATTCGGAGATATCGGCTGCTCGACACTTCTCTACTTCATGGGAGCCGTGGACACATGCATGTGTATGGGAGCGTCCGATTCCATGCGCCAGGGCCTGGTATTGTCCCGGCCGGACCAGGCGGATCGGGTGATCAGTGTTCTCGGGGATTCCTGCGAATGCCACTCGGGCCTGGACGCCACCCGCAACGCGGTATTCCGAAAGACCCCCGGGGTCAAGGTGATTCTGGACAATCGCATCACCGCCATGACCGGGGGACAACCGGCGCCCAGCAGCGGCGTCAACCTGGCGGGAAAAGAGGTGCCTTTTTCCCTGCGCCGGGCCGTGGAGGCGGAAGCCGCCGAAGCCGTGGAGGTGAACGCCTATGACCTGAAAGCCGTTGCCGAAGCCCTGGATCAAGTGCTGGAAAAAGCCGGGAACGGTAACTTTTCCTGCCTGATCCTGGAGGGCGCCTGCGTTCAGCAGGTGCCCCGGGAGTCCCGGGAGCGCCGGGTCATGATAGACGCCGACAAATGCCGCCGGTGCGGACAATGCAATATTTGCCCCGGTATCGAGGTGGGGACGGACCGGTTGCCACGGTTCACGGCCTTGTGTACCAATTGCGGCGGCTCAACGCCGGTATGCATGCAACGTTGTCCCTTTGACGCCATTCAATACGTGAATCCCGAATCCTCCCGGACCCAAGCCGCCGCCGAAGCCGGGAAAATCAATCTACCGGAGAAACCGGTTATGGATTCAGCGGCGCTGCCGGAAACCATTCGCGTGGCCGTGCGCGGAGTCGGCGGCCAGGGCAACCTTTTCTTCGGGCGGGTGCTGTCGCGCCTGGCCATGGAAACACCTTACGCGGATACCCACGTGGTCAAGGGTGACACCCACGGCATGGCCCAATTGGGGGGAGCGGTGATATCCACTTTCGCCTGCGGAGATGTGCATTCTCCGGTACCGGCTCCGGGAACGGTGGATGTTCTGGCGGCCATGGAAGCGGGTGAGGTATTCCGCCCGGGCTTCCTGGACCTGTTGAAGCCCGGGGGAACGGTGGTTCTCAACAACTTCCGAGTCGTTCCTCCCGGAGTAGATCCCGGGAATTATCCGGAATGGGAGGCTGTTCTGGAGTCGCTGAGAGAATTCAAGGTGAAGAGCCTGGACGCATTGTCGGAGTCCAGGGCGGCGGGGGATCCATCCGGGCGCAGCGCCAACGTGGTGGTGCTGGGCGTGCTGTCCACTCTGGAACCATTGAGCCGGATTCCCGAAGCCGCCTGGATCCGGGCCTTGTCCGGCGTGACGCCGAACAAAGTCGTTGCGGCAATGAACCTGAAGGCTTTCGCCGCCGGGAGGCGTATCGGCCTGGATGGAAACAATCAATAACGGATGATGCTGCGGGACTCGATACCCTGGACGATTTTTTTCTGCAATTTCAACAGGCGCCGGTTGACGGGGGAGAATCTCCGGGCGGAGTCTTCATCTAAAACCCCGATATACTTGCCGATGAAGTCGGCGCTCAAGCACTTGATGTTGTAGGCGCTCCAATAGAATCGCTTGAAAAAAGGCATTTTCACCTTGAAGAAAGCGATCCAGGTGCGATGAATGGAGCGAATGAGGATGGCCTTGATCACCCCCAGCTTGCGGCGGACGTAGTAGACACCGAATTCAGGAATACTGAGGTATTGGTCGATGCACATGCGCTTCATCAGGTAGGTGAAACTGACTTTGTGCCAGTGGACGAAGCGGGCGTCAGCGGCAAGGGCCACCCGGTGGCCGCCCAGAACCAGGCGCTTGGCGAAAAGCATATCCTCGCCGTAGGGAACATCGGGGAATCGGACTTCCAGCAGCAGGTCCCGGCGGATGCAGGAAGCGCAATTGTCGAAGTTGCACAACCTCCGGCGCAGTTCCGGGGTAAAGAAATCCCAGCAGAAACGGGAAACCGGTTCAACCAGCGGAATAACGCCATTGTACCAGTCGTTGTGCATCCAGGCATCCACCGGGTCGGATGTGGTCGGATCGATCTGCCAGGCTCCGTACGCGGCGGGGGCCAGGCCCTCCCGTACCGGCCGGGTGAGGGCGAAGAGAAAACCGCTGCCCTGGGGAATGATGTCGTCGGTAAAAAAAGCCACCATTTCACCGGTGGCCAGGGCGGCGGCGCGCATGCGCGTACCGCTGTGGCTGAATTCGCCTTCGGGCACGTGTTCCACCCTGCGGGGCGCCAGGTCCAGGGAATCCAGAAATTCCCGGGTACCATCGGTGGAAGCGTTGTCCATGAAGATGTACTCCACGGGAAAAGAGAAATCCTGGTTTTTCAGGGCCCCGATAAGGCGCTGGATTACGTTCATGGAGTTTCGGGTCAGTATAACGATTGACAATAAGGGTTTCATGGGATTTTGGGGTCAATGTAGTGGTGAAGTCGGCCGAGAAAGAACTCGCGTACCTCACTGGTGAACCGGGGGCGGTCAAAGCGTTTGCTGGCCTCCAGCGCCGCCAGGCCGCAGCTGCGCCGCGTTTCGGGTTCCCGGATCAGACGCCGGGTATGACGGATCAATTCCTCCAGGGTTCGCACCCGGAAGCCCGTTTTTCCAGGCTCCACGATTTCTCTCTGACCTCCGCCGTCGAATACCACGGGCACAATGCCGTTCTGCATGGCTTCGCCGATGGTCATGCCGAAATGTTCCACCAGGGCCGGGTCGGTTTGATGCAGGCCGCAGAGGTGCCAGAATATCGAGGCCCTCAGGTAGAGGGAGCGGAGTTCGTCGGAATTGATGTTGACCCGCAGGCGAATATGGGTGTCGCCGGTATTGCGGATTTCCGCGCGCAGTTCATCCAGGTAGGGATTGCCGTCGGGGCTGCCCCCGGCCAGAACCAGGTGCCAGTCCCGGGTTTCTTCTGGGAACCGCCGGCGCAGGGTAAGGAAAGCCTGAACCATCTCTTTCTGCTTTTTACTCCCCCCCTGTTCGAACCGGGCCACCGAGAGGATCAGCGGATCCTTTTCAAGGGGCTTTTCTTCCGGGGGCATGTCCACCGGAGGGTAAATATGCACGTGAGGCCGGAACTTCCATTTGCGCTCAATCCATCCGGCGGTGTATTCGCTGTTGTAGATCACGTAGTCATAGCGGTCGGAGTAAAAATAGGCGCCGGGACGGCGTTCCGGGAAATGGCATACCATGGTGGATATTCCCGCCAGGGGGAACACCATCTCGTTCATACTGTTGTTGATGAAGAGATCGAAATCGCCGCTCATGCGGCTGACCCGATGAAAGGGATTGGGCATGCGCCGGTTGATCCGGGCGGGGTCGATATGGGCTCCGGAGTCGGCGTATTCCGGCAGGTCAATGGTATGGTATCGGCAACGGGAAAGTTCCAGGCCGTACCAGTCGCGAATGGCCGCGGGTTCCATGGGCCGGTGGGTGAGAATAGTGGTGTCGAAATCTTCTTTCAGGGCGTCCAGCAGCATCAGACCGTATTTCTGACCACCGCCGATAATGTGCAGGCAGTGATCGTACAGCGCAAGGGTCGGCCGGCGCAATTCCAGGGCGACTTCCAGGCGGGAAACCAGGGTGTTGGCCGCCCCGGGACCGCCCCGGGAACGGGACCACTGGGCCGCGGCGCGCAGGGCGCGTCGGAATCCCGCGGAATCGTCCCCCCGGGCCAGGGTTTTTAAAGCCGTTATCAGATAATCTTCCCGGATGGAAGCGGATTCGGGTTGCAATAGCCGGTCCACTTCTCCGCTTCGAGGAATACGCGAAGTCAGGGCGTTTTCGAGGGGATTCAGGATGGAAGGATCAGTCATGGCTTGGCCCCTCCTTCTCATTGCCTTCTCCCCGCAGGGAATCCGCTTCGTGTTGTTCCGCCATCCGGCGCAGGATGTCGTCCATTTGCGATTGGATGCGGCGGATACGAATAAAGGACGAGAGGTGCATGGCGACCGATTCGCTGTTGAATCGCCGTTGCCTCTCCAGGATGGAATGGGTATAGACATTAAGTATTTTCAGGATGAGGCGCTTGATCCGTACGATTACGGGCCCTATGATGCGGCGGTGGGAAGTGATCTCACCCGGATCCGGGCGGGGATCCAGCGATTCGTTCAACAGGGTGAGCTGATCTCCCATCCAGGCGTCGAGCTCCCGGTCGGAAAATTCCCAAAGGTTGACCGGGTGGGGGTGGTCAATCTCTCCGCCCGCCAGGTCCGTCACGTCCGGGGCTGAACGGTACCAGATGGAAACATCCTTTTTTACATCCTGGATGCTGTCTTTGATCTTTTCTATATCCATATGAACACGCCTGGCCGCAATATACCATAATCCTCTTTTCTTCCACAACGGAAAAGCAGAAAAGCGTCGGGGAATCTTGAATGACACCGGGATATGTGGTAAAAAAGGATATGCTTGATTTGGACCTTTCTTTTCTGGTAATCCTTGTCCTGGTCTGGGTCCTGATGATGATTATGGACCGAATCTACTTCCGCCCCGTGGGTGGAACCATCGACCGCCGCGAAGCTCTGGTGGCGGAGGATGAAAAAAAACTCTCAACCCTTACCAACGATATCCAGGAAGGGACTACCCGCATCGAATCATCCCTGCAGCAGGCCCGCAAGGAATCCATGAAAGTACGGGAGGAACTGATCACCCGCGGTGAAGTCCTCCGGGATGAACTTATGTTAACCGCCCGGGAAAATTCCCGCCGGACAATGGAAAAAGAAATCCAGCGACTGGAGCAGGAGATCCGTTCCGCGGAAAGTGAGTTGAGCGCCCGGGCAGGCGAATTCAGTGCCAAAATCAGTGAGATATTTAGATGAATACGCGGAATACTTTGTTCCTGACTTTTTTACTGGCACTCAGTATGGCGGCCTGGGGTTCCGGAGGCGAGGCCCACGCCCACGCCTTTGATTGGACCGCTTTTCTGGGCAAGGTTTTCAATTCCACCATATTGTTCGGAGGTTTGATCTACGCCTTGCGCAAGCCTCTGATCCGTCTTCTCAGCGAGCAGTCAAGTCAGGTTCGGTCGGATATCGAAGCACGCCGCGGTCAAATCAAATCAGCTGCCGCGGATTATGAATCCCTGCGCAAACGTCTGGACGATCTGGAAAGGGAAATCCGGGAGATTAGCGATCAGGCCCGGGAGAACGGCGAGCGTGAACGCCTGCGCATCGAGGCAGAGGGCAAGGCCGAAGCAGAGCGGATCGCCCGCCTTACCGAAGAGGAAATCGGTAACCGGGTTGATGCCGCGGTCAGGCGCTTGAAGTCAAGAGTGGCGGAAATGGCGATCCAGCGTTTTCGCGAGGATATCCGGGATCAGTTGGATGCGGATCGACACAGCCGCATAATCGATCGCAATATTGAAATCAGTGGAGATGTAATTGGGAGCAAGTAGCCTGTCCAAACGGTACGCGCTGGGCCTGATCAAGGCCCTGAAGTCGGAAGCCGAGTACAGCGCCGTCAAGTCTCAACTTGAGCGTTTCCAGCAACTTATGGATGCCGATCCGGAGTTCCGTGCCGGCCTGGTCACTCCAATGCTTTCCCGGGAGCAGAAAGAGGAACTCCTGGGAGTGGTGAGAAACCGGGCGGGATTTGAAACCAAAACCATGAACTTTCTCGGCGCCCTGGCGGAGGAAAACCGGCTGGAACGCCTGGGCGGGATCCTCGCCGTACTCGACGATATCTGGCTGGAAAACCGCGGTATCGAAAAGCTGCATGTGTCCTCGGTGGTGCCCCTGAACAATACCCAGCGTTCCCGGCTTGAGTCGAAGCTTGGAGATGCCCTGGGCAAACCGGTTCAGCTTGAATTCTCCATTGATCCCAGCCTGATCGCCGGAATTCGAATCGAGCGGGGATCCGTTGCCTATGACCTTTCCGTAGCCGGCAACCTGCGAAAACTCTACCGGCGTATCGTGGGCGCCGGGTCCGGGGAGTCCTCCCCGGTCAATTCCCCACAGGAGCTCTGAATGCAAATCAATACCGAAGAGATCAGTGAACTGATCCGGCAGAAGATCGAAGGATTCAAGCTGGATTTCAACAAGGAAGAGACCGGGATCGTTATTTCCGTGGGCGACGGTATCGCCCAGTTATACGGCCTGGACAATGTCATGGCCATGGAGCTGCTCGCCTTCCCGGGAGGAGTCAAAGGCATCGCCATGAACCTTGAAGAGGACAACGTGGGCGCCGTTATTCTCGGAGACGCTCACTATATCAAGGAAGGTGATCCGGTACATCGCACCGGCCGGATTGTCTCGGTCCCCGCCGGGGAAGCCCTGGTGGGAAGGGTGGTCAATCCCCTGGGAGAACCCCTGGACGACCAGGGCCCGGTGGAATCCAAAACCTACCTGCCGATTGAACGCATCGCCCCGGGTGTCGTGGAGCGCCTGCCGGTCAAAGAGCCCCTCCAGACGGGCATAAAAGCGGTGGATGCCATGATTCCCATCGGCCGGGGCCAGCGGGAACTGATTATCGGCGATCGTCAGACCGGAAAAACCGCCATTGCCCTGGACACCATCCTCAACCAGAAAGGCAAGGGCGTGATCTGTATTTACGTGGCCATTGGTCAGAAACGGTCCACCGTGGCCCAGATTATAAAGACCCTGAAGGATTCCGGAGCCATGGACTACTCCATCGTAGTGGTGGCATCGGCCTCGAAACCCGCCGCCCTGCAATATATCGCCCCCTATGCCGGCTGCGCCATGGGCGAATATTTTCGTGATCGGGGCGGCCACTCTTTGTTGATCTATGACGACCTGTCCAAACATGCCGTGGCATACCGGGAAATTTCCCTCCTGCTGCGTCGTCCTCCCGGCCGTGAAGCCTATCCCGGGGACGTGTTCTTCCTGCACTCGAGGTTACTGGAGCGGGCCGCCAAGATGAACGATGAAAAAGGCGGCGGCACCCTTACCGCCCTGCCCATTATCGAGACCCAGGCTTCCGATGTATCCGCTTACATCCCGACAAACGTGATCTCCATAACCGACGGTCAGATCTACCTGGTTCCGGAGCTTTTCAACGCCGGCCAGCGTCCGGCCATCGATGTGGGCATATCGGTATCCCGGGTGGGCGGTAACGCCCAGATCAAAGCCATGAAGCAGGTGGCGGGATCCCTTAAACTGGATCTGGCCCAGTTTCGGGAGCTGGAGGCCTTTACTCAATTCGGGTCCGACCTGGACAAGGCCACGGTCTCCCAGTTGGAAAGGGGCAAGCGTTTATCCCAATTACTCAAACAGGACCAATACCAGCCCATGCCCGTGGAAAACCAGGTCCTGGCGATTTTTGCCGGTACCCATGGTTTCCTCGATGAGTTCAGTGAAAACATGGTGGCGAAATACGAGCAGCAGATGTTGTCTCACGTGACCGCCACTCATCCCGAAATCCTGCGGGAAATCCGGGAACAGGGCAAGATATCACCCGAAATGGAATCCCGCATTGAGGCATTGCTCAAGGAATTCGCTACGATTTTCAGGGGCGATGAAGACGGGGAAGCGGGAGAATAGGCCAGTCTCATGTCCGGCAACCTGATCGAATTGCGGCGTCGCATCCGTTCCATCCGTAATACCCAGAAAATCACCCGGGCCATGAAGACGGTTTCCGCCGCCAAGCTGCGCAAAACCGTAGTGGAGCTGAACAAGGCCCGGCCCTACTTAAGCCGGGTGGAAAAATTGCTGCGCAGGCTTACGTCCGAAGTGGATCCCCGGCAATTCCCCCTGATGCGCGAGCGGGCGGAAGGTGACCGGGTTTTGGTGATGCTTTCCGGTGACAAGGGACTTTGCGGCGCGTTCAACTCTCATATCATCCGGCGGATGGACGAGTTCATGTCCGCCTGCCGGGAGGAGGCCCGAAATGTCAGGCTTGTCACCTTGGGCAATCGCGGCCATTCCCATTGCCGCCGCCGGGATATCGAGGTGGAAAAGAATTTTCCCGGCGTGATGTCCCGCACATCCGCGGAAGATGCCCGGGAAGTCACCGGCTATTTGTCGCAGCTCTTCCTGGAGAGTGATGTCAGCGATATCTCTTTTTTGTATACGGCTTTCAATAGTTCATCCCGCCAGGAAGTCACGCTGAAATCCCTTTTTCCCATCCGCTGCCGCTGGGACGCCACGCCGGAAGAGGATGAGGAAGATCGGGAACTTGAGTTCATTTACGAACCGTCGGCGCAAGAGATCTTCGCCGCCACCCTGCCGCTTTTCCTGGAATCGCGGATTTACCACCTGATGATAGAATCTCAGGCGTCGGAGCACGCCGCCCGTATGATCGCCATGGATCTGGCCAGCCGCAACGCCAGCGATATGATCCAGTCGCTGACTCTTACCCTGAACAAGCTGCGCCAGGCTTCGATCACCAATGAATTGCTGGAGATCATCACGGCTACCGAAGCGTTGCAGAGCCAATAGGAGGAATCGTGAAAACAGCAGAAAACAGCCCTCGCAAAACGGGAAAAATCATCGAGGTCATCGGCCCGGTGGTGGATGTGGAATTCCCCGAAGGGGGACTGCCGCCCATTCTGAATGCCCTGGAAATTACCTCCGAAGGCTTTGAGGTGGAAGAACCCATCCGCGTCATTACCGAGGTGCAATTCCATCTGGGAGAGAACCGGGTGCGCACCGTGTCCATGCACCCAACCGACGGACTGGTGCGGGGAATGAAAGCCGTGGATACCGGTGAGCCCATCACCGTTCCCGTGGGCCGTGAAGTATTGAGCCGGGTCATCAATGTGATCGGTGAACCCGTTGACAACAAGGGTCCGGTGAACGCCAAGCAGCGCCTGCCCATCCATCGCCCCGCGCCTGATCTGGACGAACAGGATACCAGCCAGGAAATGTTCGAAACCGGAATCAAGGTCATCGATCTGCTGGAGCCTTACCTGAAAGGCGGAAAGATCGGTTTGTTCGGCGGCGCCGGTGTGGGCAAAACCGTGCTCATCATGGAGATGATCAACAACGTGGCCAAAAAGCATGGCGGTCTGACCGTATTCGCCGGAGTCGGGGAGCGTACCCGTGAGGGCAACGACCTGCTCCAGGAAATGAACGAATCCGGGGTTATCGACAAAACGGCCCTGATCTACGGCCAGATGACGGAACCTCCCGGAGCCCGGCTGCGGGTAGCCCTGACGGGGCTCACCGTGGCGGAACACTTCCGGGATTCCGAGGGACTGGACACCCTGTTTTTTATTGACAATATATTCCGTTTCACCCAGGCGGGTTCCGAGGTTTCCGCCACCCTGGGCCGTATGCCCTCGGCCGTGGGATACCAGCCCAACCTGGCCACCGAGATGGGAGAACTCCAGGAACGCATTACTTCGACCCGCAAGGGCTCCATTACCTCGGTACAGGCCATCTATGTGCCCGCCGACGATTACACCGACCCGGCTCCGGCCACGACCTTCGCGCACCTGGACGCCACCACCAACCTGAGCCGTCAGCTGACGGAGATCGGTATTTATCCGGCGGTGGATCCCCTCTCTTCCTATTCCCGCATTCTGGACCCCCGGGTAATCGGCCAGGAACACTACAATGTGGCCCGCATGGTCAAGGAGATCCTGCAGCGGTACAAGGACCTGCAGGACATTATCGCCATCCTTGGCATGGAGGAGTTGTCCGACGAGGACAAGATTATCGTAAACCGGGCCCGGAAAATACAGAAATTTCTCTCCCAACCGTTTTTCGTGGCCGCCGAATTTACAGGCCGGGAAGGCAAGTATGTCGAGATCCAGGACACCATCCGTTCTTTCCGTGAACTGGCGGAGGGTAAGTATGACGCATTGCCGGAGCAAGCCTTCTATATGTGCGGCGGCATCGAAGACGCCCTGGAGAACGCCAAGAAAATGGGGTATTAATGACCGACCTGGTGGAATTGGAGATAGTGACCGCCCATCGTGTCCTGGTGCGTACCCAGGCCCGTGACGTCTACGTTCCCGCCGCCGGAGGCCGGGCGGGCATCCTGCACCATCATCTTCCGTACACGGCCCTGTTGGGCATGGGAACTGTCAGCTACACCGACGCGGCGGGTAAGCAACACGCCTTGTTCCTGCGCGGTGGGCTGGTCGAAACCCTGGATAACCGCGTGGTGATTCTTACCGAACGAGTGCTGACCGCCGCTGAACTGAACGCGGAGGAGTTGGCGCGGGAGATGAACGCCGTCAAGGAAACCATCAAGGGCGCCGCCAGGGGAGAAACCTCCCCGGAGGAATTGGAAAAGGCCCTGGAAACGCAAAGAGAACTTGCGGTGAAACTGGAGATCGCCGGGTCATCCCGGGGATCCAAACATTGAGTCTGAAATGCCAAGGGAAAAACTGCGTTTGGTGATTCCCTCGGTAACGGCTTTGTTTATCCTGGGGGTATCCTTCATGGCATACCCCCCGAGACTATATCCGGACAATCCCGTTACCGCGGTAATGGCTGCATGTGCCTGCCTGGGGTGGGCGGCTATCCTGGTTTTTTACCAGGAACGGCGCCGGGTGATGATGGTCCACCTTATATTTGCATTGACGATTCCCCTGGTTCTCCGCTTTTTTCCGGGGATTTTCCCCTGGACCCCCGGTTGGCATTGGGTTGTCTTTTCTTTGTTGCCCATCAGTTTCAGCGGCCTGCTGGTGTTTGTCAGCCTGCAGGCAAGTCCGCGGAAAAGCCAATAAACCTGGAATAAAGAATAACGAAGAAGGAATAAGGTAAAACAAA
>Ga0272441_10014289_pt1 | contig 11289 bp, 9 predicted proteins | sample SSMProp6N_FD_193582 | JGI IMG/M metagenome (GOLD analysis project Ga0272441, IMG submission 193582) | Marine sediment archaeal communities from Little Sippewissett salt marsh, Falmouth, MA, United States - SSM-Prop-6N | ecosystem: Environmental > Aquatic > Marine > Wetlands > Sediment ... | reverse complement strand
ATCCTTTGCGTTCAGTATCTCCAAGCCTTCACACGCTTTCTCCATTATCTTCCGACTCCTTCCTGTTTCCATACTTTCAGTTCAATACCAGAGATGCACCGGCTATCCGACTGTAAAAAAGCAATTGAAAAGAGCATCTGGAAATATGATTTTGCTAATAGTAATTTTGCATTATGTCAATAAAAAAGGAGCAGCAGTTAACTCGGCTGAAAACAGGGCCGAAGGACAGCATGGTTTAACGGTAATTGTGTCTGGGGAAATCTCTATCACCACTCAAAAGTCGCTCGTTACGTCTTCTGCGCAGGAATTGCCTGGCCGGATTCGGGTGTTTCCAAGTGAGAACGAATTGGGGATGGTCGATTGGAAGAACCTATAACCGACTTGTCTCCCGATATACTGAACGAGGTGGTATGTTCGATCATTTCCATTATCCACCGCGAAGGATGAAGCCTCACCGGCCATATCAGCATATGTGCCGGTGGTTGCAGCGCGTTAGGTGCTAAGGAGACAAGCAAGATGTAGAATTATTTCTTGCCGATAAGCAAAACTCTGCCGGTGTGTGAAGAAACGATGGATGCGTCTTTTTAACCGGCAACGCCAGGTAAAAGTCATAAGAAAAGTTAAGTGTGTCAATGGGGTAGAAGAAAAACGGATTGCCGCTTGGCTCCGTCAACCAAAATTATTGTCTACACCTCTTTTCTAACCCGAATCTCTTCTCTTTACATCAGCCTTTTAAAAAGAAAGCAGCGCAGTAGAATCGCAGAAGGATGCCGTAACTTAAAGCGCCTTTTTCAGTCCCTGCCCGTCAAATGCGGTATGCGGTTTTTCGGCTCCGGCCTCTCAGACTTTGCCTTGTGTCGAATCCCAACCCTGATACCGCAACTTTTTATACCGTTGATATGTTTCAGATTGGGGCTTTTTCTTGTGCTTCCTTTAGATACCGACGCACGGTGGACTATCTTACCTTTTACAAAAAACAATAACTTTAACTTAACTAACTAAAATGATATAATATTTTATAAACTATGAAGGGATAGCCTCTAATTTGAAAACGGATAAACATAAAAAACTTATCATTTTAGGCGGTGATACGGACGATAATATAGGCGACAGAGCCATCGTCTATTCCATGTGCAATGAGTTGAGAAATTTAGATCCTCAACTCAAAATCAGCATCCTCTCCAATAATCCGGCACGTGACCGGGTGTTTTTTGGCGCAACGACCATTCCTCGCAGTATCAGCCACCAGCCCGAAATGTTTAGAAATTCCCGGTCAAGTAATTTAGTTTTGATCGGCGGCGGGGGTTTATTTCAAGATGACGACAGTCTGGTAAAAATGCCGTATTGGGGAATTCGGACGGCGCTTCTCAAGGCGGCAAACCCAAAGAGCCGCATTATCGGTTACTCGCTGGGCGTCGGCCCACTAAATAAACCCATCAGTCGCCTTTTTGCCAGAATTGCTTTTTCTTGCATGGAAACAGTATCCGTTCGCGATGACTTGGGAAAAAAAATTGCTTCTTCGCTGACGAAAAAGCCGATTCACCTCGTCCCGGATCCAGCCTTGATGCTACCGTCAGCGTCTGAAGAATCTGCAATCAAACTGTTTAAAGAACACAACATCCCAATTCGCAATACCACAGTCGTCGGTGTCGCGCTGAGACGCTGGTTTCATCAAAAAGGCACCATTGTTCCGCATAGATACGCTGTAAAGTACCGCCTTCGTAAAATACCGGGAAGCCGCATGTGTGAAAAAATGACAGGCCTCTTGGCCGCAGTTCTTGATCGCATTGCCTCAACCTATAATGCCGTTATTGTTTTTTTACCGACTTATACAGTTTCGCATGAGGCCGATGATGAAATTTGCCGCCAAACTATGGCCAAAATGATTTCACGAAAAAAGCATCTTTTAAAAATAACGGACCCGATGCTCTACAAGTCAATTGCGGGGCAATGCAGTGCCCTGCTCGGCGGGCGAATGCACCCGACTATCTTTGCTGCATCCGCTGGCACGAATATTGTAGGACTTTCCTATAATCAAAAGTTTTTTGGGTTTTTTAAACTACTGGACCTGGAAGACAACGTAATTTCGATAGAGGATTTCGTGTCAAAGGAACAATCAGAAATACTATTTAAGATTATTGCTCAAGCTATTGAAAAAAGATCCGATATTAAACCAAGAGCCAATAAATTAGCGGAGAGAACACGAACCTTTAACCAAATGATTATTCGTTCTTTACTTTGACATACACTGCTTGAACAATCTTTATGAGTTAACGCAATGCCCAGGATATATAGGTACCGGAATTCAGGATATGAGGTGATTTCTATAGAAATTCTTTTCTTTGATGGTGTCAGTTTCATAGTCTGAGGCCTATTTGCTGCAACTGTTAAAAACATACAGAACCTACCGTGGTTTGGTTAACAATCAATGGCTCAGTCGTGATCGAATTAACCAAATTCAGGCGCGCAAATTAGTGCTTCTTCTAAAGCATGCCTATGCGACCGTTCCCTATTATCGCGCCCTATTCGATGAAGCCGGCGCAACGCCGCACCAGTTTGAATCCATTGAGGACCTGAAAAAGATTCCAGTCACCCGCAAAGCCGATATACAATACCTCGATCGTCAGTCGATTGTCAGCTCTCTTTTCCATCTTCGCGATCTCAAACGCGAATTCACCAGTGGCTCAACCGGCCAGCCTTTCGGGATCTATTATGACCCTGATTTTGCAACCCTTCGGAACCTGCTTTTTCTGAGGGCGTTAAACGCCATCGGTTATCGCATAGGACGAAAAATCCTTCTCATCACCGACACCCGCAACAAGCACACCAGAAACATCCTTCCGGGCTGGCATTATGCCGCGATCCTGGAGTCTCCGCAGCACCATTTGAACCTCTTGAATCGAGTCAAGCCTGCTGTTTTATATGGTTGCAAGACATCTCTAAAGCTTTTGGCCGAACACGTCATGGAGACAGCCTCAATTGATCATAAGCCTGGAAAGATAATTTCTACTGCCGAATCCCTTGATAGCGCGACGCGAACGCTACTGGCGAAGACCTTCGATGCCGAGGTCTATGATTTTTATGGGCTGTCCGAAATGGGGATCGTCGGTTGGGAATGCTGGGCCCACACGGGGTATCACCTGGCCGAAGATGCCACCATCGTCGAATACCTGCCGGTAGACGATATGGCCGGTGCCTCTAAACTCGTCATGACGAATCTTAATTTGTATGCCATGCCCTTGATTCGGTTTGAAACCGGAGATCTCGTCCTTCCGGGAACAAACAAAAGTTGTCCCTGCGGCCGAACGTTCAATAAGTTCGAACAGATAGTAGGACGTATCATGGATGTAATTCAGAAGAAAAACGGGACGAAGATTTCACCCTATCGTCTGACATGTGCTTTAGAGAATGTGCCGGGCCTGAAAACGTATCAGATAATCCAGAAAAATCTGGATTCCGTATTGGTGAGATTCGAACCCGTTCCTTTTGAAAAGGGCGCAAAAGAAGAACAAATTCGCCACACCGTTGAAACGGTTTTAGGCGATGACATCCAAATATCGATAGAAAAAGAAACCAAATTAGTCGTTGTGCCGGGACGCAAATTTCGTGTCGTTGAATCACGTTTATAGGAATTTAAGCTTATGAGACTGCTGTGCATCAATTACGAATATCCGCCTATCGGCGGCGGCGGCGGCGTGGTATCCAAGGGACTGGCAGAGGCCTTGGTGAAGCGTGGATACCACATAGACCTTGTGACCTCGGGCATGAAGGACTTGCCGGAATTTGAAATTGTCAATGGCGTCCATGTGCACCGCGTCCACTGCATCCGGCGCTACCGTCACTATGTGACCCTGGCAGAAATGGCGACCCTGATAAGGCCGCTTTACTCGAAAGCCCTGCGTTTAATTAACGAAAATGACTACCAATTGAACCACACCCATTTTATCTTTCCCTCCGGTTTTGTATCATATCTTCTCAAAAAGCGGACGGGGCTTCAGTATATATTGACGTGCCATGGTTCCGACGTCCCCGGTTATAATCCCGACCGGTTTAATTTTTCTCACAAGCTGTTAAAACCACTATGGGTAAAGACAATCAAAAATAGTCAGGGAGTATCGACCCCCTCCCACTACCTGAAAAAGTTGATCCATTCCCAGATTGACATCCCGGTCGACGTCATTCCGAACGGATACGATTTTCTACCGTGCGCCTCTTCAGCCAAATGCAATCGGATTCTTGTCGTAACCCGCATGTTCGAACGCAAAGGCGTTCAATTTTTTATCAAGGCTGTGGCCGATTTAAAGTCGAAATGGGAAATATTAATCGCCGGAGACGGCCCTTATTTGAACAAATTGAAAGAACTGGCCCGCAATATACCGGCCATCAAGTTTCTCGGGTTTGTCAGCGGCCCGGCGCTTGCCCAGCTTTACAAATCTTCAAAAATTTTTGTATTTCCTTCGGTCCAGGAGAATTTTCCGGTGGTCTTGCTGGAGGCAATGGAGGCCGGCTGCGCAATTGTCACCACCGACGCACCAGGATGTGTTGAGGTCGTCGGCAATGAGGCCATCATAACCCGTTGCGGCCAGGTTTCAGATATCAGGAATGCTCTCGAGTACTTGATGACAAACGAAAATGAGGTGAATCGGTTATCCTGCCGGGCGCGGGACAGAGCCGGCAAATTCACCTGGAGCACCATCGCCTCAAATTTTGATCTGTTGTCTCATCGGTGTCTATGCCAACCCTGCTTCAATTAAGTCCACCTGTTGGTTCGAAGGCGGCGTTCTTGATGCCACACCACGGGGCGAAGCGAGATAAGTCCGTCACATGAACGCTTCAACAGTCAAACAAATTTCAGTGTTTACCATTTCACGTTATCTGGCCGAAGGCCTGTTTGCGTTGAGAGGCTTTTTTCTTGCAAGCCTTCTCAGCCCTTTTACCTTTGCCATCTGGACCCAGATGCGTCTGGTCCTCACCTTCCTTCAGTTTATACGCCTTGGCACAAACGAAGCCCTGGTGCGCGATTATCCATACCATAAAGGCAAGGGATCTCAGGAAACGGCGCAGAAGATAGCCGATGTCGTGAGTGGTTTTAACCTTTTAACGGCGGCTGCGACTATCCTTATTGTCGGTCTCTATTTTCTTCTCGATCCGTCGATTATATCACTTTCTGAAAAGCGCTTGTGGTATCTTTGGCTTTTACTCTTTTTTTTGAACCAAATCTATTGGTTTTTGCAATGCAAATTACAAGCGACGCAACAATTTATCAAAGTCGGCAAGATGATGGTCGGGTTTTCACTCCTCTCTACGGCCGGTGGCCTTTTATGTGCGTATCTCTATGGATTTGTGGGGTTTTTAATCGCTTTGATTTTCTCATACCTCGGCATGATTCTCTATGTTTCCGGTGCTGATCCGAGCGAATTCAAACCATCCTGGGATACAGTTTCAGCCTTAAAACTGATTCGAACCGGATTTCCGATCATGGCCTCCGGCGCCCTGTTTATTCTGCTTCTGAATGTCGACAAAATCATTATCTGGATCTTCATGCAAAGACAAGACCTGGGGATATACGCCATTCAGTCCCATATTACCAATTTTATCATGCTGGCTCCCGGTGCCGTTGCGATGGTTCTCTTCCCTTCAATGATGGAGCAAGTCGGGAAATCGAACAGTTACGAATCAGTTGAAAATTATCTGACACACACCACTCTTATTTTGGCCTATTACGCCTGCCCGGTTCTGGCAGCATTCTTTTTTTTACTGCCTTTGCCCATCCAGTGGCTACTGCCCCAATATACACCGGCCATTCAACCGGGACAGATTCTTATTATAGCCTCTTTTTTCGTGATCGTTTCGCGTATGCCGATCGCCATTATGGTATCTCTGAACAAACAGAATCGCCTGATGCTCATATCGCTGGTTGCGGTTCTTTTCACTGCGACGGTTGATTGGTTATTACTTAAATTCGGTTTCGGGATATCAGGCATTGCCGCAGGGTCGGCACTGGGATTTACGCTATACGCTTCGGCCACTATATCTTTTGTATTTCGGTATATGCGACTTTCAACCAAAAAACTGTTTAAGTTTCTTCTGATATTGATAGCGCCATTTTTGATAATGATTGCCGGGATTGTTGTTCTCGACCGCATTTTCCCCTCAAACAGTACAACCTGGTATGCAGACATGACACATGCCGTCATCAGGGTCGTGATGTTTTTGATCCCCAGTGGATTCCTGCTGTTCTTATGCTCGCACCGACTCAGATTTCTGAATATCGCAGCGCTTGTAAATAAAGGAACCTGACCAAAATCAAGGATTTTTCACTATATGAATCTTTGTCTCAAGAAAATTTTGTTTCTATGCCTGCGCATCCGCAGTGACATCGTCTGCTTTGAGGGTCGACAATCTTCTTCCGGTCTAAATCTCAAGGTCTGCTTCGTTGGAAATGAAAAGCGCGGTGATTATTTTATCAGACATCTTTTCGGCCATAAACCACCCCCCCAAAAAACCGGCCGATGCCTTTCCTTGATAAAACCGGCGAAAATCGCATCATTTGCATCAACATATGATATTCTTATGGTGGAAATTAATCGTTTACTGTTGAAGCCCTATCTCACGTCAGGTTTTTTCCCGATCCCTGAATGGATCGAATTCGGCCGAACCGTCGTGGGAGATCCTTCTTTACGCTATGCCGGAGCATCGAAGTCATTAAAAAGCGACCTGAATCGCATCAGCCGATCGAATTTTGACATCTCGATCGCGAATTCCGAGGGTGACTTCAATCTATTTTATGACGCAATGTATCTTCCGTACGTGATTGGTCGGTACGGGCCCGAAAGGATTACAAAATCGAGGCGACGCCTTAAAAAAAAATTCAAAAAGGGTTTTATCCTCTTCCTCAACGGACCCCGGGGTCCTGTCGCCGGGGCAGTCGTCTCGATTGAGCGCGAAAATATAACCGAGACAGCCATAGGCGTTCGAGATGGTTCAGAGGAGATTTTTAAGGCCGGCGTTTCCGGTCTGATTGATTTTTATATTCACCAGTGGGCGGCAGATAACGGTAAACGTTTCATTAATGTGGGACATACTAGGCCGTTTCCGTTAGACGGCGTCTATTTTAACAAACGCAAATGGTTGATGTCCGTGCTGCCGGATGAAGACGGTGTCATGAATCTTGCAGTGAAATTTAATATGTCCAGCTGTAAAACCGCTTCAGTCCTTGAATCGTTTCCATTCTTATTCCAGACGGAAAGAGGTCTGAACATCCTTTGCAGCATCGACAGCAAGCGCGCCATGACAATACCAATGGTTGAATCGGCGTTTCGACGCTTCTGGTCGGCGGGCATCGATCATCTGATCATGCTGTCCCCGGCCTGTTTCGATCAGCGCGGTTTGTCCTGTGCAGCGAAAAAAATCAGCCCTGAACTCGCCCTCGTCTCGAATCTGAATGCGGCCGACGAGATTCCGATTCAAGGGTAAATGGTACTATCTTTTGGTCAATCGGGCGCTGTAATTGACGATTCAACAGGAATCCTCGCACGTTGCCGACCATAAAAAACCGAAATTTGCCGCTTATTGTTTTCATTTTGGTTATCGCCATGTCGATGGCTTCTTTTTATAAAAAATTCCATTTGGTTTTTTTCGAAAAAACGGAGGTAAATGCCGAAAACAGACCGGCAGCCTCTCTTTCGCATTACCAAATCTATTTCAACGAGAAGACCAAGAATCGCTCTGTTCCTTATTATCTGGACCTTAATCTGGGCGACCACGTCGACATCGTGAAGCAGGACAACAATCTGGTTCGTCTAAAAGTGCTGTCAGTCAATATCGAAAGCCGTGATCCTGAAGCACCGCGGACCCGCGTAACCCTATCGGTTGACGATGATACTGTGTTCGTCGACTGCGGGATGATCGGTCCCCGTAACGGCGGGATTCCCCCGGTGGCCACACATGGATTAAACATCGGTGTTGAGATTACACGTCTCTTGTTTTCAAAACTCTCGCACGGCGGCTCTCCTTTCAATACCTTTGACAATTTCCAAATAAAAAAGGAGCTGCGGCTGTCTATTTGGCAGGACAACACCTCTTTGTTAACCGCCCATGCAGGCGCTTTTGTTGTTATCCAGCCCAAGTGGACCAGGGATAAATACGGAAACTGGTTGCATTCCACAAACTACGGAATCCATAGTGCAATTGACATATTCGCAACCCAAAACGCTGCGGCGGAGAAAGTCGTCAGTCCTGTGGACGGCATCGTCTATAAAGTCTACAATAAAGAAGCCTCTCCAACCAGCCGGGAGAAAAACAAGGTCATCAATATTTTGGGCAGAGAGACCATCGGTCCCGATGGCGGCAAACTTCTTTTCAGGTTTATGCATCTCTCCGAAATATTGGTTTCTAACGGAGAGAGGGTCGAAAAAGGTCAGGTCATCGGCCTGACCGGGCACACGGGCTTCAATCCGGGTATCGGTGATCATCTGCACTTTGAAATGCGCATCGACGCCTCGCTTTTAGGTCGTGATCCCAGTCCGGATATCTTTTCGACGATACCCATAAACCCTTACAACTTCCTGTTGAAATGGTGGAGCGAAGCAAATTGATCCGCTTTCGGCTCATTTAACATCTATCAACCATTCTGCGAGACAGCGAGATGCCGTATTTAAGCACCAAATTGTTCAGGCTCCCGATTTTAGGAAACATTGTCCAAAACAACTACGTGTCACTAAAGAGACATTATTTCAATTTTCTCCGCACCTCCGGCCTCCGGCCCGGTCCGGTTGTGGTGCATTGGTTATCGACCTACCGCTGCAATTCAAACTGTGTTTACTGTGAAGCGAGCGCGAACGAATCCAAGCATGCTGAGCTGAACACGCATCAAATTAAAAAGGTCATAAACCAACTTGCTGCCTTGAAGGTCAGGCATTTTTTCATTTCCGGCGGTGAGCCCACGCTGCGCAAAGACCTTTTCGAGGTGATCCATCATGCCCAGAAGCGTGGTTTGACCACCGGCATGATCACCAACAGCCTGCTGTTTTCAAAATTTAAGCGAGAGTTAAAAGATGCGGATTTCAAAAGCATCTGGACCAGCGTCGACGGGTTGGCAGAGACCCACAACAAGAACCGGGGATATCCCGGGGCCTACCAAATCGTGCTGGACGCCATCCGGTACTATAGAGAAATAAAAATACCCCTGCGGGTCGTCAACACGATGGTTCATCCAGGCAATTATAACGAGTTGCCGCAGCTGTATGAGAAGCTTAAAGAAGCGGGCATCAACCGCTGGCGTCTGGCATTGGCCATCCCCGTCGGACGCGCGGGCGATAATCTCTGGGCTTTGACGCCGGAGAAAATCGATCACCTTTTCAGATTTGTGGCGGCAGAGCGAGCGCACTTTGACATCGAGTTGTCCGAAGAACTGGGATTCCTTGGATGCTGGGATATAGAAACGAAAAACTCTCCTTTCATCTGCCCCTCCGGATTATCCTTCTGCGTCATCATGCCCGACGGCCATGTGCTACCCTGCCAGGTCGTATACGACAACAAATATTCCGAAGGAAATGTCCTGAACACACCATTCGCCCAAATCTGGAAAACCGGATTCAGCGACTTTCGCCATGCCCACCTCACCGGTGAGTGTACCACATGCCGGCATCGCCGCGCCTGCAATGGCGGATGCTGGGGCCGCCGGGTCACTGAGGGCGGATGCTTGAGATCGATATGGGATAGTGAAACCTATGGCAACCATGGATAAAAATGATACGTCTCCATTAAGCACCCAACCAGTGAGCGATCGCAAGCCTCTCGGCAGCCGGCGAAAGAGCGCTTTTTACAGGATGCGAAAAAACATTGGCGCCGCCTTGGAGTATATCTGGGAAGCGTCGGCATCTGTGCGCCACCTGCAGGTTGATGTGATGATCATTGAAGGTGCTGAAAAATTTTCCGGAGATGGCATTAGAACCCTTTATATCGGCCACCATGAAAACGACGCCTTCATGCTGAATTTAATTTATGAAAAATACGAGGTGACAAAAAAACACGCTAAATTACCGGTCACAGGTTTTTTCAAATGGTTCAGTTTATATCGGCATTCGGTCGACCTCATCATCCTTGACCATGAATTGTTGCTCAGCAGGCTTTATCAAAGCCCATCTTGGCTCGTTATCCCGCAATGGATCAGGCAAAAATATTATGTTCCGGACACATGGGAGGAGGTATTATCTAAGTTTCGTAAAAATACAAAGAAAACCGATCTGCGCAAAGTGCGTAAGTATAGGTTCTCATACCGAATCACCCGCGATGAAAATGAATTCGACATATTTTATGAAAAATTGTACCGACCCTACCTCGAGATGCGCTTCAATGACGAGGTCATCATAGAATCGAAGTCAAAGGTTCTCAGGCAGTGCCGCAAAGGAGAGTTGATGCAAATCATCCGCGAGGGAGAGGTTGTCGCTGCTGTTTTGCTGCACAAGAGTGAAAAACGTCTGGCCTATGTGTGGGTCGGCGTTCCTGACCACATCGTCGGAAAAATGTCAAAAGGTGCCTTCAGCGCTCTCTACTACTTCACCATTCTCTACGGTTTTAACTCTGGTTGTCATGAAATTGATTTTCTCGGAACCCGCCCTTTGTTGAACGACGGTTTGTTTCAGTATAAACGCAAATGGGGCACAGTCGTGCAAAGAAGCCCGATCCCAAGAGGGGATATCCTCCTGAAACCGGTCCGAGAGACAAATGCCGTTAGAAGTTTTATCAGCCACAATTTATTTGTCGTCAGGGAAGGAAAAAATTTAGTCGGCAAGATATTTCATTCTGACGGCATATTAAGCCGTGAGGCTCTCTCCGGCATTGTCTCGCGATATGCAACAGCTGGTTTGAGCGCCCTGAAAATCTATTGTTTAATGGGGTATCGAAACGGCACAGTCCAATGGGCCTGCTCCCAGGACGTAAATATTGATCTCATCGATTTAAAAAATAATGAAGATCCAGTTAAATCCTATTGCTTATTTTGATAGTAGCGAACAATAAGGGGATTCCAGCATTAGCCGTACCCCCTGACAATAATTTCGCCATAATTTCAGAGTGGTTCCTTATGGTTGCTATTTCATTTTCTGTTAAGTGAGCTGTAAGCGACTCACCCATTATACCGATTGCCGTGACTGAGCCACCCAAACGTCACGGCAATCGCATCCTTAATTGCATACAGTCCAATTCCAATTGTTATACATGGAATCCACACCCAGATAATTTCGGAAATCAAAACCGATATACCACGCAGAGACAAGAATCTTGAGA
>Ga0272441_10014288_pt1 | contig 11289 bp, 6 predicted proteins | sample SSMProp6N_FD_193582 | JGI IMG/M metagenome (GOLD analysis project Ga0272441, IMG submission 193582) | Marine sediment archaeal communities from Little Sippewissett salt marsh, Falmouth, MA, United States - SSM-Prop-6N | ecosystem: Environmental > Aquatic > Marine > Wetlands > Sediment ... | reverse complement strand
CATGTGGGTTGGCACGTACGAGGACATCAAGAGAGGCCGCGAGGGCCAGTACCGCGTCCGCCTCATGGATAACCACCGCGGCGGCGACTGTGCCTATCCGGCCGTCGAGCGGCTGCCGGACGGCACCTTCATCGCCACCACCTACGGCCACTGGACGGAGGGCGAGGCCCCGTACATCGCGAGCGTCCGCTTCAAGGTGGAGGAGATTGACGCCCGCGCGAAGTGACCCCCTCACGCCAGGACGCAAGGCACAAAAACGGCGTGTCTCACGCAAAGGCGCAAAGTTTACCCGCCGGAGGCGGGCCGCTAAGACGGCAACAGCAGAAGTCAGCGAAAAAGCAAAAACAGCGAACCGCCAAACCGCTGTTTTCATCGCTTGTTGTTATTCCAATTTTTTGCTTTTTCCGTCTTTGCGCCTTTGCGTGAGGCACCGTCGTGGCTGTTGCCGTTTTGTGCCTTCGCGTGAGGTGGCCGTTATGCCCCCTCGATGGTCGCCTTCTCGCGCAAGCCGTCGAGGTACGCCTCGACGGCCTCGTCGCGCAACTGCTGCTGGGCCCGCTCGTGGGTGAGGTCCTCCACCTCCTCAAACGGCACGACGCCCTCCGGCTTGCGGTCGAGCATCTTGACGATGTGCCAGCCGAACCGCGTGGCGAAGATGTCGCTCACCTCGCCCGGCTTCATCTTCCAGATGGTGTTCTCGAACTCCTCGACCATCTGTCCCCGGGCGAACCAGCCCAAGTCGCCGCCCGGGTCCTGGCAGTCGGAGGTGCCGTCGGCGACCTTGGCGAAGTCCTCGCCGGCCTCCAGGCGCGTCTGGGCCTCGCGGATCTTTGCCTCGGCCACCTCGGGCGGCGTGTTGGCGTCCACGTGCATCACGATGTGGGCCGCGTGGACCCGTTCCGGGGCGCGGAACGCGTCGCGGTTCTCGTCGTAGAACGCCCGGACCTGCGCGTCGGTCGGCTCGGGCGCCTCGGCGGCCGCCCGTTCGAGGAGCCGCTGGATCTTCAGGTTCAGTTCCACCTCGTCGCGGATTTCGTCCGTGTCGGCGTCGTCGCCCAGTTGCCGGCGGGCACGGTCGAGGGCGTCGGCGAGTTGCTCCTCCGGCAGGGGCTCGTCGTCCGCGCGGGCGGCCTGTTCCAGCAGGGTCCGCTCGACGGCGTTCTCCCGGGCCCACTTCTGGAGCCGGGCCTCGCGCTCGTCCTTGTCCTCGTCGGCGAAGGTCCGCTCGAACTCCGGCCGCATACGCTCGGCCTCGGCCTGGACGGCTTCGTCTTCGATGGTCTGACCGTTGATGGTAATGGGCATAATCGCTCCTGGCTCGCGTGTTACGTGTGGCGGGACATTGTAGCGGTTGGCGGGCCTGGCTGCAACCAAGCCTTCCGCGAGGTGCTTGACATCGGTGGAGTCACGGGGTACAGCAACGTGGACGACGCGTCCCGCCGCAGGCGAGACCGCCGCACCGTCACCGCTCGACAGCACCCGTTCCAGGCCAGGAGGTTCCGATGCTTCGCCCTCTCGCGTGCGTGCTCGTAGCCGGCGTCCTCTGTGGGACCGCGGCGGCCGGGGCTGCCCATCGCGGTGTGGCGGTGGATTACGATGGGGATGACCCCCGCATCGCCTTCGGGGCCGGGGAGGTCCGCACGGCCTTGCGCGGGGCCGGGCACACGGTGGACGGGAAGGACGCCGCCGTCCGCATCGTGTTCGACACGTTTGAGAAGGGCCTCGGGCCGCAGGCGTTCCGCATTCAGCGGGAGGGGCCGGACGCCATCCGCGTCGTGGGCGGCGACGCGTGCGGGGCGATGTACGGCGGCCTGGAACTCGCCGAGCAGATCGCCCTCGGCGGCGGCCTGGATGCCGTCCGCGAGATGGCCCGTAAGCCGTACCTCTTTCGGCGCGGCCTGAAGTTCAACATCCCCTTCGACGCCCGGGCCCCAAGTTACGACGACACCGGCACCGCCGCCCAGAAGAACGTGGCCGTCATGTGGCAGTGGGACTTCTGGCGCGAGTTCCTCGATACGCTGGCCCGCAACCGCTACAACGTGCTGACGCTCTGGACCACCCACCCGTACCCCGGCCTGGTGCGGCTGCCGGACTACCCGGGCGTTAACTACGACGACGTGCGGGTCCTCACGGTGCCCGTGACGACGAAGACCGACCGGCACTTCGCCCGGCCGGACCCGTTCGACCCCGCCAACACGCGCGTCGTCAAGACGATGACGCTCGATGAGAAGATCGCCTTCTGGACCAAGGTGTTCGACCACGCCGAGGCCCGCGGCATCGAGATTCACCTGTTCCACTGGAACATCTACACGTTCGGGGCGGCCGGCAAGCACGGCATCAGCGACATGCCCGACAACCCCAAGACCATCGCCTACATGCGGTACTGTATCGGCGAGTTCCTCAAGACCTACCCGCAGGTCGACGGCATCGGCGTGACGGCGGGCGAGCACGTCAATCGCCGCCGCCTGAAGGGCACGAGCATCGAGACGTGGCTGTGGCAGACATACGGCCAGGGCGTGATGGACGCCAAGGCCGCCGATGCGGAACGGACGATCCGCTTCATCTTCCGCCAGCACCAGGCCGACCTCGGCAAAATCACCGACGCCTTCAAGGCGTTCGACGGCCCGTTCAACACCGGCCACAAGTACGCCCGGGCCCGCTTGTACTCGACGACCACCTCGCCGTACCTCGACATCGAGTACCGCAGGCAACTGGAGCGGCACCGCGTGCCGTGTTGGCTGAACCTGCGCAACGACGACCTCTTCGTGCATCGCTGGGGCGACGCCGACTACGTCCGGGAGTTCCTCCAGAACGTGCCGCGCGACCTCATGCGGTACGAGGCCGGCTTCTACATGGGGCCGGACGGCTTCGTCTGGGGCCGCGAGTTCGTCAGTAAGGACCCCGACCTCGCGGGCCGCCTCGAAGTGGACAAGCACTGGTACCGCTTCATGCTCTGGGGCCGCCTGGGCTACGACCTGACCCTGCCGCGCGCCTACTTCGAGCGTCGGCTGAAGGCCCGCTTTCCTCAGGCCGATGCCGCGCGCCTCTACGACGGGTGGGCGGCCGCGTCCCAGATCGTGCCGCAGGTCAACCGCTTCTTCTTCCGCGTGAACGACTTCCAGTTTGCCCCGGAGGGGTGCATCACGAGCGGCGGGTTCCTGACGGTGGAAGGCTTCTTCCAGCATCCGCCGCTGCCGGGGTCCGGCATCCTGTCGGTCCAGGAGTACGCGGGGGCGGTCGTCAAGGGCGAGACGCCGGACGGCATCACGCCGATGGAGGTGGCGGACCGTCTCGACGCCCTTGCCGCGCGGGCGCTGGCCGACGTCGCCGCCCTGCGCGCGGGCGCCGAGCCCGGCAAGGAACTCGCCGCCACGCTGACGGACATGGAGTCGATGGCGTGGCTGGGCCGGTACTACGCCGACAAGATCCGCGGGGCCGCAGACCTCGCCGTCTTCCGGGCCGACCCCGCGCGCACGGAGGCCCGCAACCGGGCCGTCCGCCACCTCGAAGACGCGGTGAAGGCGTGGGAGGCCTACGCGCGCGCGGCGACGAGCCAATACCGCCCGCAACTGCTCTCCCGCACGCATCACCTGGACTGGGACGCCTTGGCGGAGGAAGTGAAGAAGGACGTAGCCATCGCACGCCGCGCGGAGGCCAAGCCATGAACGTGACGCGACGCGAGTTTGTCCGCCGAGGGGCCATCGCCGGGCTGGCGTGCTGGGTCGCCGGGCTGCGGGGCCGGGCGTCGGCCGCGCCCGGCGATCGGCCGCCCAACGTCCTCGTCCTGCTGGCCGACGACTTCGGCTGGGGCGACATGAGCCTGCACCGCGGCCCGACCCCGACGCCGAACCTCGACCGCTTCTTCCGCGAGAGCGTCGAACTGACGACCTTCATGACGTGCCCCGTGTGCTCGCCCACCCGGGCGGGGTTCCTGACGGGTCGCCACCATCTGCGCCTCCGGGCAGGCCCGAAGACGGGCGGCGAACTGGACCCGGGCGAAACGACCATCGCCGAGGCCTTCAAGGCCGGCGGCTACGCCACCGGCGTGTTCGGCAAGTGGCACAACGGCAACGACCCCGACACGCCGGCGTTCCGGGCGGCCTTTGAGGAAGCCTTCAAGAGCATGCCCAACAAGCGACACACGGGCGGCCACGGCGCCAACGCCCACGGATTCGACGAGGCCTGGGTGTACTACGGCGGCGGGGCCGACTACTTCACCCGGCGGACCGTCAAGGGCCGCGGGCCGGTCAGTTGGTGGCACAACCGCGAGTTCCGGCCCCAGGACCAGGGCTACACCGACGACCTCGTCACCCGCCACGCCATCGCGTTCATCCGCGCGCACCCGGCGGAGCCGTTCTTCTGCTATGTGCCCTTCCACCTGGTTCACATGCCGCTCCAGGCGAAGGCCGACGTGCTGGCGCGCGTGCCGGCCGCCGTGACCGACAAGGACAAGCGTCTGTACGCCGCCATGGTCATGGCGCTCGACGACAACGTGGGCGCCCTCCTCGGCGAACTGGACCGGCTCCGGGTGGCGGAGAACACGGTCGTCGTCTTCTTCAGCGACAACGGCGCCACGACACTCGGCAACAACCGGCCGCTGCGGGGCGGCAAACACTCGACCTTCGAGGGCGGGGTCCACTCGCCGGCAGCCATCCGCTGGCCGAAGGGTGGCCTCGCGGGCCCGCGCCGCTACGACGGCCTCATGGGGCACCTGGACCTCTACCCGACGCTGATGGCCATGGCCGGCCTCGAGCGCCCCGCCGGCCGGCCGCTCGACGGCAAGAGCCTCTGGCCGGCCCTGCGCGACGGCGGCCCCAGCCCCGTGCACGACTATTGCTGGGTCTGGGACGACCACGACGTCATCCGCACCGCCGACTGGAAACTGACCCGCTACGCCGAGCGCGTCGAACTGTTCGATATGCGCAACGACCTGGCCGAGTCGTCGGACGTGGCCTCCGCGCACCCGGCGGAGGTCAAGGCGCTGACGGCCAGGCTGGACGCGTGGCGCCGCTCGACCGGCGTGCAGCCGATGCACCTGCCGCCTCGGCTTGACGCCGCGGCGAAGGCGGCGCCCGAGGGCGAGGTGCTCGAAGTCCGCGCCGTCCAGACGAGGCCGGTCGCGCCGAAGGAGGCCCTGCAACTCATGTTTGCGTCCCGCGGCCTGAAGGTGCGCCCCGGCGACGTCGTCCAACTCGACCTCTGCGTGGCCCCGGACGGGTTGCTGGAGGGCTTCTACTACACGCCCATCCGCCGGGGCAAGCCGCCCCTGTTCAACGCCCGCCGCGGCGTGGACCAGTTCGGCCGCGTCCAGGTCCGGGGGCCGGCGCCGCGAGGCGGGGCCGGCGTCTGGGAACGCCGCGTCCTCGGCATCGGCGCCGAGGCCCCGACCGCGATGAACCTCCACGGCCTCGTCCTGCGCGGGCGCAAGGCCGGCACGTTCCACCTGTACCTGGATAACGTCTGCGTCCGCCGCGCCGACGGCACCGTGGTGCCCATCTGGACGGGGCGCAGCGACACGCGGTTCCGCATCCTTGCCGAGAGCCCGGCCTGTAAGGACGTCTCGGTCCGCGCGGTGCCCCTGCCGGACGCCTGACCGCCCGCGCGGTGGGCAGGACCGTCCCCCGGGCGGAACCGACGTCTTTCCTTGAGTTAAGCAGACCGCGGCGGGCCGCGGCAAGAACCCGTGAGGAGCCGTCCCTGTGCGTCAGCCGTTTACCATGTTTGCCCTCGTGTGCGTGGGCGTTCTCGCAGGGACCGCCTCCGCGGCCGACCCCGCCGCTTCGCCGTGGGACGTGGAGGCTCTCTCGGCTCCGCCGAAGGTCTACGATGCTCCCGAGCACGCCACCGACGGCGTCAAGGCCGTTTTCTACGAGGGCCTGCCGTGCAACGGCAAGCCCACCCGCGTCTTCGCGTATTACGCGGTCCCGGATCTCCCGAAGGGGGAGAAGGCCCCCGCCATGGTCCTCGTCCACGGGGGCGGCGGGTCGGCGTTTCCCAACTGGGTCCGACTGTGGACCGGCCGCGGCTACGCTGCCATCGCGATGGATACGTGCGGCTGCGTCAGCGGCGGGGGGCACGGGAAACGTCCGCGGCACGCCCGCGGCGGCCCGCCGGGATGGGGCGGCTTCGACCAGATCGACCAACCCGTCCACGACCAGTGGACGTACCACGCCGTCGCCGACGTCATCCTGGCCCACTCCCTCATCCGGTCGCTGCCGGGGGTCGACCCCGACCGGACGGGCCTGACGGGCATCTCCTGGGGCGGGTACCTGACGTGCATCGTCGCCGGCGTGGACCACCGCTTCAAGTTCGCCGCCCCCGTGTACGGGTGCGGATTCCTGGGCGACAACTCGACGTGGCTGGGCCGGTTCCGCCAGATGGGCCCCGAGAAGGCCGAGCGGTGGCTCGGCCTGTGGGACCCGTCGCGGTACCTGCCGACGGCCCGGATGCCGATGCTGTGGGTTGCGGGGACGAACGATTTCGCGTACCCGATGGACTCGCTCCAGAAATCCTACCGTCGGCCGAAAGGCCCGCGCTGGCTGGCGATCCGTCCGCGGATGCCGCACGGCCACGGCGGTCCGGGGGAGAAGCCGGAGGAGATCCGGGCGATGGCCGACTCATTTCTTCGCGACGGCAAGCCGCTGCTGCGTATCACCGACCGCGGCCGGGACGGCCGCCGGGCCTGGGCCGCGTTCGAAAGCCCCGTCCCCGTCGTCAAGGCCGTCCTGCACTACACGTGCGAGGTGGGCACGTGGAAGGAGCGGAAATGGCAGGAAGCCCCGGCCGCGCTCGACGCCGCAGCGGGAAAGGTCTCCGCGGACCTGCCCGAGGCCACGACCGTCTACTACGTCAACCTGACCGACGACCGCGGCCTGGTCGTCAGCAGCGAACACGAGGAGGTACCGGCCGCCTCGGCGAATTGACGCGGACTTCCGCGCGGCGGGTCCCCGCACCCGCCGCGCTACAAGGGAATGTCGCGCGGTGGGTCTCCCGGCCCACCGCGCGGGATACGCCAGACACGCAAGGAGCGAACCATGCCGATGCCGTTTCGTCGATACGTTGCCGTCTCCCTATCCGTACTGATCGTTCTCTGCCTCGTCCCGCAGGCCTCGGCCGGGGAAGCGGCCGGGGCCGTCACCATCGAGAACGCGGCCCTCGGCGTCGCGTGGGACGGTGCGAAGGGGACCTTCACCGTCACGCATAAGGCGACCGGCCGGGCGTTCGTCACGGCCGGGGCGTTTCCGCGCGGCGGGGGAGACGGCCGCGTGGTCGACGTGCCGAAAGGGCCCCTCGGCGCGGGGCGGGCCATCGAGATCGCCCGTCCGCACGGGGCCGCCGACCGACTTATCCTGTACGCGGACGTCCCGTTCGTTTTTGTCCAGGCGGTCGTGGCGAATGCGGACAAAGAGCCGCGCAACGTCCCCGCGGTGGACCTCGCGACGCTCCCGCTCGCCCTCGCCAAATCTGCCGCGAATCTCAAGGCCCTCGGCACGGCCGGCCTGACCGCTCCCGACGGCCATCCGGGGAGTTACTGCTTCCTGGCCCTCGCCGACCCGAAGACCCGCGCCGGCGTCGTCGGGGCGTACCTGACGCACGACCGCGGGACGGGCGTGGTCTTCTCGTCCGTCGAGGACGGGGCGGTGCGGCTGGCGCCGAAGGTGGAATACGGCCGGCTGCTCGTCGGGCCCGGCAAGACGGCCGCGAGCGAGACGTTCGCCCTCGGCTGGTTCGACGACGCCCGTCTCGGCCTGGAACGGTGGGCGGATCTGGTGGCCCGGTGGTACGACATCCACCTCCCGCCCCAGCCGGACGGGTACTGCACGTGGTATTCGCGACCGCACGGCGGGGCGTCCGACGCCGTGCACCTGGCCGAACTCGCGGACTTCGCCGCCAAGGAACTCGCGCCCTGGGGTTTCGACTTCATCCAGATTGACGACAAGTGGCAGGACGGCAAGCGCCGCAACGGCCCGGCGAAGGTCTTCTGTCGGCACCATCCCGAGGGGCCGTACCCGGACGGCATGAAACCGACGGCCGACCACCTCCGCCGCCTCGGCCTGACGGCGGGCATCTGGTTCATGCCGTTTGCCGGCGACCGGCAGGACCCGTTCTTCGCCGACAAGCAGGACTGGTTCGTCCACACGCCCGCCGGCGAGCCGTACGTCTCCCGCTGGGGCGGCACGTCGATGGACATGACGCACCCGAAGGCCCGGGCGTACCTGGCCGACGTGGCCCGCTGCATTTCCAAGGAATGGGGATACAAGTATTTCAAGATGGACGGGCTCTACACGGGCGTCGCCGTCAAGCAACTCTACGTCCACAACCCGTACAAGCCGGACGATCTGGGCGAGGCCGTGTTCCATCGGCCGGAGGTCACGCCGGTGGAGGCGTATCGTAGCGGTCTGCGCCTCGTGCGCGAGGCGGCCGGCGACGACGTCTTCTTCCTCGGCTGCAACGTGTCGCAGAACATGCGGACGATGGGCGCCTCGTTCGGCCTCGTGGACGCCATGCGCGTCGGGCCGGACAACGGGTCGGGCCTGAAGTCGCTGCGCCGCGGCCCGTGGCACGGGTCGAACCGGTACTTCCTCCACGGCCGGGTGTGGTACAACGATCCGGACCCGGTGTACGTGCGCAAGGGCATGCCGATCGAGCACGCCCGGCTCATCTGCTCGTGGGCCGCGGTGACCGGCCAGTTGACCGTCGCGAGCGACTGGCTGCCCGGCCTGCCCGCCGACCGGCTCGACCTCCTCCGCCGCGCGTGGCCGAATCATCCTCTGAAGCCCCGGCCGGTGGACCTCTTCGAGCAGGACCTGCCGCGCGTCTGGCACCTGGCGTGGGAGTGCAGCGGCGCGCGCCGCGACCTCGTCGGCCTCTTTAACTGGGATGGAGAGAAGGCGGCCCGGTTCGCCCTGCCGGCCGGGCGCATCGGCCTGCCGGAGGCGAAAGCCTACGTCGGCTTCGATTGCTGGGCCGACCGCTTCCTCGAACCGTTCGAGGGGACGCTCGAGGCCGAAGTGCCGCCCGGCGCCTGCCGTGTCCTCGCCGTCCGACCGGCCGCGGACCATCCGCAGGTCGTCTCGACGAGCCGGCACATCACGCAGGGCGTCGTGGACCTCGTCGCGGAGGCGTGGGACGCGGGGGCGAAGACGCTGGCCGGCACGAGCCGCGTGGTGGCCGGCGACCCATACGAGGTCCGCATCGTGGCCGGTGACGACGGAGAGGCGTGGACCGCCGGGAAGGCCGAACTCGTCGGCGCGCCGAAGGGGGCGACGGTCTCGGTCACACAGGACGGCGGGCACGTGCGGCTCGCGATCGCCTCGCCCGAGACGGGCGAGGTCCGCTGGCGCGTGCCGTTCGGGCAATAGAAACGCGCGGCGGGTCGGAGTCTTTCCCGAGCGCTGCCGGGGGGGCACCCGCCCGCGCAAAGGGGAGTTCCAAAGACGCACAAACACCATTGACGTATCCCGCTGAGGCGGATATAGGAAACCCTGCGCCCGTAACCGGGCGACGGGCGGCCGAGGCGGCGCGAGAACAATGGACTGTGTCCCCAGGCAACTAGACGAGCCTTATTCGCAATGAAATTATTCAGACAGGTGGAGAGTAGGATGATGGCAATCCCTCGTGAAAATATGCTATGGCTCTTCTTGGCCGCTGCGTTTTGGGGCGGCTGTGCTTCCACGCCGCGCAGCCGGGAGGTTGCCGATTCGTACCTTCGAGAGGTGGGCGTGCTGGTTGCCCATCGCTACATGGGTAATAATGATCCTGCCCTACTTGACGAAGCGGAGGCGTTACAGGCGCTTCGAAAACAGTTCTGGTTTCGGGGGGGCAACTCTTACGGCGTGGCCCAGATGGCCAAGGAGATCACCCGCGTTACTGGCAAGAGGTTGGTATGGTTGCCGGAAGAGAATGAAATGCTGCTGCGTCGGGAGGAATACCGAGGCGGCTACCTCTCTTTTCCATCTGCTCGCACGGACAGCCGTGGGAACTTGAGAAAGGCTGAACTCGGGCGGGCGCTAGCCTTCTTTCTGGGTGTTTTGGATCAGATTACTCGCCCTCCCGGGGAGGAAGGCAGTGCAAGCATTTGGACGGCATGGCTTTCGCCGGATGCCATATTCATAATACGATTGCCGCGAGACAGGGAGTCGCGTGTCGCATCCCCTCCGGTGGAGAATAAGCCGTCTCGTCGGACTGAGGAGGGATACCCGGGTCTCTTTCGCACGATCGTGGTCGTGCCGCTTCCGCTAGAGTGGGATACCGACGCCCCCCGCGATCCTGGGTCGGGCCTCTTGTCTCCGGAAGCCTTCTCTGATTTTCTCGGCCAGCCCTTGGCACTCAAGGAAGGCGACTGCACTTATGGCGATTTGGTTGCCGGGGTGGCAAGACTCACGAGCCGGCAGATTGTGTGGCTTCCGGAGGTCAAGCGGACGCCTTGCCGGCCACTCGGCCTCGATGAACTCTATACCTTTCCTATGCATGTCCGCGGATCCGTGGATGCGGCATTCATTTTGGGTTACCTCCTTGGCGTGGCGACAGAAACAGGACTTGGTTACGAAAGCCCGGACCGCGAGGTATGGGTGGCATTAGCAGTCGGGGCGAGGATATGCTTCACCTCTTTTCCCGGACTGCACGAGTGGGAGTGATCGCGGGCATATGAAGTCCGGACAATTCTGAGGGAATTCCGGGGACACCCACAACCGCCCCCGTGTCAAGGGCGTTCTGCCCCGGAGGTCGTTTCCCTGGTGCCCGTCGTTGTTAGAGAAACGCGGCGGTCAAGAATGACCGCCGCGCGAAAGGCAAATGTGCCACGGCGGGCCTTGCCCCGCCGTGGTCTTTCGCTGCGCGAAGCACGGCCGGACAAGGCATGCCCTGAGCGAAGCCGAACGGGCCGGCCGTGGCACCTGCACCTTGCCTTTCAGTCATGTACGCCGACGTAAGCCGCGGCGCGCCGCGGCCTACTCCTCCATCGGCGCGACCCAGATGTTGCGGTACTGGACCGGGTTGCCGTGGTCCTGGAAGTTGAACGACCCCTCGCGGGCGTTGCCCTTCATTTCCACGTTGTCGTGGATCTTGATGCCGTTGTGCCAGAGGGTGAGGCGCGGCTTGCCGGTGGGTTTGCCGTCCTTGGTGTCCACGCGGTACTCGATGTCGTAGGTCTGCCACTGGAGCGGCGGGAGGCTGGCCAGCGAGAACGCGTCGAACGTATCGGGGTCCTTCCATTTATACAGACCGCCGCACCCGCCGCCCGTGTAGGTGGTCATGCCGAAGGAGTCGAGCACCTGGATCTCGTTGCCG
>Ga0272441_10014285_pt1 | contig 11291 bp, 10 predicted proteins | sample SSMProp6N_FD_193582 | JGI IMG/M metagenome (GOLD analysis project Ga0272441, IMG submission 193582) | Marine sediment archaeal communities from Little Sippewissett salt marsh, Falmouth, MA, United States - SSM-Prop-6N | ecosystem: Environmental > Aquatic > Marine > Wetlands > Sediment ... | reverse complement strand
AACAACAAATGCTACAACATCTACTTTTTGTTCTAATGCAACAGTCCGTGGATATACAAAAGATATAGGTAATGACACAACAAATGTAACTACTTGGTTTGAATATGGGACAACTGTTGCTTATGGGAATTCTACCAGGCATTACAATAATTTTACTTATGATGATGCAGAAAGTTATGCATATTTTGTTGGTGATGATATTGAACTTGGTAATGAAGAAGATGCCTGGGATGAAGATTGGACTACAGGACCTTGTTATAGCCTAAATTGGGGTGTAAATGCAACATTGGAAGGAGATTTTTATGAATACTACAACAACTCGCCTAATACTAATGACTCAATAAATTCAATTGATTTTACTGCGCTTTTGCTTGCAATGACTTCAGATGGTGCGACAGTAAACTATACAATGTATATGTATAATTTTTCTAGTGACGAGTGGGATGAATTATTTAAATATTCTTCAGATGATGACGACTATCACAATGTTAATCATACAGAAACAGTTTATAATCCCTACGATTATATAGAAAATCGACAAGTTATTACAAGGATTAATATGAAAGGTGATAGTGGGAACAATGGTGAAGTTATAGCATGTTATGAAGAAAGTAGAATAGTTTTTAATACTACATACGCGTCTGAAGGTTCTGAATTTTCTTGTATTTTAGATGACCTACTTCCAGATACCGTTTATCATTATCGTGCAGCAATAAATAATTCAAATTCGACACAATATGGCGAAGACATGACTTTTTCGACTAGTTTGGGCATTGTTGTAAATAATGCAACAAATATTGAAGAAGATACAGTATCACTTAATGGTCAAGTTGATTATGGTTCTGGATATAGTTGCGGTTTTTGGTTAGGCAATGTATCAACTAATTCTACAAATTTTGAACAGAATGTTAGTTGTGGTGGAACTTATAGCACTGGCGAGTCTTTCAGTGCATCAGCGTCAGGACTTACTCCAGGAGAATATTATTATGTCAGAGCATGGTATTCTGATGGAGACAGTTTTAACACTACATCGCTTGAAAACTATTTTATAACCAGACCTAATGCGCCAACTAGTCTTGTAGCAACTGCGCACAATTTTACAGCTATAAATCTTACTTGGACCAATTCTACTATAGGAGCAAATACAAATCACTCTGTATTGATACGCTACAGTACTACTAATTATCCAACAACAATTGATAGTGGAACCTTTGGTGCAAATGAATCTGCTTATAGCAATGTTACAATTTCAAATTTAGATTTAGATACAAAATACTATTTCTCCGCTTGGACTTATGTTAATGATAGTGGTTCTCCACTGCTTGCTGATTTTAGTAGTTCTTTTGATACTGCATCAAATGAAACAGGTGGCGGAAATTATACTATTTTTGTAAGGTATGAAAATTATTCCTATGGTCTTGTAAACCTCTCTCGTTGGGGTGCACACCGTCTTATTATTCACCATGAGAATGAAACTGATTATATATCATTTGATAATGGAGTAGTAGTTAGTGATGTAGTAGGTGGTTTTGCAAATATTTCTAATGGAAGTTTTACTGTAACAGTTGATAAAGAAGTTAGATTTTTTGAATTTAGATGGAACGATTCCAATAACTATAATCATACAGGTTTTTATTGCACTAGAATATTAATACCAAGTAGTGATAGAAACATCACTTTCTATATAAGAACTGATTTAACAGTGTATGCAGAGTCATCCTCTTATTTCAACGGAAGCTTGGTCAAGTATTCTTATTCGTTCTTGGACGAAACAGGTTCTTTCTCACCCTCTGCCAATGCTCGTGCATTTATATATACATACGACAGTGACGGCAACAGACTTCTTATACAAAATGAATATTTTGATTCTGAGAGAAAGGTTCATCCTTGGTTGGTGTTTGATAAAAAATATTATATTGGTGTGAGTTGCGATTATACTCATAGAGACAGACTTGGTATTGCTCCTACTGGAACAGATTTGGACCCTACAGAAATAAGAATACCTTATGAGTTAAATATGACATATAATTTTTTCGACCTTATAAACTTTAATTATGGTTGGTACGCTGATGGACTTTACGCTCATTATATAGATACAACATCAGATACAGATAGTGTGATATTTATAGTTTATGGTTTATTGAACAACACACATTTACATAATGAATCAGCCACTGTTAGTAATAAAAATTTCACTTTTACATTAGCAGAAGGTTGTAATTTATCGAATGATTATAGGATTGATATCATAGCAAACCTAACTGGCGATTATGCTGGTACTTATAGGTTACAAGGCGGTGGTGTTCCTATATACGCTGGTATGACAGGTATAACTGATAATGGAACATTAGACTATTGGTTAACTTTGATGTTTGGTCCATCACCTGTTGTAAACACTGATACTGGTGTTTTTGTTCCTTGGACATATTTACTTATATTTGGTTTTTGTTTTGTTTTGATATCAACAGTTGGTAAACTTAATGCTTTTCTTGGCGGTTTTGCTGTTGGTATATCATTAGTTTTCTTTGGTGGTGCAATATCAGGTATTGTTCCATTATTTCCAGAATACTTTATAGACCCAAGTGGTGCTTCTTTATTCGTTGTAGGAGCATTCATTGCTGTTGTTTCGTTTATTGGTTTAATTGGAGGTGTTGAACGTTGAAAGCATATCAATTAATGATGTTCCTGCTTTTGTTTAATCTTTGTGTTTCTGTTGTAAGTGCTTTATCAATTTATAGAGCTCTTCCTGTTACTGTTGGAGATGAATATGATGTTACTGGTAATCCTGTTTCACGAACTGGCGGTGGCGACCCATTTGTAAGATTTTTCGGTTCAGTTATGACTTCTATCATTGCTGGTGTTCTTGCTGGTGCGCTTGTTTCTTATTTTACTAATGTTCCAGCAGACTCGGCGTTTGCGTATAGCTTGTTTGGTTCTACATTTTGGGGTATAGCTTATTCTGCTGTTGCTAGTATACAAGAAATATATCCTGGAAATATTGGTGTTACAACAGTTGTGTTCATATTTATTATAATACTTGCTGGTACTTTTGCCGCTGGTATGGCTCAACTTATTAGAGGTGGTTGGAAATCATACGTATAATATCATTAATTGTCGCTGCTACATTAGACTTTAACTTTTCTAATTTTACTAATACCGGTATTCTTAGAGTAGCATTCGACCCTTATTATTCTATAGTTGGAAACTTCTTGTGGGGTATTATATTTGGATTTATAGGTATGGCTATATATGCAAATGAACGAAGTATTGGTACAGCAACATTGTATCTTATTTTAATAGGTATATTTATATCAGTTGTATTCCCAGCTGCTCTAATTGGAATATTTGGGTTGATGCTTGCATTTACCTTGGCTACAATATTCTATAAAACATTTGTCCAATCTAGGGACATTTAGAGGAGAAGAAATGAAGTATGGAAAATATGTCATATTGTTCATCTTTGTTGCATTTCTTGCACTTGTTTCTTCAGCTCAAGCTAGCTGGTGGAATAATGATTGGAACTATATGCGAGTCCTTACAGTAGAAGATGACTACATTGATGAACCGTTGGTGAATTTTCCAATTCTTGTCGTAATTCCGCAGTCAATAGGTGTTAAATGTGATAATGGTAATTCAATTCGTTTTCTTTCGAAAAATAATGTAACAGAATTTTCTTATGATATAGAAGAGTGGAATAGTAGCAGTAATAGTTATGTATGGGTAAACATTTCTGAAACTATAACTAGCAGTTCTGATTATCGTTTTATACTTTATTACAACAATAGTGTTGCATTAGATAATCAAAATATTACTGCTGTTTGGGACGGTTTTGCTGCAGTATATCACCTTAATGAGTCTGGAACAGGATTAAGATATGATGCTACAAGTAATAACGCTGATGGAACAGTTTCAGGGTATGAGGGTGATGAAGCTGTTTCAGGAAAGGTAGCTGGTGCTGATAACTTTGATGGAATAAATGACTGTGTTAAGATAGACAGTCCTTCTTCTTTAGAGATAACTGAAAATGTTACCTTATCTGGTTGGGTTAATTGGGATAATTATAGTGATTACGCTGGTGTTTTCGGAAAAGGAAGTCATACTGGTGCCGCACAAGATAGAGGTCCTTACGTTTTTGGTAATGCTGGTAGTAAATCTTGGTTTGTTCTTGGCAACGGAACAACTAGTTCTATTTCACAAGTAAATTTAAATCCTAACCTTGATTCTTGGTATTATATCACATGTCGTTTGAACTTTAGTGGAAGTGATAACCGACAATTATGGTTAAATGATTCAGTTGTTGACAAAGGTACTACGTCTATAGCACCTCTTAGGAATGATGGTCTCAATGCTGCTATAGGTTGTAGGCCAAGGTTTTACAATACCTTTTTTGATGGAATTATAGACGAAGTTCGTATTACTAACGGTTCAAGGAACGATTCCTGGATTAAAGCAGATTTCCATACTCAGAATCAGACTAGTGGTTTTTTAACGTTTGGTGACGAACAGGAACATAACTACGCACCAGAGTTTAATAATGAATTTCCTTCAAATGGTACTGGTGGTGTTGATTTTTCTCCGATTTGTTCTGTAACTGTTTCTGATAGAGATAACGGAACAGAGATACTTGGAAGAACTACTGATGGTTCTACAGGTAATACGTTGTCTATATGGTTAGATACGCCAGCACAATATGAAAGATATGGTTATGATAGTTTTACTGCAGAAACAGATGGTATTGCTAAGAACATAAGTGTTCTTTTAACTATTTATGATAAAGGAGATGCTAGAAACGTTACTTGTGCTATTTATTATAAAGATAATAACACTTTCATAGCTGAAACTGAAGAGAGGAATTTTACAGGAGCTGTTGCTAAAGAATGGCTTACTTTTAATTTCACAGAAGATGTTTATTTGTATGAAGATACTAATTATACTCTTGTTGTTTACCCTGATATACCAAATGACTATCCTGGTAGTACTGTAACGTATGTTGCTGGTTGGTGGGAGTCCAATGATAATGTAAATAGTGGTTTTACTAATGGTAATGATTATCCGAATTGGGAAGACCCTATGACATGGAATACTTATCAGGAAAATATGAGTATATATTGTTGTTATGTTCCTCAATTTTTAACTGTAAATTTTTATGAAAATACAACAGGTACTTGGGTTTGGAGAGGAGGAAATTCTAGTGTTACTAACGGAACTAATTTAAGTTTTCTTTTTGAACAAGCTGTGGAAGAAAGTACTGAATATTGGTGGATGGTTACCTGTAGTGATGGTGTAGAAAATGTTTCTGCCATTTACCATTTTTGTACAAAGATGAATGCTACTGTTAATTATACAGTTTATCCTTTAAACCAATCAACAGAACTTTGTCCTTGTTGTATTACGTTATGTGTTAATGTAGACAGTAACTATGATAGTATGATGAATATCACTTTTTATTCAAATCTCTCTCTTCCTTATTGGGATTACTTTTGGTTAGGCGCTGATAAGAATGTCACTTATTCAAATGTTACTGATGGTTCTTATTGTTTTAATGTTGCTCCATTTAATGAATACGACACAACATATTATTGGAATATATCAATTGATGATGGAACAAACATTTATCAAGAAGGTCCGTTTTATTTTACAACAGCAGAAGATTACGAAGACTGTGATTTCGAAGGAGGAAATTCAATAAGAGATGATGCGTGGATTGTTGGTCTAGTTTTAGTATTTACTGTTCTTTCTGTGTATATGAGGAGGAAACATAGATGAATAAAAAAATAGTTTTTGGTTTGGTTATGTTAATTGCAGCATCATTACTTTTTGCACAATTATCAATTGCAAGAATTGACCTTACCGATTCATCTACAGGTGATGGAGGAACAACTATAACAAATAATAACTATTACAATTGGTCTAATGTATCTTATGACCAAGGATTAAATACAACAGAGAACGTAACACATTGGAATATAACCGCAGCTGGATATTTTATAGGTGATGGTTCTCTATTGACTGGCATAGCTGGTGGTTTTACATATAGCGATTGGTTTAATCAAAATTTAAATACAACAGCTGATGTTGAGCACAATAATATTACAGGAGTGTTTTTTGGTGATGGTGGAAACCTTACCAATCTTTCAAATTATGCTAACACTTTTACTATATCACCTTCAGGCGCAGACTATACATCAATCCAATCAGCTCTTGATGCAAATCCTACTCCTTCTACTGTGTTTTTAGTTTATCCTGGAACATACACAGACACTATTAATTTTACAGCAAATAAACAGGTAGTTCAAAGCATTGGTCATGTACAAAATGTTATAGTCCAACAAACAGATGCTGAAGTTGTTAACACAAGTAATTACAATGGAACGTTAATTAAATTTTTGAATATTAAACTTACAGCACCGACAACAGACCAGAATATGATTTCTGTTGGCAATGGTTTCCTTGGATGTCTTTCTTGTAAACTTCGACTTAACACAACACAAAACATTGCTGGTTCAAGTCAACCACACATCGTAAATGTTTATGGTTCAGGCTTATATAAACAAAAATATGGAGAGATAGAGTATCTACATACAGGAGATACTGGTAATGGAATAAAAACTCCGTATGATATTACTGGAACCGGAGGAAAGATTGAAGTTCTTAGACCATGTAAATCAAACATTACAAATAGTGGAACAGCGACGGCAACAACATATGCAGTATCAAATGTTGCAGGAAATTTTGAAATTGTTGGTATTTGTGAAGGAGTTGTAAAGGATACTGATGCAAATATTGTTGCGGGTCTTGGTTATATTGGTGGTGGTGGTAGTGAAGAAATAAGTTATTGCCACATGAATATATATGGTGGTAATTCAGGAAATGCTTATGCAATTTATCACGCAGGAACAGGAACAATAAGAAGTTTTCATAATTCATTTCATGTTGAGACTACTGGTGGAGATGCACATTCTTTCCTTGTTGGTGCAAGTGCTACTTTAATATCACAGTTTGATGACCTTATTGGACCGGATGGCTCAGTTGGTGCAGGAAAATTAATAATGGTTTCTTCTGAATCAGATGGTGATTTGACTTTAACAGGTAATTTAACAGCCGACAATAATATCACTACTGAAAATATAACAGTTAATAATAACATGACAATTGAAAACGGTGTAAACTCTTGGAACATTTACGTTGATGGAAACGGAACACTTGTTTGGGAGATGGATGGATGAAGACAATGTCATTTTTAATTTTTTTATTTTTCTTTTTACTTTTGTCGGTTGTAGTTGGTGCGACAGTACAATATGTAGAAAATGGTTGGGTACTTGAAGAAGTATCACCAGGTCCTTTTTCAAACGCTACAAAGTTGTCTTACAACTCTAATTTGAAGGAGGTATCAATATCTAAGACTGAAGATTGGTCTAAAAGTATGTCTGGTCAGGATGTAAGAAATGTACCTATAAAATATTACAAGAGGGTAACTATCCAAACACCTTATGGAGAAGAGACAGAATACAAAGAAGTGAGAGAAATGTCCACAACAATTGATTTGACAAGACATTCCAATTATAACATTAGACAATTTGACTATAATGACGATTATATTTGTAAGATTGGTTATGGAACAGTTACATTCTCAGGTGTTTCAAATACTATATATATTACTGGAGGAACAGAAGGTGCTCCTATAACAATGACAGATGTTTACAACGCGGACCAAGCAAATGGTTGGGGGAGAGTTTTCAAATATAATAATAGTATGTATAGGATTAATTGTTACATAGACATAGGAAATTCTACAGAAGTTGGTAATTTTTCAATAGAAGATGAACATTTAGAAATGTATGACCAAACAGCTACAGCTAATGACTACTTCAAAATAAGAGAAGGTTCACGGATGTTTTGTTTTAAATCATCTTTTTATCATTTACGTCAAGGTGGTGATGACCGTTTTATGGATACAGATAACGGCGATGATTATACACTTTTAGAGATTGAACGATGTTCTATTTTTCATTCTGTTTCAAATCCGTTGTATATAGATAATTGGGATGGAAATGTTTTTATTAACGATACTACGTCTCATGGTCTTGCTCCAAGATACGATGGAAATTTTGTTTTCAAAAACACAACTATGCTTTCGACGTACTATGGTTTTAGAGAATGTGCACCAATAGTAGACAATTACAAGATGACAGCAACATATTGTATTGCTCATCCAAGAGCGAGAGTTGATGGAGAGTTTAATATTACAAATTCTATTTTTGGTGATACAAATAGTAATGAACGGCCAATGGTCCTTATATATGGCACAAAACCAACATTGATACTTAGGCTTGTTGATTGTACAAGTCTTCATTCTTCAAATTTATTCAGAACGGATAGAGGTGGGAGTTGGGGTAGTGACCTTTGGTATCGTTCAAATACATTCAATCTTGAGACAGAAGCAAATGCTTCAGTTAAACTATATAATCAAACAGGTATTTTAGTTCTTAATGTAACATCCGGCGAAGATGGAAAAATAACCGAACAAATAGTAGATGTTATAGGACACAGCAATACTACAGATTATATTTACTATACGCCGTTTCGTCTTGTTATATCTAAAGAGGGATATAGAACATATAACGCTACATTCAATAATAGTTTAGAACCTATTAATTACAAAATATATCTAGAGCAAAAACCAGAAGATTGGAATTATAGTCAAAACCTTTCTTGGAAGGTTCTCAATTTAACTGATACAACAATCCTTAAACTGTCAGAAAATGGTAGTCTTGCCATTGCAGGGCGACTCTACGAACTTACTAATACACCACCACCTGGCGATACTGTTGTGTTTCAAATAGCAAACAATCTTTGGTTAACAGAAAGTGGTGATATGTATGTTAAAGAAAATCTTCATGAAGAAACTAATGTCATTAATATTATAATGGTGTTAATGTTTATTAACATGTTAGGATATGCTATGTATAAAAAAATGAGGAAAAGGGATAGATAAAATGTTAGAAAGTATATTTATATTGATGGTCGCCATAGCGTTCATATTGTTCGTTCTTGGTATAGCAGAAAAAAGTGTGACTTATTCAGCTTTATCTTTACTTCTGTGGATAGTTGTAATGTTAAATGCTCTGTATATTGAAGTACCGACTGATACAAGTTATTCTGAACTTGGTTTTTCAGCATTTTGTCTTGCATTTATATTTACAAATATCATATGGATAATCATAATGTATTTGGAGTTTAGGTCCGAAAAGGATATGCCATGAACAAAATAATCAAGGTAATAAAGTTTGGTGCATCAGACGATGTTAAAAAAGCAATAGAGTTTATGATAAACCAACTTGAGAAACATAACTTTGCTTATTGTAACAATATCACAGCGTTTAGATTGTTTTCTAGATATACTCCTGAATGTTATAAGAAGAACGATACTCTTGTTTTCTCTCGTGTTGTATCAGCGAAAAATACCATAAAAAATGTAGTATCACTTAATCCAGAATACAAGATAGAAAAGCAAGACCTTTATTCTTTCAAAATTAAGATGAAGTAATTTTATATTTTAAAGTTCATAAAAATGTTATTCTATAACATACTTTATATAGGTTTTATTTAATTAATTTTACCATTAGTTATATAACACTATTTATTAATATAGTTATATAAACCATTAAAGCTATTTTAGGTGATGAAAAAAGAAGTTGGAGGTGAAAAAAACTCATGAAAGCAAAATTCAGCTTCATAGACCCTGGTGCTATAATGGGTGTCGTAGTATCGCTCATAATTCTCGCTGTCGGTGTTTTCGCATTCTTCGTGACAATCAACGAGATACCAACGACCGATGCAGCAACAAGCGCAGCAATCAATAACACATCCGCAACCGGAAATTCAGTCTTTAACATCATAGGAATCGTATTGATTATAGGCGCTATAATGTCTATCGTAGGCCTAGTATACAATTACGTCCGTTAAGCGAGTTAACGACATGAAAACATCTTATAGCTTTATCGACCCAGGCGCTATAATGGGAGTCGTAGTATCTCTTGTTATATTAGCAGTGGGAGTATTTGCCTTCTTCGTTACGATAAACCAAGTTGGTAACTCTGTAGGAGCAGCTAGCAATGAAACTGCTAGAACACTTTCAGCAGTCAACAACACTAGTGCCACAGGTAATTCTGTATTCAACATAATCGGTATTGTATTAATCATTGGTGCAATAATGTCGATAGTTGGGTTGGTATATAATTACGTGAGGTAAAGCTGCAAGAACTGAGAAATTAGTTTCTCTCTCTGCTTCTTTTTTCTTTAAATATATAAATATAAAACTCTTTATGAGGAGGAAATATTGAATGGAAAATACACCACAAATTATTATGACGGTAACCGTTGCCATGATTGTTCTTGGAGTAGGTGTCTTTGCTTTCTTTGTTGTTAATAGCCAAATTGGTTACACTAAAGAAAGGGTTGAAACATTCTCTGTATCTGACCCTACTGTTGCAAATACCTTTACAACAAGCTATTTTATAGAATCTGTAAAATTAGTTGAGCAATATAATGGCATACAATGGCTTACTGTAGGCGCAAGTGATTGGGGTCAAACTGGAGCTAAGACGATTGTAGTACAAGCATCCGGAATGCAAGGTTAATGGTTTCAGCATGCGAAAACCAGCGTTAAAACTAACGACCGTCCTCTTTTTAATTTTACTTATTTTTACTTACAGTTCTGTGGTCGGTTTTACGCTATTGGAAACATTGAATTTCGGCGGAGAAGGAGAAGTTCTCTACTTAACACAAGAAGAACCATGTGATTTTGTTATTATTGCAAATGAGACATTTTATGAGTATGACGGTGAGTGGGATTTACAACGTCTTGCTGATTGGCATAACGGTAATGATACAATAACTGCAATGGTCGTAAACTTATCAGAAATATATCTGAATGAAACATTTTGGGTAAATGGAACATGGGGAGATGGTAATCCTGCAAATCCTTTTAATCGAACAGACGAAGATGCAATCACAAATCACCCAATGTTTAATGATTCACAAGCTCAAATAAGAAACTATTTAAGATACGCATACACAAATTTATCTACGAGGTATGCGCTTCTAGTTGGAGATGCTGATGATGCTGACCCACTATTTCCAATTAGAGAATGTTACGCTTCTGGAGATGGTGCTCCTTTAATTCAAGCTCGTCAATATGAATTAATACCAACTGATATGTATTATGCTTGTCTTAACGGAACAATGAATTCTGATGAAGATATCAATTCAGAAGCTGCTCATAGTGGTTT
>Ga0272441_10014283_pt1 | contig 11294 bp, 10 predicted proteins | sample SSMProp6N_FD_193582 | JGI IMG/M metagenome (GOLD analysis project Ga0272441, IMG submission 193582) | Marine sediment archaeal communities from Little Sippewissett salt marsh, Falmouth, MA, United States - SSM-Prop-6N | ecosystem: Environmental > Aquatic > Marine > Wetlands > Sediment ... | reverse complement strand
AAGGACTCACACGGACGGTCACGGACAAACACAGACCATCACGGAAAAAGTGGTCCGATACCTAGGACCCCACCGGATACGATTAGCAATACATCCATGAAAAAAATAAAAATAGTGTTGACAAATCCGTACCACTGTACTAATGTATTAATACAGTGAAAAGAGAACTGATAGATCAACTGACAATCGACTTCGCTTCGCCGCTGCCGGTGTACGAACAGCTCACCCGGGGCATCAAGCAAGCCGTAGCCCGACGGACCCTGGCGGAAGGGGAAACCCTGCCGTCCATCCGCGAAATGGCCGCGTTTCTGAAAATCAATCCCAACACCGTTGCCCGGGCTTACCGGGAACTCCAGCACCAGCGCGTCGTCAACGGACGCGCCGGCAAGGGGTATTGGGTGGAATCAGGGCACGGCCCGTCGGGAGACTCGGAAAGCATGATCCGCGAACTGTTCCTGGATTTCATCAACAAAGCGGTGGAAATGGGTTATTCCCGGGAGGACCTGCATCATCTGGTCCGGGATTTTTTCCGGGAGGGGGAACCATGAGACGGATAAACAAAATGTGCCGTTCCGGAATGGTGGTCCTGACCGTAGTGGTCGGGAGCGGCGCCGTGTGGCTGCTGCACAGCCAACGCCTCTGGGACATGGTGGAGTGCGCCGTGATCATGCGCTTCAACATATTGAATCCGCAGCATTGGCTGCAACTATTGCTCTGGGTGAAATAAAATGATCGAGATTACCAATCTAAGCGTGAATTTCGGCCGCGTCAAGGCCCTGGAAGACCTGAACCTTGCCCTGTCCCCGGGGGAAGCCATTCTCCTGGCCGGAGCCAACGGCGCCGGAAAAACCACCATCCTGCGGGCGCTCACCGGCGTGCTGCGTACACCCGGAGCGCGCATCAGCGTAGCCGGGATCCCCGTGGGACCCGACAGCCGCCGCCGCACCGCCTACATATCCGCCTCCCTGAGCGGATACGACAGCCTCCGGCTGGGAGACTGCCTGCGCCTGCACGCCTCGGCCCATCCAGGATTCAAAATGCCCTCCTTCAACGGTATCCGCATGGATACCCGCCGACGCCTTTCCACCCTGTCCCGGGGAGAAAGGGCCCTCTTCTTCCTGGGAATGGGTCTGGGTATCCAGCCCGAATGCGTTCTGATCGACGACGTTCTCCACTACCTGGACCCCCACTTGCGTGAAGTGTTTCTCGACGCCCTGCTGCAAGCCGTCGAGGAGAGCAGAACCACCGTCATCATCGCCTCCCAATCGCCTGTCGAGGTGGAAGGCCTGGTGGAGCGGGTGGTGCTGCTGCAATCCGGACGGATCATCCTTGACCGCCCGGTGGATCAGCTCAAACAGCGCTTTTTGAGAGTATACAGCGATACCCCGCCGCCGGAGAACCTGCCGGTGGTGTATCACCGCCGCTGGTCCGGATCCCATGAATGGTACCTCTATCCCTGGGACGGGCCGCCCCCTCCCAACACCCGGGCGGAACACCTGGGGCTGCCGGACATTCTCAAAGCCCTGATCGGAGGACATTATGCTGCGCACTGAATCCCGGCGGTTGTTCAAGGACCTGATGTTGCTGGGCCTGGTATTCTCCGCCCTTTGCGCCGGCTGCGCCTGGACGGAACAAAGCCATGTATTGGCCCCGGCCCTGGAGCTGGTTCTGCTGCTCTTTTCCGTATACGCCGGCTGGTCCCTGCTGGACCGGGAACGCCAGGACGGTGCCGTGGAATACATGCTGTCCCTGCCCTATTCACGCTCGGGCCTGCTGTGGCGGAAAATCCTCCCCCGTTTCATCTGCGCGGCGATTCCCCTGGGCGCCTATTTCCTGGTCCGGACCGGAATCGATCTACCGACCCTGCTTTCCCCCCGCGACCTGGCGGTCATGTATGGGAGTTTCTTTTTTATCGGCATGGCCCTGTCCCTGTCCATGCGGGCGTACATATCCGCGCTTTTCTTTACTCTGCTGATCCATCCCGGACAGATCCTGCTCATGAAGCTGGCGGACCCCCTGCTGCCCCTGTCCACGACCATTACCTATACCGGCATCAGCGCGACGATACTGGCCCTGCTTTTTTTCTGGGCCTTTCATACCTGGGACATCCGGCCCCTGACCGCTTTTCATCGCCGCTTTCTGCCCCCGGCCATGGTGGCGGTGATCCTGGCGCCACTGGTGGTGTTTCTGACGTTCGGACGCTCCTGGGGCCTCTACCACCTTGGGGATCAGGGCATTCTGGTACGCTCCGCCTGCAACCGCAGCGAGGCAGTACGGGACGGTCGCTCCTGGCGTTTTCCCACCTGCATGACGGCTCTGCGTCAGCTGGATAACGGCGCCTTGTACCTGGCCCGGCGGGAGATCAGGAAAAACGGCCCCTGCCGGATCACCGGCATCACCCGTTACCTTCCATCCAGTGGAAAATGGGAGTCCCTGGGCGCCATCCCCGATGGCTGGCACTTGATCACCGGTGTTCCGGGAGAAACCGGCACCCGTCATGGGGACATCCTGTATCTTTCGCTGGAACACAAAACCGGACCCGGAACTTTCGCCGTCCTGGAGATCCGGGGGTTGAAAACCCGGCTGCATCCGTATCAATATCACTTCGACTCCAGGCGCGTGGTCGTAATGGCCGCCGCGCCCGGGAGTCATGGCCTCCTTTTGTATGACGGTGAACAGCTGTGGGGATGGAGCCCGGGATCGCAACCCAGGGAGTTGATAGCCGCGGAAACAGTGGCCGTATGGAAAAACCACATCCTGGTGATCGAGCCCTCCCGGCTGCGTCTTTTCCAATGGAACGGAGCCGAACTGGTTGAGAAAAACACGGTCAACAGCGCCTGGACCTGGTTGCGACGCTGGGGAGGCGGCCTGCGCAGCCGCCATATGCTGTTCCAACGGGGAGACGAGTACCTGCACATTGACCTGGAGACGCTTACAACCAGATCCGTCACTCTGGAAGGTACGCCCATCAACTATGTGGACAGCCGGCATGGGTTGACGGTTGTCAGCCGCGAAGAAGGACGCCTGCGCATCAACACCTGGCAGGGAGAGAAACGCCGGGTTCATTACTGGCAGCCCTCCATGGATTTCCGGGTTGTCAGCGTTTTCCCCAGGGGCATCGTGGTGTCGAATTCCCGCCATTTCGAGGTTTACCGGTTTACATGGTTTAAATAAACAATCTTTCCCTTAAAAGCCCGGCTCCGCGAACGGGAGAAGTGCGCCCGTCGGGAGGCCGTAGGATGGGGACAAGGAGGAACACATGAAGCATTACCTGACAAAATGGCTGGTCGCCCTGTTCGTTATTCTCACCGTTGTATCTTTCGCCTGGGCGGGAGGCATTCACAAGGCCGCCGCCAAAGGTGACATGGGCGCTTTGGAAAAGGCCCTCGCGGCCGGAAACGGCGCGGTAAACAGCGTCGACGACCGGGGACGTACGCCTTTGATGATCGCCGCCCTGAACGGCCACACCGACGCGGTGGCCCTGCTGGTGAAAAACGGCGCCAAGGTCAACATCCACGCCGAAAAAGATCAGCAACGGACGGCTCTCCATTACGCCGCCTGGAAAGGGCACACGAAAACGGCCCGCCTGCTGCTGAAAAAGGGCGCCCTGGTTTCCGCCCCCGAAGTCGATGGCGAAACCCCGCTCCACTACGCGGCGGCTTCCACGCCGGAAACCCTGGCCCTGCTCATGGAGAACGGCGCGGAGATCAACCGGGTCAGCGCCATCGGCACCACCGCTCTCTACTATGCGGTCCTGCACGGAAACGCCAAGACCACCGCGTTTCTGATCAAAAAGGGCGCCGCGGTGAAAATCAAACGGGACGACGGACTCACCCTGCTGCATCTGGCCGCCCGCGGTGAACTCCCGCTGGATCTCGTATCCGCCATGGTGGAAAAGGGTCTTGCCGTTGACGGCGCCACGGATTTCGGATTTACCCCGCTGCATTACGCGGTACTGGGCAAGCGCTTTGACGTCGCAAGCCTTCTGATCAAAAAGGGCGCGAATCCCGATCATGAAGCCAAGGGCGGCGAAACCCCGCTGATGCTGGCCATTCGGCATGGAAACGACAAGATGGCCGCCCTGCTCCTGAAATCCGGCGCCGCCGCCGGAGCCCTCAACACCAAGACCGGAACGACTCCCCTCACTGACGCGGCGGGTCGCGGGTATTCCCATATCGTGAACCTGTTGCTGCAGGCCGGCGCCGATGCAAACCAGGCGGACAAGAAGGGAATCACCCCCTTGCAATACGCTTTCAAGCGGGGCCACAAAAGCAGCGCCAAGGCCCTGATGCATGGAGGCGCCGCGAAAGATTCCCTTTTGAAAAAAAAGGGGCGTTTCGGATATTCCCCGCTGCTGAAAAAGGAACTGCAGGACGGGCAGGCCATCGTCTGGTACCTGGGGCACTCGGGATGGGCCGTCAAGACCGGCAACCATCTGCTGGTAATCGACTATTTCAGCCCCTATCCCGCCGCGGATGAACCTCTGCTTGCCAACGGCCATATCAATCCGCAAGAGATCAAGGACCTCGATGTTACGGTATTGGTCACCCACGGCCATGCGGATCACTACGATCCGACCATTTTCAAATGGCGCGAAACCATCCCCGGCATCCATATCCTGATGGGATTCAAACCCGAAACAGAGGAAAAGTTTACTTTCCTGCCGGCCCGCAAAACCATCAAGGGGAACGGGATGACCGTCACCACCATCCAAAGCAATGACCAGGGCGTGGGCTTTTTTATTGAAGTCGACGGTGTCCGGATCCTGCACATGGGTGATCACGCCAATGGCGATCCCAAGCTGGCCGGAGATTTCACTCCGGAGATCGACTTCCTCCGTGAACAGGGCAAGGTCAAACCCCACCTGTTCTTTACTCCCGTCAGCGGTTGCCGTTTCCGCGGCCGCCTGGAAGCCCTGCGCAAGGGCGTACATTACACCTTCAAAACCCTGGAACCCGGGACCCTGTTCCCCATGCACGGCCTCAACCGCGAGAGTGACTACGTGGATTTCGCGAAGAAATGCCAAGCCGAAGGGCTGAAAACAGCTTATTGCTGCGCCGCCGCCAGGGGAGATGTTTTTGCCTGGTTCAACGGCAAGGTCAAGGGCGCGGGAATTCCCGGCGATTGCGCAACGAAAAGAAAAAGTCACTGAAACCGATAAAGAAAAAGCACAAGGCGGAAAAAGCCGCCGTCTAGCCTCCCGGCTCTGCAACCAGGCCCGCCCGGTTCACTCCGGGCGGGCCGCCTTTCCCGCCCCTCCGCGAAGCTCCGTTTCTCTCCGGCGCCAGGCACGCAACAAGGCGGGAAAAGATTCGTAACTTACCACTCCCGCCGCGATGCCCTGAGAACGAAGGTACGCGTCATTCACTTTCGCGGCGGCCCGCATCAGTCCACCCCGGTATCGCCGCCAATGCGCCCGGGCAATCGCCATATCATTGCGAACCCTGGGAGACAGCAGGGTGGCGACCCGTTCCAGACCGCTGGAATCAATCCGCGACAACGGCCGGGCCAGATATCCCCACAATGCCAGGTGGGCCGAATAGGCAAGTTCCGCGTCCCCCGAGCGGGAACAGGCCAGGAATGCCGCCAGGTTGGCTTCGCCTTCATCGGTTATCCCCCAGGCGTGAGCGGCTTCGTGAGCGGCGGTAAACGCCCGGCTGGTCCGCGGCAGCCCCGCCGGAAGCGTTGCCTCCCCAGAGAAAAAATTGTAGATTCCCGATACCCCGAAGGCCATGATCAGGCTTCCGGGATGAAAAAAGCGGATTCGCGGCCTGCCCACGGTCGGCCAGTCCATGGCATCCAGCGTGCCGGCCAACGCGGAACGCACGCGGTTCTCCAGTTCCCCCCCGGGCGTAACCGGCGCCCGCCTCACCAGGCGGTTCAACTCCAGGGCGGTTCGTTCAAGCTCCGCAACCAGGGCCGGGCCGTCCATGGGATCCAGGGGCAACTCCAGTTGATGACGCAGGGGGATACGGGCGTAATTGAATCCCCACAATACCAGGAAAAGGCCGATGATCGCGAAAACCACGGCCAGAGCTGAAATGACCGCTCCGCCCAGGCGCTGCAGCGGGGATGCGATATCCCGTTGCCGTCGCAGCCACCGCCGTCGCAGCCACCACACCAGGAGGAAAAGCAGCAGGTACACCGCGGGGAACGGCAGCAGCCCCAGGCTGTAGTCCTGGATCAACCGGATCAGGGGAAATACCCCCCGGCCATACATATCCTCGGCGAAACCCGGCGCCCAATCCATGACCACCCGCAAAGCGATCATTCCCAATCCGAAAGCGATCCAGCCCAGACGCTTCCGGGGTTGACGCAAAGCCGACATATGCCCTCCCGCCAATACATTATCACGACGAAAAGCCTTTTTCCACCCCGCTTTTCAGGTTTACATCAAATATCTGATTTCCGTAGTGATCACTGGCGGCGGGGGATAACCGCCGCGCATAAAATCGCGACCCCCAGGGGCAGCACGGATTCGTCAAAGTCGAAGCGGGGGTGGGTCTTGAATGAGCGACGGCAACGGTTTTCCGGTTGACAATTTTTCCGGAGCCTCCGTATACTGTGGACGAACCGGCACCGGGGGAACCATTCCTGACCCCTTCGGCAACGCCGGGGAGGCGCTCATGAAAAAATTTTCCTGCCTGGCGGTGCTGTTGCTGATTGTCCCGTCTCTGGCCACGGCCAAAGTCGATTCCTGGCTGAAGTTCAAGTTGAATGCCTACTTGAGCGGCAAGCATTTCGCCCTGTTGCGCGTGGGCGGAATCCCTTCCCTGCCCCCGGGAGGAGTCCTCGGCCAGGGGATCACGGTTCTGATTCACGACGGCGGTGAATGGCGCCAGAAAACCACCATGGGCATGAAACGGGCCACCCATACTTTCCTGGAAAAATTCGAACTCCTTGAAATCAACGACATCGATTTTCACGGTCGGGGGATCACCTTGACCACGGATACTTTCCGCAAGCTGGCGACAGACAAACCGGGGAAATATCTCCACCACCAGACCCGGTTCAAGTTTTCCTTCAACAAATTGACCCTGGTGCAAGGCTCCGACGACAACCTGGGCTTTATTATTCACTGCCTGGAAAAATACTTTCATTTCGCCGCAACTCCCGAAGAAGCGCGCGAAGCCGTTCCCGTAATAGTTCCGCCGCCGCCGCAACCCGCGAGGGAACTTCCCAAAAACATTGAGATCCGCATGGGCATGACCCGTGACGAAGTGGAAGATATGCTGGGCGCCCCGCAAACCCGGGAGTTCACGGGTACCCGCATGATCTGTGGTTACAAGGCCTTTACCGTAATCTATGAAAACGACCGCGTAGCGGCGATCCGTTTTTAGTTTTCTGGTATTTCCGGAAACTCGTTTCCTATCCGCCGATTCCCAACCTCTCCCGCTATCATTCCCGGTTTGCAGGAATTCAGAGTGATCCGGAAGCAGGCAAGGGAATCTGATCAATACATTGATTAATTTTTGAGATATATTATTCACCAGGATTATTCACTTTACATAGGGGAAAGGAGAGAAGGAATGAAAAAATCGTTTGCATTAATGTGTATTCTCAGCTTGCTGGCCCTGCCCTCCGCGGCCGGGCAAATCCGGAAAGCTCCGGTAATCAAATTATCGACGTTGAAAGTATTGCACCCGTCAACGGGTACAACCTGGATCGCCGGCAAAACCGCGGGAGTTCGCTGGACCCGGGGCAAAATACTGGGAGCCCGGGTCACCATCTCTTTGGTCCAATCGACATCCCGCCCGCCCTTCCGCAAAGGAATGGGAATCACCCTGGCATCTGATATCACTGACAGCGGACAATGGACCGGAATCCTGGGTAAAGTCCCCGCCGGCCGCTACAAGGTTGTCGTCGTCCGGGGCAAACAAAGAGCTTTCAGTGAAGCGTTCAGAATCCTGGCCGCCCCGCCAATGCCCGACCTGACCTGTTCCATCGACCAGGTGCTTTTCTCCACCAGTTCAGAGGGTGAGTTCTTGGGCCACGACATCTACACCACAGTGACCAACTTACACCACGCCAATGCCCCGATTCCGGCCACCGCGGTGATCTGGCTGCGCATCGAAAGTCAGGTCGACACGGCCAAACACTTCGACCACCAGATGACGACTTACGAAGTGCAGACCTTGCACAACAGCGGCAGCGTGCAATTCACCTGGAACATGGCCCTGGACATGGACATGCCCCAACCCTGGAAGCTGACCGTGGACAGTAAAAACAACATCGCTGAAAGCAACGAAAGCAACAACACCGCCACGGGTCCCTGAAAAAAAGCCTCCCCCCGCTCAGTTTGGCATGGCCGGGAAAACAGGGGACGGATGGATTGAAGGAGTGCCGGGACCCGACGCTTCCCGGAGGAAACGATAATTGCGCTTGAGCCGGTTGTGCCGCTCCCGGGGATAAAAAGAATAGATCCCGAGACAATACTTACTGAACGAGGCGGGGCGAACGGCTGCATCACGCATAAGACAGCGGAACGGCGACTGCCGGGAAATCCGTGCCTGTTTCACCTCGGCGATCGTGAAACCATCCAAATTCCTTATCGCCCCGGTCAGCGGGTCCGTCACCGTCACGTTCGTATCCAGGGTAACCCGTTCGCCGGTATCGATGGATTTCAGAGTCAGGCGGTAAAAAGAAGCCAGGATCCTGGGATCCAGCCGGTCACGGCAATCAACGATGCGCTCATGGATAAAATCCAGGTCGGCCGGCTCGAGAGTCAGCGCCGCCACCTGTTCGGGAGGTACGGGCCGCCGCCATTTATTGGTGATTCTCTGATTGGTTTTCCGTTTGATCTCCAGAAAAGCATTACCGGAGTCCAGGTATCTGCGGAAGCGTATTTTCCGGCGGGGAAGCTTTCCCCGCTGATGGTCCTGGTAACAAGTCAGATCCGAGTCATCAAAATAAACCGACTCATAATGCTGGACAAGCCGACCGCCGCAAGCGGCGATGTGGTAATCCGCGGGCAAAACCGCCAGGATCCGTTCCAGCATGGCGGAACGAAACAGGTACTTGGTGTCGAAACGCTTCGTAAACAGGCGATCGCCGCCGGTTTCCACGGAGACGGTCCCGAAAATTTTCAGCAGACCCGGAGGAAACGTCACGGGATGACGGGCGTCTACAGCCCCGTTATGGGCTTCAGCGGAAGCTTCGAATTGCCCCGGCGCCCGGTTATTGAACCACATAGGTATAGACATCGTGTTCCGCGCCGGCGGGATCGTAGGCCAGGGTGTTTATGGAATCCGCGGCCACGGCTTCGATATAGAAGCGTACCCGGGTACCCGCGGTCTGGGCCGGGATGGTGCAACCATACACCCCGTCCCCCGCAGAGCCGTCTCCATGCTCGCCGTCGTCTTTCATCGATATGGTTGAGAAATTCCCCACCACCCCGGTGGCGCCGTAGAGATACACGGCCTCGATACCTTCGGTGCAGGCGACCGTCGCGGTCACCAGAACCGCCTGAGAAGAATCGGGAGCCGCCCAATAAGAGCCGTCTACCGACCAGCTGGTATCGGATATTTGGGGCACATCCACCCCCACCTCTTCGTTGGACATCAGGTATTCGTGTCGGGTCCGCACCAGGGTTTTCAGGTCGGAAACGGCATCGAGGTATTGATCATAGGTCATCATCTTCTTGGGGTCCGCCTGAATATACGCATCGATCCGGGCGGCGTATTCTTCGATCAGGGAATCCATGTAGTCCGCGTTCAGCCTTTCGTCCAGGATGGTGCGCAGGTGCGCCAGGTAGCGCTGGCGGAAATGGGGAACCGCGAGCAGCTTGTACAGCAGGGGATACCGGCTGGAAGTGGCGTTGTAAAAAGGACTCCAATAAATATTTCCGGGACTTAGACAGGAATTGCCGTCATATTCCAGGGGAGTCATGCGTCCGGTTTCCGCTTCCCAATAGATAAAATAATCCGTCCCGCCTTTGTGGATATAGCTGTCATCGTCGGCGAAAACGTTCTCGCAGGCCAGGAACCACAGGGAGCGGTCCACGTCCAGGACCGCGGATATATCCGTATACGCGCTGGAGGATGTTTCATCCAGAACCTTGCAGGTGGTGATCAGGTCCGACCAGGGATTGGATTTCACCGCCTTTTTCAGCGTGTAATGGGGTTCATAATCCGACTGGTCATCCCCCAGGTAATTCAACGACGACGTTCCGGTACCGGGGTTCCCCAGCCCCGTTCCCTCGGGCTCGGCCCGCCAGCGAGTGCCGTTGTTCGACAGGAACCACTCCTTGATAAAATCGCCGTCCAATTGCTGAGAGCTGACGTATATGCCCCAATACTCTCCGTTGAGGTAAAGCTCCACGTAGTTGTTGGCCACGGCGGGAATGTAGTATTGAATGACTTCTTCGAAAACCAATTCCCGCATGAAGGAGTCGTCCTCGAAAGCGCAGTTGAGGTTCAACTCCTGGTAGCCCATGTACTTTTGTTCACTGTCCCCGAAATCCAGGGAGATATTGAACGACTTTTTCGAGTAAGGGTTCCGCAAGTAGCTGGTTTCCCCCTTGAAGCGGACGCCCACCGGATCCGCCAGGGCGATACCGTCCACACTCATGTCCGCGGCGATATCTTCCTCGGAATAATAATTATTCCGCATCTGGTCCCACCAGTCGGACTGGGTGAAAACCAGGTCGATGCGCCGGATGGTGGAGATATTGTAAAACTCGCCCCGTTCGCCCGCGCCGGTCACCAGGCGATGGCCGTCTATTGACTCCCGGATACGGGAAGGCAATTCGCCGGATACTCCGGAGGCGATGCCGCTACCCGTTTCCACCGGGGCGGTATAAGTGGATTCTTCCGTTTCCTCGGTAATGGGAACACATCCAAAAAAAGTCACGGCAACAGCCAGTACAATAATTGCGAAACGCATACGTCCTCCTTAAAACGAGTAGCGGAAACACCCGCCCAGGATATGGTCGGTTTCATTGGTTTTCTCGCCCAGGTCATGCTGAAAGTGGTAGAACAGGGACAGGCGCACCTGTTTGGACGCCCGGAAATCCAGCCCCGCGGTGAGGCGGTACTTGTTTTCCTTTTTCCCCTCTTCATCCAGACCCAGGAAAATTTCACCACCGGCATAGGGCCTCAACTTGTGACCCCGCAGGAAGGAAGCCTCCAGCCGGTCACGGAAAACCATGCCATCACTCTTCCCGCTTGCATCATGGATGAACTCTTTCTGCACGCGGGCCCGGTTGGTAACCGTGAATGTATCCTGCCGCCAGCGCAGGTGCAGATCCGCGTTGATGCGATGACGCGTCTCGTCGCCCAGGGCGGTGTAGCGAT
>Ga0272441_10014281_pt1 | contig 11295 bp, 7 predicted proteins | sample SSMProp6N_FD_193582 | JGI IMG/M metagenome (GOLD analysis project Ga0272441, IMG submission 193582) | Marine sediment archaeal communities from Little Sippewissett salt marsh, Falmouth, MA, United States - SSM-Prop-6N | ecosystem: Environmental > Aquatic > Marine > Wetlands > Sediment ... | reverse complement strand
GCCAGCGTGAGAACGGGCCGGGTCTCCCGGTCCGTGCGAGGGGCGGCGACCCAGCGCAGGTGGTACTGCAGGTCGAAGTTGGGGTCCACCTCCCAGCGCGGCGGCACCATCGACACCGGGTTGCCGACCACCCGCTGGCGCAGCTTCGGCACGGCCAGCGTCATGCGCTCGATCCGGTCGGTCGCCGTGTCGATGTCGGGTTCCTTGTCCAGCAGAAGGACGGCGATGATCACCGACCGCAGAACCGGGTCTTCCTCCACGTTCCACATGACGGCGTCGAACGCGCCCATCCGCTGCTCGATGGTCGAAGCCATGGCCATTCCTCCCACGCGTGTGTCCTGCGACCGAACCGTAGTGCTCCATCGCTCCGGGTGCCGTGCTGGTCCAGCGATCCGTGCACACCCGGCAGGGCGTCTGTCAGGTACCTCGCGGGAGCATCCGCGTGTGGCAGCGGCTCGTGCACCGCCGCTGTCGTGGGACGGCTCTGCTCTGACGACGACGGTCGGCGCACCCTGACCGCCTGCCTACACTTCGGCCCACCGCCCCCGTAGCTCAGGGGATAGAGCAGCGGTTTCCTAAACCGCGAGCCGCAGGTTCGAATCCTGCCGGGGGCGCTGGCCTCGGAGGCGCTGGCCTCGAGCTGCCGGGGCGGCTGCGCCGTCCCTCGGAGTGCGACGGATCTCTCTGATTGTTAAACTTCTGTTCACCCAAGGAGTGACTGATGTTTACCAACGACGACACCCAATTCCTGCAGCGGCTCGGTACCCGAGCAGACGCTGCGCTTGCGTCTGCCGACCCGTCCAGCGAACGACTTCACGCGACCATTTCCGGCCTACGCGACGCCCTGCGCCACAGCGGGGTCGACCCGGCATCCCGCGCCGGCGTGGACGACCTTCTCGATGCCATCGGGTGGGCATGCTCAGCCGGCGACAGGGAGCGGGCGCGGCTGCTCGCCGCCGGTCTCCCGCGGGCCGTGCGCGAGCTGGACCTGCCGGGCCTCCGGGCGATGCGAGTGGTGGACGCCGCCCAGCAGATACGCACCCTGGTCGTCCTCGCCGCCTGACGCCCACCTGACCTGCCGAGCAGAACAGCAGACGCAGCGTCGGCACGGCCACTAGCGTTCGACCTCGTGCTGACCGTCGCCACGATCACCATGTCGCCGAGCGTCGACTACACGCTGACCATCCCGCGCATGATCCCCGAGGAGAAGCTGCGGGCTCATGTCGAGGCCACCGAGCCCGGTGGCGGTGGCGTGCAGGTCGCTCGGGCCCTGCGCCAGCTGGACGAGCCGGTCGAGGCCATCGTCGCCCTCGGCGGCGACACGGGGTCGACTCTGCGCAACCTGCTCACGACCGAAGGCGTCCCGGTGCACGAGATCCGGGTCAAGTCCAACACTCGTCCTTCGCTGACGATGTTCGTGGAGGACCAGCAGATCAACTACCGCATCGTGGGTGAGGCTGGCCATCAGAGCCCGGAGGAGTGGCACCAGGTGCTCGACCGGCTGGACGAGTTCGAGTCGCTCCCGCCCTACATCGTGCTCTCCGGCTCGTTCCCTCCCGGCGTGCCCACCAGCCTGGTGGCCGACATCGCCGAGCTGTGCCGGGAGCGAAAGTCGCGCCTCGTCTTCGACGGGTCCGGCGAGGCCTTGCGCGTCGCCGTCGACGCCAAGGCCGACCTGGTCAAGCCGAGCAAGGAGGAGCTCGCCGACCTCGTGGGTGAGGACGGCTACGACCCCGACTTCGACTACCGGGGGGCGGCCAAGCAGGTCGTCGACTCCGGGGTGCCGCGGCTGGTGGTCTCGCTGGGTGGGGCGGGAACCTACGTGCTGGCCAACTTCGGCGACGAAGCGCGCCTGCGCCCGCCCAGGGTCAACGTGGCCAGCACCGTCGCTGCTGGGGACTCGACGGTTGCCGGCATCGTTGCGGGGCTGACCAGAGGCATGCCGTTGATCGACGCCGTGCGCCTGGGCACCGCCTGCGGCACCGGGACCTGCCTGCACCGTGGGTCGCAGCTGTTCACCGCCGAGGACGTCCGAACGATCCTTCCTCAGATCGAGGTGGACCGAATCCAGGAGGGCGTGCCGCACTGAGCACCCGCTGCGCGGCACTAGTCTCTGCCGGGCAGTCGTCGTCGACGGCGACGAACCGTACGGCTCGACGGAGAGGGTGCCGACTCACGTGGCGACGGGGCAGATCACCGAGGCCATCTCCCAGTGGGCCGATGAGCTGAGGGCGCTGGGTGGGGACGAGCCTCTCACCCGGTGGCGCGACGCCAAGGTGGGCACGCTCGACCTCAGCGCCGCCGACGACGACGGGCGACGCCAGCTCGTCGACGGCATCCCGGTGCGCGTGTCGCGGCTCTTCCCGCACGACCCGTTGCGCACCACGGCGGGCCGGTCGGCGCGGCGGCTCGCCGAGCGGCTCTGGCGGCTGGAGTCGGCGCACGGCATCGCCGCCGGGTACCTCGCCACGGGTCTGGCGTCCTGGAACCACCCCACCAGCACCCGGCGTCCGAACGTCCCGATTCTCCTGCGTCGCCTGCAGGTGCAGTCCACCGGCTTCGGTGAACCCGATCTGCTGCTTCACGTCGTGGGTGAGCCGGAGCTGAACCATCGCCTGCTCCACGAGATGCGTGACCAGCTCGGGCTGCGGCTCACCGCTCGCGACCTCGTCGGCCCTGCCGGCGAGCTGCGCTACCCCGTCGTGGTCGACCGGCTACGCGAGCAGGCGCCGCCGCATGTCGTCGACGGATTCTCCATCTCGCACCGGGCGGTGATCGGTCTCATGGCGCACGAGGTGGCCGCCGTCGCCACCGACCTCGCCGACCACGAGGCCGCCGTCGCTGGCCGCCCGCTCGTCTCGCTGATCACGGGTACCGGGTCTTCGGCTGGCGCACCGCCACCCGTCGTGGACGCCGCCGACGGCGCCGCCGCTGCGATCGACCTCGACGCCGACCAGCAACGCGTGCTGGACGCCGTCGCCGCGGGCGGGTCGCTGGCCGTGGAGGCACCCGCCGGTACCGGCGCGACGCAGGTTGCCGCCGCACTCTGTGCCGACGCGGTCCACGCAGGGCGCACCGTTCTCGTCGTGGCCGGGGCGTCGTCCCGCCTGCGCGGCCTGAGCCGACGCCTGTCGGCCCTCGGTCTCGGCCGAGCGGCCCTGGACGTCTCCGACGGGCTGATCTCACCCGCCGGACTCGCCCGGGACACCCTGATGACCGTCGACGCGGCAGCGCGCCTCTCACCATCGACGTCCCCTGCACGCCCCGGCGGCGCCGCCGACGCCACGCTGCTGTCGGCCTACGCAGCAGCCCTGCATCAGCATCGTCCCGACCAGGCGCTGTCGGCTTACGAGGCGATCAGTGCCTCGTTCGCCGGCGAGCAGGAGACGCGCACGTCGGTTCGACTCGGCACCGACGTCGTCGCGGCTCTCGACACCGCCACCATGGAGCGCTGTCGGCGGGCACTGACGGACTTCGTCGACTCCGACGGCCTGAGCATCTCGGCGCAGGTCACCCCGTGGTTCGGCGCCGCCCCGGCCACGTCGCAGGACGCCGAGGCCGCCGTCGCCACCGTTGACCGGTTGCGGACCCTCCTGCTGCCCACGGCGCGGGACACCGCTGCACGCGCCGCGGTCGAGGTGGGCATCCCGACTCCGGTGACAGTGGCCGACCTGGAGACGCTCACCGGCCTGCTCTCCGACGTGGCCGTCGTGCAGAAGGTGTACGACTCCGCCGTCTGGTCGGCGCCGGTGGGTCGAATGGCCGGTGCCTTGGCCGACCGCCGATCCCGGCGGGACGCTGCCGACACGCCGGGGCTGCGGGAGCGACGTGCCCTGCGCAAGCAGGCAGCGTCGCTGCGTCGGGCCGGGGCCTCCGACGAGGCAGCGCACGAGGCGATGATCCTGGCGGCCGACGTGCTCGAGCGATGGGAGTCCGCCGCCCACGATGGTCGGCTGCCTCGCTCCGGCGAGCACTCGGCCGTGGCGATCTCGACGTGGGCGAGCGTGCGGGAGGCGCTCGCGACGTTGCGGGCGGTACACCCGTCCGCGCTCGACGACGACCTCGACCTGCCTGCGGCCGCGGCGCGGCTCACCTCGCTCGCCGACGATGCCGTGTGGGCCAGGCGGCTGCCGAGACTGGGAAGCGCCGCCACCGAGCTCGCCGACGCTGGGCTCGGGCCTGTTGTCGCTGAGCTGCGGGCGCGACGCGAGGCGGGCGTGGTCGTCACCGCCGCTGAGGCCGTCACGCTGCTCGACGCCTGCGTCGCCGCGTCGCTGGCCGACCAGACGCTGAGCACCGACCCGGTTCTGTCCACGGCGGACGGCGACGCACTGCGCGAGGCCTCCCAGCGGTGGCGCCAGGCGGACGCCGCCGCCTGCGTCCAGACCGCCGACGCGGCAGCCCGCGCATGGGCAGATCGGGTGGCGCGGCTGAGTGCCCAACGTCCCGCCGAGGTTCGCGCGCTGCGGGACGCCGCCTCCGGCGCGCTGGTCACGGCACGTGACGTCGCCGGTGCCGCATGGACGACGATCACCACAGCCCGCCCGGTGCTGCTCGCCGGACCGATCCCGGCGGCCGCCACGATCCCGATCGAGGAGTCGGTCGACCTGCTGGTCGTGCTCGACGGTCAGTCCGTGGCGCTGGCCCACGCCGTCGGGGCGCTGGCTCGGGCCCGTCAGGTCGTCATCCTCGCGGACTCCGCTCAACCGCCACCGTCGCCGACGCCGCTCGTGCTCGACGCCCCCGACCAGCGGTTCGGATCGGCCCCCACCGGGGAGACCCCGTCGCTGTACGCCGTGCTACGCGACCACCTGCCCAGCGTCGCGCTGACGACCCGCTTCGGATGCCGAGACGCACGACTGCAGGTCGCGGCTCCGCAGCGGCGTGACGAGCTCTCACTCGGCGTCCCCCCGGGCAGCGACGCGCACTCGCCCCTGTCGTTCCACCATGCGCCCCAGGAACCAGGCACGCGTGACCAGGAGCAGAGCGTCACCACCGAGGTCGCCCGCGTGGTCGAGCTGGTGCGCGAGCACGTCCGTGGGCGCCCAGCGGAAAGCCTGGCTGTTCTCACCTTGGGCAGCACGCATGCTGAGGCGGTCGGGGCGGCTCTGACGCGGGCCTGCCACTCCGACCCTCTGCTGGCCGAGGCGTTGAGCCCAGACGCCGACGAGCCGGTGCTGCTGTGCGCCCTGGACGACCTCGTCGGCCAGCGCCGCGACGCCGTGATCCTGTCGGTCGGGTACGGCCGAACCATGGACGGCCGGCTGCTGTACCGGTACGGACCGCTCAACCGGCCAGGCGGCGTGCGCTGGCTGGCCGCCGGCGTCGCGACGGCTCGCCGCAGGCTTGCCGTCGTGTCCTCGATCACGGCCTCGGACCTGGAGCCGCGCAGGCTGGCCGCTGATGGCCTGCGGGCGCTGCTCGCGCTGCTGGCCGCTGCCGAGGGTCTTCGGCTGGACGGGCTGGACGACCCGGCAGCCCACGAGGCCGTCGCGCCGCGCCCGCTGGATGCGCTGGGACGGTCCCTGGCAGCCGCCGTCCACGAGGCTGGGATGCCGGTGATCCCAGGATCCGGTAGCGGCATGCTCGCCGGGGCCCTCGGCCTCGCTCACCCCGGTCGTCCAGCGCGGGGCGTGCTGGTGATCGAGCCGGACGGCGACCCGCGTGCGTCCATCCCCCGGCTTCGTGACCGAGACCGTCTGCGGCCCGAGGGCCTCATGCGCGCCGGCTGGCACGTCCATCGGGTGCTGGCCACGGACTGGGCGCGTGACCCGCAGGCCGAGCTCGAGCGACTGCGTGCGGCGTGGGACAGCGCCTGCGCCGCCGCCGACGCCCTGGACGCCGCGGCCAACAGCCCGCTGCCGCCGGCCGCGACGACGGACTCCGCGAAGGCGAGGGTGGTCGACACGCCCCAGCCTGACGTGGCCGTGGGACGGCCCGTGGACGCCTACCCCATGCCCGACCTGGTGGCGCTGGCCGCGTGGCAGGAGGCAACGACCCCCGACCTCGGAGGCGAGGAGAAGGTGGCCCACCTGGCCTCGCTTCTCGGTCTCGGTCATCCCACCGGACGCTCCGGGGCTCCGCTGCGCCGGGCCGTGACAGCCGCGGCGATCAGCGCCGCCGGGTCGCCGACGGCTCCGGAGGAGCAGGCCCAGGACGGCCCGGCTGGAGAAGGCCCGACTGGCCCCCCGATGGCCAAGGACGAGGTGATCCAGCACCCGCTTCCGGGCATGAGCGGCGCCGACGAGATCGAGCAGCAGGCCGAGAAGGCCGACGAGGAGTCCGAGCGTGAGCGCTGGATGGAGGAGGAACGACCCCCTCACCACTGAGGGTCGAGGGCGGACGCCCTGCGACCGTGCGGCTCGGGTCAGCCCTGGGTGGTGGGGGGCTGCTCCTGGCTGGCGAGCAGGTCGCGGATCTCGGTGAGCAGCGCGACGTCAGGGGCGAGCTCTGCCGGCTCGTCCTCGACGCCCACCTTCTCCGCGCGCCGCTCGGCGAGCTTGTTCATCGGGACGACCACGAAGAAGTACACGACGGCCGCGGTGATCAAGAACGCGATGACGGCGGTGATCACGGCGCCGATGTTCACGAACGTCGCCTCGTTGTCGGCCAGGATCTGGAACCCCAGCCCATCGGCGTCCGGCCCGCCGATGACGGCGATGAGCGGATTGATCACCGCCTCGCCGAAGACCCCCACGAGCGCGGTGAACGCGCCGCCGATGACGACCGCCACGGCAAGCTCGACGACGTTGCCACGCAGGATGAAGTCCTTGAATCCCTGAAGCACGCGCCGAATGTAGTGGGTCAGGTGCGCGGGCGCACCGCAACCCACAAGGAGCCGTCGCTCGCGCCGGCCACCAGAGCCCTTGCCTGCTGCGGGGTGACGGCCACCACGACGCTGCCGGCGCCGGGCGCAGCGTTGATGCTGCCAGCGCCTACCGGGGGGCTCCCAGCCGGTGCCGATCCCGTACCGAGCAACCCCGAGCCGGCGGCCTGCACGGTCGGAGCCCGCAGCACCGTCACGTCCTGGGCCGCGACGGCGACGTCCGCGCCGGAGACCGCCGGCACCGCGGCAAGCACGTCGACCCGGTCACCGGGGACGAGCAGAGCAGCCGCACCCGAGTCGGCTACGGGCAGGGGCATGGCCAGTCGTCCGTCGCCGACGCCCAGCAGCAGGTCGGCCTCGAGCAACGCGCTGGAGGTCACCATCTCCCCGCTCGCCCGCGCCGACCCCAGGCTGCGGCCCACCACCGCGGAGCGGGGGAGGGCCGTCGCGGGGGCAAGGGCTGCCGGCAGCTGCGCTTCTCCCAGGTCGTCCTCGGTGAGCACGAGGCCCGGGGACAGGTCCCGTGCTGCGACCGCGACCGGGACCGTCTCCGGCTCGGGTGGCATCACCAGCGTGAGGCCGATCCACAGACCGAGTCCGACGAGTCCTGCGCCGGCCCATCTGCGGTGTCGCCGCCACAGGCGTCCCAGCCGTCGACGTAGGAGACGGCGTCGGTTCGCATCGAGAGATGGTCCGCCGGAGCCCAGCACGTGCGCACCGTAGGTCGACGAGGCGACGGTGCGCGGGCGCCGTCCACAGCTGTGGGGCTGCGCCGTCCACCTGCCTGATCGTGTGGAGCGCCGGCCCGAGTGGTCGTGATCGTGTGGAGCGCTGACCCGACTCCTCGTGATCGTGTGGAGCATTCACCCGAGTTTTCGAGGGTTCCGTGGAGCGTTGACCCGACCCCGCTCGGGCTAACGCTCCACGGAAGGTCTTCGAAGTCGGGCAGGTGCTCCGCGGGACGCCCGGGAGTCGGGCAAGTGCTCCGCAGGATGCCCCGGAGTCGGGCGAACGCTCCGCGCAAGAAGCCGGCAATCGGGCCAGCGCTCCGCACGATCGCCACCGGCCAGGTAGAGGCGCGGCCGAGCCGAGCTGCCCCGGTGGCAGGCCCCCCGACGAACCGGTGTGGCTCAGCTCGACGTGCCGGCCGCCGACCCCTTCGGTTGCGAGCCACCGCTGCCCGCCGACGACCCGCCCTTCGAGCCTGACCCCGACCCCGAGCCCGAGCCACCGGTGCCGCCGGAGGAGCTCGTGCCGGAACCGCCGGACGAGCCCTTCCCCTCGCCGGACGCCGTGGCCGACGACCCCTCCTTCGACCCGGCGCCGCCACCCTTGTCGGCCTTCGCTGCGGCGGACTTGCCGCCGGGCTCCTTCGAGCTACGGCTGTCGGTGCGGTAGAAGCCCGAGCCCTTGAACATGACCCCGACGGGGTGGAACACCTTGCGCAGCCGTCCCGAGCAGTGGGGGCACTCGACGAGCGGGGAGTCGCTCAGCGACTGCACGACCTCGAGCTGCTCGCCGCACTCGGTGCAGGCATACGTGTACGTGGGCACGGCGTCCTCTTCCCCACCAGCATCGCTCGCTGGCACTCCACAGATGTGAGTGCTAATCATGCTCCTGCGACGAGGGTCCCGTCCACCTGGCACCGCAGGAGCCGTCGTGGCCCCGGCTACGCTCACGCACCGTGCGTCGCTTCGGCATCGCCCTCGCTGTTGTCGCCGGGCTTCTGGTCGTCGCCGTCGTTGCCGCCGTCGCGGCCGGGTTCTGGCAGGTGCGGCGCGGGTACCCCCAGTACGACGGTCAGGTCGCGCTGGCGGGGCTGACCGGCGAGGTCGAGGTGCTGCGCAACGCCTACGGCATCCCGACCATCTACGCCGACACGGCCGAGGACCTCTTTCGTGCGCAGGGCTACGTCCACGCCCAGGACCGCTTCTGGCAGATGGACCTCTCCCGGCTGCTCACGTCCGGCCGGCTCACCGAGATCGGTGGCGAGGCCGCGATCGAGACCGACACGTTCATCCGAAGCCTGGGCTGGCGCCAGATCGCCGAGCAAGAGGTCGGCCTGCTCGGCCAGGACGCGCGCCGCTACCTGCAGGCCTACGCCGACGGGGTCAATGCCTGGCTGGATGCCACCCCGCAGGGCGAGCGAGGCATCCAGTACACGCTGCTGGGGGTGCAGGGCGTCGAGCGGGTGCCTGAGCCCTGGGAGATCGCCGACTCCCTGGCCCTCATCCGCTACGTCGCCTGGGACCTTCGGCACAACCCGGACGAGGAGGCCGAGCGGGCCATCCTCATCGACGAGCTCGGCGAGGAGCGCGTCGCCCAGCTCTTCCCGCCCTTCCCGTACGACGAGATGGGCACCATCCTCACCCTCACCGACCTCGAGCAGTCCGACCTCCTCGGCACCGCCACGGTGCAGGTACCGGACGCCGTGCCGGCGGCGGCCGTGCCCGCGCTGAGATCGGCCGCCTCGGCGATCGGCTCGGTGCCCGGGACGTCCTCCCGCGGCGGGGTCGGCAGCAACTCGTGGGTGGTCTCCGCCGATCGGACCGCCAGCGGTGGGGCACTGCTCGCAAACGACCCGCACCTCGGCGCGCAGATCCCCGCCCTCTTCACCCAGATGACGCTGCGCTGCCGCGAGGTCAGCGAGGTCTGCCCGTTCGACGTGCAGGGCTTCATCGCCGCCGGGCTGCCGGGCATCGCCATCGGCCACAACGCCGACGTCGCCTGGGGCTGGACGACCCCCTACATCGACACCGCCGACCTCGTGCTGGAGAAGGTGGACGGCGACTCCTACCTCACCGAGGACGGCTATGTGCCCCTGGAGACCCGCACCGAGACCCTGCGGGTCGCCGGCGGCGACCCGGTCGAGATCACGCTGCGCAGCACGCGCAACGGACCGCTCATCTCTTCGGCGGACGTCAGTGAGGACTTCGTCGTCCCTAGCGTGGACGACGTCGGGGAGGCCGCCTCCGTGCCGGACGACTCGCCGCCGCGTGGCGACGGGTACGAGGTCGCCCTGCGGTGGACGGGCAGCACCCCCACACGGAGCGTGGAGGCAGTGTTCGCCTGGGGTGCGGCGTCGAACTGGGAGGAGTTTCTGGTCGGCGTCGAGGCGTTGGAGGCGTTCGGGCAGAACGTCGTTTACGCCGACTCGGCTGGCTCGATCGGCTACTACGTCTACGGCAGTATCCCCATCCGCCGCGGCTACGACGGCTCGGTGCCCGTACCGGGCTGGAGCGACGACTACGCCTGGGCCGGCACCGTGCCGTTCGAGAAGAAGCCGCACGTCTACCAGCCGACCCGTGGCTACCTCGCCACGGCGAACGAGTTCACCGTCCCGCAGGAGTACCCCTACACACTGACGACCGACGCCCAGTTCTCCTACCGGGGCGACCGCATCCGCCAGTTCCTCGACGCGAACCAGGCCGTCAACGTCGACGACGCCGCCGGCCTGCAGATGGACTCGTGGAACTGGCTCGCCGAGCGGATGGTGCCCGAGCTGCTGGAGATCGAGGTGGACGACTTCACCGGCCAGGCGCTGGACCTGCTGGCCGAGTGGGACCTCTCCCAGCCGCCGGAGTCGGCCGCTGCCGCGTACTTCAACGCCGTGTACGCGCACACGCTCGCCCTGACCTTCCGCGACGAGCTACCCGAGGAGTTCTGGCCGTCCGGACGCGGCCGGTGGTTCGTCGTGCTGGACAACCTCATGCAGTCTCCGAACGACCCCTGGTGGGACGACGTGACGACACCACAGCGCGAGAGCCGTGACGACATCCTCGCCGCAGCGATGACTGCCGCCCGGGACGAGCTGACCGAGACCCAGTCCAAGAACGTCGAGGAGTGGGAGTGGGGGCGGATGCACCAGCTCGACCTGGTCGAGTCCGCCTTCGGCACCTCGGGCATCGGTCCGGTCGAGTGGCTGTTCAACCGCGGGCCCTACCCGTCCGGCGGCGGCGGGAACATTGTCCAGGCCAACTCGTGGGACGCGACCGCTGCGATCGACGACAACGACTACACCCTGGTGAACATCCCCGTGATCCGCATGGTGGTCGACTTCGCCGACCTCGACTCCTCCCGCTGGGTGAACCAGTCGGGCCAGTCGGGCCATCCCGGCCACCCGCACTACGACGACCAGATCGCCGCCTGGCAGACGAACGAGGCCCCACAGATGGCGTGGACGGACGAGGCGATCCGGGCCGAGGCCGAGCACACCCTCGTGCTCACACCCGCGCCCGCCTGAGTCGGCCCACGTGAGCAGGTCCGTGAGCAGGCCCCCGCTGCTGACCTCACCCGCTCACCGCAGGCGACTAATCCCCGAGGGTGTGGCGACGGCATGCACCGGGATGTCGTGGCGCTCGTGCGGGATCGGCAGGTCGAGCACCTCCTGGTCGTGCAGGAGCGCCACGACGAGGGCGTCGGTGCCGACCAGGCGGGTCAGCGCGCGGTCGTACGAGCCGCCACCCAGT
>Ga0272441_10014280_pt1 | contig 11295 bp, 9 predicted proteins | sample SSMProp6N_FD_193582 | JGI IMG/M metagenome (GOLD analysis project Ga0272441, IMG submission 193582) | Marine sediment archaeal communities from Little Sippewissett salt marsh, Falmouth, MA, United States - SSM-Prop-6N | ecosystem: Environmental > Aquatic > Marine > Wetlands > Sediment ... | reverse complement strand
CGGGGACACCTTACTTATTTCTGTCTTGAATTGAGTATGGTGTCCCCAGATGTCCCTTACCGTCACAATGAAAAAGGGCCGCAAGCGACATGCTCACGGCCCTGCTACGTACGTCAGAAAAACAACTCTACAGCGTTCTGCGACGTCGGAACCAACCCACAAGTGCCGCACCGAATCCACCCAGCAGGGTGAAGTAAAGGTGTCCGGTACATTTTCGGGCTTTGAACTAACGCGTCAGTGGGAACTAAAGGGGTCAGGGGAACTAAAGAACTAAAGGGAAGAACTAAGAAGCTAAAGGGGTCAGGCTTTGGAGAAGCTAAAGGGGTCAGGCTTTGGATTTAGGGGTGGCGCGGGGAAGCGTGCGGGCATAGCTCGTATCCAGAAGGATGGCGTGCAAAGCTGGGCCTATGGCAAGGCGATACTGCGACGTTGTCATTTTTGCACAGGGAGGAGTCCAGGATATCCCCATAATCTATTCAATACAGTTCGCAGACCGTGAGCGCTTACAACGGAGTCTGTTGAAGTCAGTACGTATATAGGGCCGCTCAATCGTCAATCCCCATAGAACTGCTCTCATTGAGAATCGCTGCGATAGTCTTTTCCATTGAGGCTTCGGATAACAGAACGCATCCAGGTGTTCAGTTCTCTCTTCATGCGCTCCAGGCGCTGTTGATGTTGGGGATCGCTGGAGCAATCCGTTGTCTCCATCGGGTCGTCTACCAGATTGTATAGTTCATATCTGTCGCCGTTGATCCGATGCAGCTTCCAGGGCCACTCGTTCCAGGCGGCATGGCCGGTTGCGGTATCTTCGGGAAACTGTGGGAATTCATCGACGTCCTTACGTATCCGCGGCGGGTCATGCGGCAAGGGAGCCCCGGCCTGCTGCTTTTCCATGACAGCTTTCAGAATCCGGTCACTCCAAGTCGCCTGTCCCGCCTGGAAATGATGCCAGAATCCCATCGGTTTGCTGCGTGTGTTCGTCGTTCCCGCGATGATATCACTAACGTCCATTCCATCAAGCGGGCCTGGAGCAGCCAGTTGAACTCCGGCCATCGCCATAAGAGTCGGATAGATATCGCAGGTCCATGCCGGCACGGCGGTTCGTCCCTTGAGCTTGCGGGCGGGCCATTCGATGATGGCCGGGACGCGCAGCCCCCCTTCGTAAATGCTGCCCTTCCTCTCGCGACCGCCGGAAGTGGCCGTGACCAGTCCCCCATTGTCACTGCAATACCAGAGGATCGTATTGTCCGCGATCCCCATGCTTTTGAGTTCCCTGCGCAAACGCCCAAGCTGTTGATCCAGCAGCGTGATTTCCCGATAGTACCCGGCCTTCTTCTGGCCATCGTAAAGACTGGGACCTTCCGGAAGCTCCTGATGAGGGTCATGGGGCGACGGAAACCAGACAACAGTGAACATGGGACGATTGCCGTCTTTGTGCTTATTCAGGAATTCTATCGTGTCATCCATCAGGATGACCGAACCTTTGCCCTGGCGATGCTCGACCTTGCCGTTGCGGCTCAAGTAGGGATCGTTATCGAAGAAATTCAGGCCTATCGTCCATTCATCGAATCCCATGGCGCCGGGATTGCAGGGCGAGTCCGGTTGTCCCGAACCCAGATGAAACTTGCCGAATATTCCGGTAACGTATCCGGCTGCTTTCAGGGTTTCACCAATGGTCTGCTCGTGCGGACGCATGTAGCGGCCATGGTTGGTCACTTTGGTTCTTATGGGGCAGCGCCCGGCCATGACGCTGGCCCGGGTCGGAGAACACACCGGAGCCGCCGCGTAGAACCGATCGAAAACGAACCCTGCACTAGCCATGGCGTCAAGCGTCGGCGTTTTCACAAACGGATGCCCGTTGTAACCGGTATCCCCCCAGCCCTGATCGTCAGCCATAACAAGAATGATGTTGGGTTTACCGGAGTTCAACAAATCCTCCGTTTTCGCGGAGGCGTCTGGCTGAGCATCGCTCTCAATCAATTCGATCGCTTTCCGAGCAAAACGTCTACCTAACGTCTCGTAGCCCTGGACGGAGCAGTGCAGGTCATTTTTGATTTCTTTGCCGGCTTTGTTCCTTCCATCGTTCAAATCATCGGTATCCACCCAGGCACAGCGCGGGTGTGCCTCGGCAAATTCAACCTGGGCTTTTCGCACGATGGTCCAATGCGGATATCTGTCGTTGGACAGGTCAAAATCGCTGAGCCGGCCAATGACGCCGTTTATGTCGTCACGCGACAAATCTTCAGAGAGTTGGTCGAGCAGGCCTTTCAAGCTGTCTGCATACACGCTTCCATGACTCTCTCGGGCATCCCGTTCTCCCTGCATCCAAACAAACGTTACCGACGCAACCTTCTTTCCCTTGATTGCGGCATGGACCTTCTGCATCAAACGGTCATACAGGTCGCCTGTTGCTTTGGGTGTCTCGCCGTGTTCCGGAGTCCACTTCTTGTACCACCGTCGAATCGGCTGACCGCCCAGGGCGTCCTTGACAACGACCACATTGTCCTTGCCGAATTCGTTTGATACGGTTGGCGTGAATGTGCTATCCGGGTTGAGCCCTTGCATGTTTGATTGACCTGAAAGTATGAACAGGTGTACCTCCCGTTCAACTGCAGCAGCAGATGAAACGGAAAGCAAAACAACCAGCAAAATGGCATACAAGTGTCTCATTCGTGTATCCTTCAATACTGATCTGAGATTCTTCTCGTGTTTTTTTTCAGGAATTCCGGGGACACCTTACTTCTTTCTGCCTTGAAATTGACATCTGTGCGTTTACTGTTCGAGATTGTCGGTGCTGATGATTCGTTCCGCGCCGGATGTCTCGCCGGGCACAACGCCATCTATGGGCCTCATTCCTCTCTTCTTGGTTAGCCTTTTGCCCGTTTTGCGGTCGTGGCGATCCGGGGTCGCCTCGTACAATGCCGGTGTTGTATCGCCGGTTTGTTTTTGCCACCGGTCCATTAGCGTGCGCATGTCTTCGAGGACCTTTCTATGTTTCGGATCGCCGGCGAGGTTATTCACCTGGTGGTAGTCATTGGCGACGTTGAAGAGTTCCTCGGCCGGTCTGGGTGCGATAAGCGGGTCCATCTGGGCGGGTGTGAGTTTGCCTTCGGCAGCGAGTTGTCTCAGTTCATCCAGGTTGGGACATGCCGATTTCAACACGATCTTCGTCGGCAGTTGCGGGTGCGCGTTGCGGATATATACATAATCGCCGCGGCGAACCATGCGCTCGTGAGCGATTTGGGTATGCCAGTTGTGCTCGGCAAAAACATATTTGCGAATGGGAGCTTCCGGCGTGTTGAGCAGTTTTTTGAAGCTCAGGCCCTGGAAAGTCTCCCGCGACTTTACGCCGGCAAGCTCAAGGATCGTCGGGGCGATGTCAATTATGCTAACCAGTGAATCGCATGTCCGGCCGCTGTGCTTCATGCCCGCGGGCCAGTGCACCACGAAGGGTGTTTTTATGCCACTGTCGTACAGACGTGTCTTTGCCCGCCAGAAGGGCCGGCCGTTGTCGGCCATGAAGATAATGATCGTATTGTCGAGCACGCCCTGTCTTTTCAGCTCCGCGACAACCTCGCCGGTGCATCTGTCCAGCCGCTGGACCTCGTCGTAATACCTGGCCATGTCGGTGCGGACAGGCGGTATGTCAACCATGTACGGCGGCAGGACCACATCTTCCGGCGTGTGGCGTTTGAGCTGGATCTTATCATCCCAGCCGCGATGTGCGTCATAAGCGGCCAGCCACATGAAAAACGGTTTGTCTTTGGGCCTGTCTCTAAGGCTGTCGAGCCATCTTTCTTCGCCGCCTGCGCCGCCTCCGTAAATTTTGTCGAAGGCCTTGCGGGCATAGCTGCCGAGGTGCCATTTCCCGGCGGCGGCGGTGTAGTAGCCGCTGTTTTTGAGAAGCTCGGGGAACATGACCTGGCCTTCGGGCAGGGGCATGTGCAGTTCGGGTGCGCCGGTGTTGTGAGGGTAACGACCGGTGATCAAGCTGCAACGGGTCGGGCTGCAACTGCTGGTGGTCAGATAGGCGTTAGTGAAACGCATCCCCTCGGCGGCGAGTTTGTCTACGTTGGGCGTTCGGATGTTCGTATTTCCATTGCAGCCGAAATCATCGTAAGAAATGTCATCGCCGATGATCAGCACGACATTGGGACGGACCGTTTTGTTCTCGGCGCCCAAAGCACACAGCGAAAAAGCAAGTATCATTGCCGCAACGGTGGTTTTACGAAATAACCCTGTCGCTACATTGCTGATTCTCATAAACACCGTCTTTCTGGCTACACCGCCGAAGTTGTGTCCGACAACTGCCGTATACCGTATTCAGGTTACACCACATGATAGTGACAAGCTCAAACGTAACGACCGGCCGTTTTGACATTGTTGTGAAAACGAGGCCGCACCTACTGCGACAACATTTTCTTTCGTACGTGATATTCGCTCCACTGCGTGTGATCGTCTTTGATCTTGTCCCACTCCTCCACTGTCATCCATCCGCGGCCGAAGGGACGTCGGGCATGATTGCCCTTGGACGTGTGTTGGTACAAATGCGCAGGAGGCCTGACGGGTTTGGCCGGCTCGGGCATCTGGTTTCGCCAGTGGTAGAAACGCCGGTCCATCTCCTTGACGACCTCCGGATATTTCGCCGCGATATCGGTCGTTTCACCGGGGTCCTTTTCGATGTCATAAAGCCGCCAGTCCGTTTCCTCGCCGAACTTGACAATTCTCCAGTTCTTCCAGCGGGCCGCACGCGAGGTGTACGTATGCCAGAACAACGTCTTGTCCGGATCGGGCTTTCTCTTGCCCTGCAGCAGCGGCAGGAGATTGTCCCCTTCGCAATGATCCGGAAGCTTTGTCTTCGCAACAGCCGCTGCCGTCGCATAGAAATCCATCGTGCTTGCCATGCCATCGTACTCTTTGCCGGCCGGCACGGTTCCCGGGAAGGTCACGAACGTCGGCATCCGGAAGTTGCCTTCCCACTGCAGGTTGCAGCGGTTCTTTCCCTTCTTGCCGCCGCGATACGGAAGCGGCCTGTGCCAGGCATCGGGGTCGCCGCCATTATCGCTGCTGAACATGATCAGCGTGTTTTCGGCAATACCCATTTCGTCCAATTTCTTGCGTATCAGCCCGATCTGGCAATCGAGGGCGTACAAGACCGCACGCAGATACTGACGAGGCGTGTACTTCTCGCCGGTATGATCCGGGTAAAGACGCTTGAGATACTTGACGGGAACTTCGACATGCGGAATATGAACGGCCAGCGGAACGAAGTACATGAAGAACGGGCGGTCTTCCTTTCCGTGACGCTCGATGAAATCTACCACATACCCCCCTTCCACCTCGGTCAGGTAGGAACCATCGGCGCCGACATACGATGACCCGCCGCCGAAACCCTCCCTGCCTTCAACCCGGGGAGGATGCATTCCGGCCTCCATAAATCCGCGATCGAGACAGCCCTGGTCCCATCTGCCGATATCCCATTTCTCCAGCCCGACGATACCGGTCGTGTAGCCGGCGTCGCGAAGAGTTTCGGCAAGTGTCGGCTTGTCGTCGGGGATCGGCACTCCGCGCGAAAGGTTGAATTTGCCGAAACGCTGCGTATACATTCCCATCATAAGCCCGGTCCGGCTCGGACTGCACGGGGCGTTGATCGTGAAGGCATTGGTTAGCGCAACACCGTCGCGAGCGAGCGAATCGATGTTCTCGGTGCCCTTGTCGGGACAGCCGAACGCACCGACATCGCCTCTCGCCAGATCGTCGACGTAAATGATGATGATATTCGGGCGCTTCTTCTGCGGCTTGGCAATGCCCGTCAGGCTGCACGATGACAAAAAGGCCGCACTCGCGGCGCCGGCAGCAACATGCTTTAGGAATTGACGTCTGGTTCTCATCAAGCGATCCTCAACAGGATTATGAAAAGTGTCCGGTACATCGGCCTGCTTCATCCGCACACACGCGGTGCGCGTGACACAAGTATATGAGAATCCGCGTAGGGTTCAAGGCCATCCTACGCCGCTGCATTGATTAAGGATAATTGATAATTGATTATTTCCTCGCGTCCTTCGTGGTCTGAAATCCGTGCCCCGTGCCCCGTGATCCGAGAGATTGCTTCACCACGCTCGCAATGACGAGAAAGATGGTGTGCATGGCACACCCTACGGGGCAAATCCGAAATACGAATATCGAAATCCCAAACAAATTCGAACGACCGAAATCGAAACCACTGAAACAGCCCGGCGAGATGCGCTTCACGCTTCACGAAATACGCGAGCCACGGACGACGGATCACGGATTTCAAAGCGCCGCTCACTGGCTCTCGATCTCGTCGGGGAAGTTCAGGTACGCGAATTCGCCGTGCAGCTCGTAGGCCTTGCGGTCGTAGGCTCTGGCGGCCTCGATCTCGTTGTCGAAGGTTCCCAGCCACATGATCTCGCCGTTGCAGCCGATCTGGGCGGTGGCCTTGCCGTTGCGCCCGGGGGCGACGCCCTTGTATGGCGAGGCGCGGTTGCGTTGCGGCCGGCGGTTGGCGCAGTTCTGCGCGACCGTGCAGATGCGCAGGTTGCAGCGGCGGTTGTCCAGGCCGTTGCCGTTGATGTGGTCCACGACCATGCCCTTGGGCGGTTTCATGATCGCGCGGTGCATGGCGAGCCGGCCTCGCCCGGGCACAGCGCGGCTGGCGTAGATACGGCCGCCGAAATCCAGCGCCTGCCACTTGTACCGGCAGAGCCACTCGTAATCGGCCGCATCGACGATGGCGACCTTGCCTTTGGTCAGCGGGATGTAGCGGATGTCGTCGTCGCGCGGCTCCGGCGGCACGCCCCGCACCACCTTGCGCTTCGGGCGGAACCGCCGGCACGTGCCGTCGGGCTTGACGCGGACCATCTGCCCCGGCCACTCCATCGTGTTCGCACAGATCAACAACGTTCGCCGCCCGTCTTGCAACGTCTCGGCACAAATACAGTCTTCGCAGCGTCGGGTCTTTGACATTCTTCGCAACCCTTACAGGGCTTGCGATTGCCACCTGCGAACCCGCAAGGGACGCCCTCGACGCCTCTCTCACATCTTCCCAGGACGCCGCTCCGAAAAACGGCGCCCTCCATAATTGGCGAAAAGCTGCACGCATTTTGCGAAAAAAATGAAATTCCCCGCCAGGCCAATCCGCGCAACTCCCTGCCACAAAACGAATAAAAAAAATTTTCCATGTCACCGGGATTCGGTTCTGAAGTGGTGCGTGAATTTGACTATTCCCGGCACCGAGCCGCAAATAGTCATCCTGAGCGAAGCGAAGGATCCGGCCACCGAAAGACACCATACACGGACCGCCAAAACACCGCCCCCGCCCCGGCTCGGAAATCCTAAATCCTAAACTCTAAATCCTAAACAAATCCAGATGACCAAAACCACAAACGCCCCCCCGCCTGGCCCCGAGCCACGAGTCACGGGGCACGAGTCACGGTTTTTAAACCGCAGAGGACGCGAACTACGCGAAAACTGAATGTTTGGCCACAGAGAACACCGAGGACACCGAGAAAATAATCAATCATCCATTCAAACCGTAGGGTGTGCCATGCACACCATTCATCAGATTGTTGGAACCGCAGATGAACGCGGATGAACGCTGATAAGACCTTTTGCGATACGGATTTACGCGGGATTGACACGGATTCTTATTGTGGGAACCACGAAGGACACGAAGAGCACGAAGAAATAATCAATAATCAATTATCCTTACTCAATTCAGCCCCCCCCTCTTCACGAAAAAAATGCCTCCAAACCGGGGTTTTTTCTTGCCTTTTCCGCCCAAACCAGTGACAATACAGCCAGATGAAGCAACGCGGATAAAGCTGCGAAGAACGAATTCCAGGCCGGGGCGGTTGTCTGGCGTAGACAGGGAAGAGACCGGCCGTGAAGGGAGAATGCGATGTGCCCAACGACATCGGAATTTCGGGCGAACACGAAGACTCGTGACGGAAAGAGTACCTGCCCCCTTTAATTATTGGAATTTAGGTATGCGTATGTTTGACTACGATAGAGAATTCACGAAAGACAGGTTGCTTGCTGAATACAGGCATGTCTATGAATTTGAAATTGAGCGAAAGGATAATTTTGGAAGCAAGCAAAGTCTAGCAATTGCAGTGATAACACTCGTCATCGGCGCGATGACAGCTATGGCAACTAGTCTCCCTGAGACAGCGTCAGTCTGTCGCTCATTCCTTTACGCAGTGATGTTCCTTACATACTTCTGCCTTGGCGTGTCAATTATGAATCTATTTCTTGCCATAAGGCCACGTCCATACAGCTACTTAGCCAACATCACCAGAATTGACGAAACGATCAAATTGATGCATCAGAGAAAGCTATCCCCGGAGGACATGGAGTCGGAATTCAACAAGTTCCTAGTGAACCGATATTGTGAAACAGCCTCAGACAATCGCGCATTCAACATCAAGAAGTCATATCGGTATGTTAGGACAATCACCTGGCTCCATCTGAGTATTGTGTTCTTGTTCATCGGCATCGGGCTTTTCGCCCTGTGTTCAGTCAAAGCCAGCGAACCTGTTTCGAAAACTGAAACCGTTAGCAGTCCAGTTGGGGTTGATCCAGACAAATCTGTCTCAGTTACAGAGACTGGCAAGGAGAGAATATGATGAGCAATGATGAGGAAAAGCCAGCAGATGTAGAGCCAATCGAATGGCCAGAGAACGACAAGATAAACGAAAACGAGGAGAAACCATCAGAGAAAGAATCAAGAGAGAAATAGCATTTTGGACTTCCGAGGACACCTTACCTATTTCGGGCTTGAATTGAGTATGGTGTTGCCAGATGCGCACCCGGTGCTACAGTCGCATAGATGTCACTACTATAGCGTGTGTCGCGCCGAGAATGTTGATACAGAAGAGAGCAGAAAGCGAGGTGCGGAGATGCGAACGAATGGACGATTTGTTTGTTTGGCGATGCTGCTGACCCTGGCTGGCTGCGCCGAGCGTACGGCGTTATACAAACCCGGATTGACCGTGGCTGAGGCTCGGGCGGCTTACGATCGAATCGCTTACGGGGTCATGACGAACGGTCCCCTTATTCGGAGCCGCCGCGATGAGGCCCGGGTCTTCATCGCTGCCCTGGAAGACTTCGGCTTTACGCGCGTGCCGATCAGCGAGTTGCCCCGGGGCCTGGTTTACTGGCAATCCGAGAACGGTCTGACTCGCATCGCCGGGCTACGCGGGCGGATCAATAGCACCTGCGGCGAGCGATGGGCGATGCCTGCCGATGCCGCCGACCGCGCACCTGAGATCGAGGCATTGTTCGAACGGTCCAAACGTGAGGGTCTGGTCGCGGCGGTCGATGTCGCCGCGCATACGGTGTCGGTTCCCCATGATCGCTGGGCAGGATTGGATCGGGGTACGCAGCGAGATATGGTGCGTGTGTGGTCGGTCTACTTCTACGCCAAGACAGGATCGGACGAGGTTGTCGTCCTCGATGCCGCCGCGCCGTCGGCCCTGGCCCGGTATGACTATGCCCAAGGCCTCGACCTGACGCCGGAGAACTGACCCACCCGCCGACGGGCCGGGATGGAAATCCGGCAATACCTTACCTATTGCTGTCTTGAGTTGAGTATGGCGTCCCCCGATACGCCAGATACGGCGATAGGGTTCAGTTGCCGGTGGTGATATGAAGGTGGTTGCGCAGCGATTCAAACACAGTCGTTTCAATGGCCCCAGTCGAAGACGCCGAATGCCACGCCCCTGTCATATTTGATTCATACGCGCGCATCGCGGTGTTGACTTGCACGGTCGTTGCGTCGTTCGCGTCGGCATGCACGAAGAAATTGAGACGGCACGTCAACCGTTGCCACACAGAAAAAGGAACACTCGGCAGCACCGCATACTCGCGCATTTCCTGCGTTCGATTGGTGACAAGCATTTCCTCTGTCGCGACGATACCACTATCTTTCTCAATTGCATTGATGGGGTACGACTGTTCGGCGACGGTTGCAATGACGGCCCGCCACGTAGTGTCATAGTCGGCCGCGAACCGCCGCTGTTTCTCAATGATGGGTATCTCTGGTTGGGCACAACCAGCCAGTACTATCACTCCGAACGCGGCGCAGATCATTGTCTTCATAACTCAGTACCTCCAATAGGCTCTTGACTTGATGTGTGGTTCGGTTGTCAGCGGCGGTCTGCATGGCGCACTTTCGGCACAAATACCGGTAGCCACCCGCGACTGCTCCGGCACCCCAGCCAACCTGTTGGCTGTGATAGGCTGCATAAGCGCTCGACCATTCATATGCCTCATGGTGCAAGTCTATGTAGTCTCGAGCGGTGCTGGGCCACATTAGGGCATGAGCCTCTTCGCCGTGGCCATAGCCGACCTGTCGGCCCTGAGAACTTCCCCTGGCAACAGCGGTGTTCGACCCGCTTGGGTGCAAGATGATCGCGAAGAGATCTGCCGTCACCGGGCATGTCGCCAAGAGACACAGAATCGCTGCCAACCCAAGAGCAATCCGACGCTTGTTCATTAGACTTCCCTGCGAATGAGCACCACGTCCGCAGGACGTACCATCACCCACGAAAGGGCAAGACGCAAAGACCGCTTTTTCTAATTAATCTCGCCATACATTCTATAACTTCCAAGGCAAATGTCAAAGGAAAAATGAGAAATTGTCTCAGGATATAGCACAAAATCATAGTTTCGGGGGAATACGGGGCCAGTCACGAATGGGGGCTAATGGGGACACGCACCTATTAAAGTCGAAATTCCGGGGGCACCTTACTCATTTGTGTCTTGAATTGAGGAGGATCGAGGGGTCAGGCTTTTATTTTGTTGTTTTTTAGGGGATAATTAAAGGTGTCCGGTACATTATTCTTCCTCGGACGGCAGCGCCTGTAAATGCAGAGGCTAACTATGACAGTAGGATCAGTATTAATTCCGATTTCTACGTTTGTCATTGGGGTTATCATCAAGACACTTGTGGATCTTGACATGGCTGCTGTCATCGTCAAGCATTGGCCGAAGTTTCTCAGGACGCGATTTGCGACAAGACGCAGGTATCATAACCTGCAAGGGACTTGGGAAGAAACATGGTACACGGCGAATTAAAGGTGTCCGGTACATTATTCTCGTTCGCCGGGGATACGCGTGGTCGGCAATGCGGGGGACATCCGGGGACACCATACCTATTTCTGTGTTGAATTGAGAATCCGCATGGGCTGAAACCCATCCTACGGCTCTGGATTCCCGCGTGCGCGGGAATGACATCGTTGCCATTTATCCTTATCTGTACTACTAACTCGC
>Ga0272441_10014279_pt1 | contig 11296 bp, 7 predicted proteins | sample SSMProp6N_FD_193582 | JGI IMG/M metagenome (GOLD analysis project Ga0272441, IMG submission 193582) | Marine sediment archaeal communities from Little Sippewissett salt marsh, Falmouth, MA, United States - SSM-Prop-6N | ecosystem: Environmental > Aquatic > Marine > Wetlands > Sediment ... | reverse complement strand
AGTGTTTGGGAGCAAGAAAGGAACAAAACCGGTGCAACGATCAGATGGAAATTCAATAAAAATGACGCCAGAGAAAAGCTTCGTAGACATTATCTTAAATTGCAAAATTAATGTTCCATCGTACTAGTATTAGTGCCCAATAATTCTCTGACTCGGCAGTATAGAACGGCCTAGAACTCCAGTTTAGTATTATGTAAGGAATTGTCACAGATGATATAAGTGTTATATAATACCAACGAGATCTCGTAAATCTATCTTCAAGCTGAAAATAAGAATCATTCCCGCTAGTGCCATATAACTGATCTAAATATCTAAACATCGATCTCGTACTGTTCAGAATATATTGGACCCCTGCAAGCTGAAATGCGATTGTAATGCTCATCAATACAGATAAGAGATTATTTATAATGTCTGCTGAATCGAGACCTCGAACCTTTGTACTGAAAAATAGATAGATTAAATATAAAATAACGCCCAAAAGATAGGCAGTAATAGGATAGGGCACAGGAATTTTCTTGAACGTCGTTTCTATCCAGGTCCAACTGGGATCCGCCAACATTTCAGCCACTGATTCAACCCACCTTATTCGCTGGAATCTCTAGATGTTAAATTTACCACAATTACTTCCGTTTTTGGAACCTCAAAAATCATCGATTCGTCTTTCATGCCTCTCTTAAGCAGCTCTACGGTGTAGATTCCAGGTTTAAAGAAGTCTTTTAGTGGGGATTTTCCAATATAGCCACCATCTATTAGAATATCTGCCTTTGAAGGAGACGAATTTATCCAAACCGGATACCTAGGTTTTGGCCCGCCACTCTCTACCGACTCTGTTATTACGTGTTCTCCGTCCTTCCCATTATCCAACATCAGATTATCGTCCAAAGTATTGTTGCTCGAAGAATCGTAGAGAATACCTATGCCGTTCTCGATGATCTCGTTTCCAGATACGTTGTTCTCGATGCTGGATTCGAGCCGAACGCCATTGTAATTGCGAACGACCTTGTTATCGATGACATCGTTTATCCAGGAGGATTTCAGATGGATGCCAAAGGAGTTTTCGGCCAAGCAGTTCATCAGAATCTGGTTATGACTGGATCTGAAGAGGAAGAATCCCTTCTCGTTTCTGCTGGCGTTGTTTGATATGATGCTGTTGTAATCGGACTTTGTTACGCTGAGGCCAAATCCATCATTTTCTAGAATATAATTGCCTTCAATGGCGTTATCCTCAGATGAGTCAAGAACGATCCCATCTTCACCATTATTGCTAACGTTGTTCCCCATCACGGTGTTATTGTAAGAATCAGCTAGCACGATGCCGTACTGGTTATCGCTGAGGATGTTATCTTTCAAGATCGAGCTGGTGGTGTTGTAAAGGTATATTCCATGAAAGTTGTTGCCCAGGGTCAAGCCTTCTACCGTCAGGTTGTTGCAATCAATGCAATAGATGGTTCCCACATTGGAAGATGGGTCAATAACCCTACCAGAGACACCTACAAAGTAATAGATCGGCTTTGAACCCACGAGGTTGCTGGTGTCTACATCATTATCTCCATTAGCTCCGAAGTTGTAGCTGTTCTCGTGCATCAGGTTGCTACCCAAGACGTTGCCAACGGAGGATTCGAGAAGGATGCCAAAATCATTGCTGTTGGCATCGTTGCCCCTGATGTTGTTGCCGTCAGAGGATGTGAGGAAGATGCCATAGTTGTTACTGCTTAGATTATTGGTCGCAACTGTGTTATCATTAGAGCCTTTAAGTCTGATTCCATATATGTTGTGGATGGCGTCGTTTCCTGTGATGGTGTTGTTGTCAAAATAAGATAGTAGAATTCCATTCTCATTGTTGAATGCTGTATTGCCTGTGATTGTGTTGCCAGTTGAAGTCACCTTAATGCCAGCCCAAACTTCGGCACCACTACCCAACGAGTTTGTCACATTGAAACCTTCGAGAGTGATCCCATCTGCAGAGATGGTTATCGCGTTGCCCTCTTGCCCAGCATCCACAACAGGCTTTTTTGCACTTATATCTACACATCGGAGAGTAAGTTGCTTTGTTACGTTAACGTTCTCAGAGTAGGTGCCACTTTGAACTTCTATTATGTCTCCAGGAACTGCCGCATCTATGGCCTCCTGGATATTGACGTAGTCACAGCCATCTTTGCAGACTGTGATCATTTCTGCATGCGCCGCCCATGGTGTTGATAAAATGATTAACGATAATATTATGAACATATCTCGATAGTTTCTATATGCGGCAGCTGAGAATGGTACGCCATTCATACAACCAAATAAGACTTTTAAACTTAAAAACATTTTGCATGAATGATATATCTTCAACCGCACGTCTAGGGCGAAGGGAAGGCCGTCCCCGAAGGTCATATAGATCACTATAGACCCACTCTTCGACCCCTTTGCCCAAACTGCCTTCTTAAGCACTTCACTTAGCCCCCAAAAGCCTTAAAGATGCGTAGCTTTCTAACCCCTTTTCCATGAAGTTCGATCCAGCCAAGATTAGGGACGCTGCCAGCGAGGATTTTAACGACGCCTGGCAGCGAGGACGAGATTACATCGCAAAGCCAGCCTTGAACGACAGCTACCCAAGACGCAGCTTTTCTTTTGGGAGACCGCACCCCATATTCGAGGTCATAAGAAGGCTCAGGGAAGCGTACCTCAGGCTCGGTTTCAACGAGGCCATGAACCCCTTAATCGTGGAAGACAAAGAAGTCTACAAACAGTTTGGCAGCGAGGCCCTGGCAGTGCTGGATCGATGTTTCTACCTGGCCGGGCTGCCAAGACCCGACATTGGCATCTCTGATGAGAGAATCGGCCAGATGAAAGAGCTTCTGGATAGAGACCTCGCCCAAGAAGAGGTCGAAGAAGTAAGACAGATCCTTCACGGCTACAAGAAAGGAACCGTTGAGGGCGACGATCTGGTCCACGACGTATCCCAAGCGCTGAACGCCTCAGATGCTCTCATATCCACACTTCTCGAAGAGGTTTTCCCCGAGTTTAGAGAGCTAAAGCCAGTCGCCACCACGAAGACTCTTAGAAGCCACATGACTTCGGGCTGGTTCTTATCTCTTTCAAGCCTGCACGAAAGGACAAGTCTTCCAGTAAAGCTCTTTTCTGTCGACAAATGTTTCAGGCGCGAACAATCCGAAGACGCTGCAAGGCTCATGACTTATCACTCTGCAAGCTGCGTCATCATGGACGAGGACGTTTGCGTCGACGACGGAAAAGCCGTGGCAGATGGACTGCTCAGCCAGTTCGGGTTTGAGAAATTCAAGTTCATCCCGGACGACAAGAGGAGCAAGTATTACGTTCCTGATACCCAGATAGAAGTTTACGCCTACCATCCTGGACTTGTGGGATCGAGCACGAAATACGACACCGGCTGGGTCGAAGTTGCCACATTTGGGATCTATTCACCAACTGCCTTGTCCAAGTACGACATATCTTGTCCTGTGATGAACCTGGGACTGGGTGTGGAAAGGCTCGCAATGATACTCTACGACTCAAATGACGTAAGGGCGTTATCTTACCCACAGTTCCAGGCCGAATTGCCCTTGACCCAAAGAGAGATGGCCCAGATGATCCGGGCGGAAGCCGAGCCCCAGACTGAAGAAGGCATAGCGATCGCTCGGGCAGTCGTCAAAGTCTGCGAAGAGAAGGGCGATACGCCCTCGCCCTGCGAGTTTTCGGCCTGGAAAGGCGAACTTTACGGAAGAGAAGTCGAAGTTTCGGTGGTGGAGCCCGAAGAGAACACAAAGCTCTGTGGTCCAGCTTACCTAAACGAAGTGCTGGTGTACAAAGACAACATCGTCGGCGTTCCACACACTCCCAAGTGGGAGAAAGCATTCGATAACGGTGTATCTTCTGGTATCAGGTTCATCGACGCCTTTGCAAACCAGGCCGCAAGCGAGATCGAAGACGCCGCCCAGAAAGGCGAAGGATCTGAGACTCGGGTGCGAATCATTCGAGGACCTGGCGAGATCAACCTGAAGCTAGAGCCTGCTCTGGAGCGGCACATCACCAGCCACAAACGAAAGATCGACGTGAGAGGGCCAATCTTCACCACGGTGAAGAGCGAGATCTTGAAGTGAAGGTGGTTTTTCATGAGGACACCTGATTCCAACATTGAAGAGAAACGGGCCGTTGGCGAAGCTGCAGCAGAACTTGTAAAAGACGGAATGGTCGTAGGTTTGGGAACCGGATCGACCGTGGCCTGGACCATCAAAAAGATCGGAGAGATGGTAGACGCGGGCCTAGAGATCGTGGGCGTTCCCACGTCTTACCAGGCTCAAGAACTTGCCATATCCAGTGGAGTTCCCATAACCTGCCTAGATCAGCATCCATCTCTCGACATTGCCATCGACGGGGCAGATCAGATCGATCGCAACTTGGTCACGATAAAGGGCGGTGGCAGTGCTCACGCGCGGGAGAAGGTAGTATCCCAGTCTGCCAAATGGTTCGTGATCGTGGCAGACACTTCAAAATATGTGGATGTTCTGGACGCGCCAATACCAATAGAAGTCTTGCCTTTTGCAGCAAAGCTCGTCGCCTCCAAAATAAAGGATATGGGAGGAGATCCAGTCTTGCGCCAGGCCAAGATGAAGGACGGGCCAGTCATAACCGACAACGGAAACTTCGTGATCGACGCCCATTTTGGAGCCATAACGGATCCTGCCGCGCTTGCAACGAAGCTCTCAAGTCTCCCGGCAGTGGTAGAACACGGGATCTTCGAAAATGTAGATCAGCTGTTGGTCACCCAAGACGGCGCCGTCAAGACCGTGATGCGGAGATGAAAAGATGAGGACGATCTGGTGGGATGAAGATGAGAAAGCCATCGGGATGATCGATCAGACCCGTCTTCCAGGAAGTTTGGTGAAGATAAAGGTAAAATCGATCCCGGAACTTATCGACGCCATATCGTCCTTGAAGGTTAGAGGCGCGCCTGCTTTGGGCGCGGCCGGTGCTTATGGAGTGGCCCTCGCAGCCGTGCGATCCAGTTCAAAGCGGCCAAAAGACCAGATAGAACATATCGAGAAGGCCACAGAGATCATAAAAAGGTCCCGTCCCACAGCTGTGAACCTCTCTTGGGGCGTGGATCGAGTCTTAAAGGCACTAGATCGAGATTGTGATCGAGATCTCGATTCAGTCGAGGATATCGCAAAAATCGCCCTCGACGAGGCCGAAAGTGTCGCCCAAGAGGATATCGAGGTGAACAAGGCCCTGGGCGAGATCGGAGCGGATCTTCTGGAAGATGGCGACACGGTTCTCACCCACTGTAACGCAGGAAGGTTGGCCTGTGTTGGCTGGGGCACAGCTTTGGGCGTGATCAGATCTGCCACGGCCCAAGGGAAAAAGATTCAGGTTTACGCCTGTGAAACGAGGCCACTCAACCAGGGGAGCCGCCTTACTGCTTGGGAGCTGATGGAAGACGGAATTTCCGTGACCTTGATCTGCGACAACATGTCAGGGATGGTGATGCGCCAGGGTTTAGTGGACAAGGTGATCGTGGGCGCAGACAGGATCACGAAGGACGCGGTCTTCAACAAGATTGGGACCTACACACACGCCGTTCTTGCCAAGGCTCATGGGATTCCTTTCTACGTGGCAGCACCTCTATCGACCTTCGACTTGGAAAGGACTGAAAAGGAGGTGACGATCGAAGAGAGGGACCCAGACGAGGTGAGAAAGATTGGGGATAAATTGCTCGCCCCTTCTAACGTCGAGGTTTACAATCCCGCCTTCGACGCAACGCCTCTTGAGAAGGTCACCGGGATCATAACTGAAAAGGGCGTCTTCAAACCGCCAGATATGCCTTCAACAATCATTTAATTGGATCTCGACTATAATATTTTCAACAGACTCAATCCGAAGCTATCGCCTCTACTGGATCGAGCCTTGAAGCCCTGTAGGCCGGGTATATGCTGGCAAAGAAGTTTAGAACCAGGGCGAAGAGTACCGCGTAAACCATAAGAGCAGGGCTAAGCGAGAAGGAAAGCTCAGCCCCGCCAAACCCCTCGGGACCGTATCTGGCTATCAGCTTTGCCGCAACGAGGCCGATTCCAATCCCCAAAAGTCCCCCTGGCAAACTCAATAATAGATTTTCGAGGATGAACATCTCCAGTATGGACCTTTTGGTTGCGCCCATCGCCATCAATATCCCAACCTCGCGAGTTCGCCTGCTGATTATCATGATTGTGGTGTTGGCTATGACAAATCCCGATATCACAAGGATCATAGAATAGAATATCAAGTTGATTCTGGACTGGGTCCCGACGAACCTTGCAATTTCTCTGCTGAATTCCTGCCAAGAACTGGTGGCGTAGTTGAGCTTCTCTTCCAACTCAGCTGCAACCTTTGGAGCTTCTTCGAAGTCGGCGAGCCGAACCCCTATCTCGGAAACCACATCGCCTTCGCCCACCAGATCCTGAGCAGTCTCAAGAGGTATGTAGACCAGGTTTGAGTCCTTAACTGTGCCCTTCTCTATGATCCCTGCAACCTTGAGCCTAACAGATCTATCCTTGAGAACTAAGTCGAAACTTTCGCCTGGCCTCAGATCCAGGTTTTCTGCAAGTTTAATCCCCAAGAACGCCGATCGCTTCTTGTACTTTAGCTCTGAAAAATCGCCCACAACGACGGACCTTTGGACGTTCATAAGTAGCTCTTCTGGATCCGGATCGATGCCAACAAATTCGACCCCTTCGACGTTATCACGATGCCTGGCCGCGCCTTGACCTATCAGCCTTGGGGACGCGGCCACAACACCAGGTTGCTCCCAGACAATCTGGGTCAAAGTTCTGTAGAGGTGGATGTAGTCTTCGTCTTCCTTGGGCTCGATGTAGAGGTGAGGATTCTTCTCGACGGTAGTTGCCACGATCTCGGCGATCACGCCTTGGGTGAGCCCCAAAGACATGATGATTACGCCCACAGCAATCCCCACCGAGAGCAGGGTGAAGGCAGTCCCTTTCCGGTTGGAGAGAATGTGCCTTACTGCGATCGCAACCTCATAGCCCAAAGATATGCACCAGCACGCAAAACCCTCTTCCAAGGGCCCTGCATGCCATATCCTAAGCGACGAAGACCCCGCCTCAGACCCTTTGAGCGCCTCTACTGGATCGAGCCTTGACGCCCTGTAAGCAGGGTAGGCGCCCGCAGCGATGCTCAAAGCCAAGGCCAAGATCACGTAGGTCGGAAAGTTCCAGGGATCTATTACGAGAGGAATCGAGCTTAGCTCTCTTCCGCCTGCAGTTATCTGGAACTTGAAGCTTCCCAAAAGAAGGATGCCAATGATGCCGAAAATGCATCCCAAGGCACCTCCTATCAACCCTAAGATGCCGCTTTCGTAAATGAATATCTTCAAGAGAGACGCGCTATTTCCCCCAAGGGCAAGGAGCATTCCTATCTCGCGGGTCTTTTCGAAGACGAGCATGTTCATGATGGCAGCGATCCCAAAAGCTGCTATGATCATCACAAAGAATATGGATAGACTCCTCCAAAAACCCCCGACGTTGATCGACCTTACTATCTCTGGATTGTTCTCTTGCCAGCTTTTGGCATCGTACCCCAGCTCGTCGATCTCCTTTGCGATCCTTTCGGCCTCGTTTATGTCAAATATTCGAATCTCAAGAGAGTTTATCACGTTGCCCTCGTCCAGAAAGTCTCTTGCCGTCTTGAGTGAGACATAAGCGAAGCTTTCGTCTAGAGGAGTTCCGGTATCGAATATCCCAACCACTTGAAGGGACATGGTATTTGCTCTTGGAAAGCTGATCTCGACCTCATCATTGATCTTCGTATCCAGTTTTTCTGCCAGCTTGATCCCGATTACGACGTTCTTTCCATCTTGTATGTCGAAAAAGTCGCCTTGAACCATTGACTCGCTTATTTTGTAGATGGCATCCTCGTCTTTGGGCATTACCCCTCTTAGGAAGGCGTTCTTGTTCTTGTCCTTGAACGAGATGGTGGCCTGGGTCGAAAGCGAGACCGAGCTTGACTTTACACCTTCTATTGATGAAGCTCTCGAAAGAAGGCCCCTGTAGAGGTGAATGTACTTTTCCTCTTCTTCTGGCGCGATCGTCACGTGAGGAAGTTTCTCTTCTACGATGTCGGAAAGTAGCTCTTGAGATCCGTTTCCAAGCGATGTGAATATGAGGGAGATTGATACGGCCAAGGCTACCGCTGTGACCGAAAGCAGGGTTTGGCGTTTGTGGGAAGTTATGTGCCTGAAGGCTACTGAGAGCTCAAAGCCAGTAGAAAACACGTGAACACATTTGTGTCAAATATATTTATAGTAGTTGCCCCCCTCATCACAACGAACCACCATTTGCCCACTCTTAAATATCATATTAATAGTATGCAGTATCTATTTTTTTTCTTTCAGCCCTGTTTACGATCCACGCTGTTTGGGCCTGAAGAAATAGCAGATTTGCGCCGACTGAAGTTTGCACATATGTAGTGACCATCCTTATGAGGATGCTGTAGCCTCATGGAATATGTCTGCCAAGGATACCTTTATGTGAACAGAAGCATAACCTCTTGTGCTTTGAGGTTTGGCCTTGAGAGAAGGTATAATAAGCACCAAGCGTTAAGCCTAAGTGGGAAGTGGTGCTCTATCGACGAGGATCGCAAGGGCAGATGACAGATGTTCAGCGATTTGACAATAGGTGAATTGCTGTCCGACGTGCAAATGCCCAGATTGAACATGCCCAGGACTGGAAAGATTAAGCGGCCAGTTTTGGGTTCACGCGGGCAAAACATTATATATTACAGGATTATTTGAATGTTGGTTATTTATGTATCTAGGAGGAACATTCGGCCTTGAGTGAAGTAATCGAGGACTACGACGCCAGCCACATCCAGGTTCTCGAGGGCCTGGATGCAGTCAGGCGAAGGCCTGCCATGTACATAGGAAGCACAGGCGTGGCAGGTTTACACCATCTCGTCTACGAGGTGGTGGACAACAGCATAGACGAGGCCATGGGAGGTTATTGCACAGAGATCAACCTAATCCTCCATTCAGATGGCTGCGTCTCTGTCAAGGACAACGGAAGAGGCATTCCTGTAGACATACACGACCAATACAAGAAACCCGCCTTAGAGATCGTTATGACCATGCTCCATGCGGGAGGAAAGTTCGATCACAAATCATACAGGGTCTCTGGCGGTCTTCATGGCGTGGGCGTCTCAGTCGTAAATGCTCTTTCAGAATGGCTAGAAGTGGAAGTTCGGAGAAACAGCCTCCTCTACTGGCAACGGTACGAGCACGGCAAGCCAGCATCTGATCTTGAGGTGCATGGGGTCTCTGACGACACAGGAACCGTGGTGAAGTTCAAGCCAGACTCGCTCATCTTTGAAAGCGTCAATTTCAGCTTTGATACGTTGGCAAACAGGCTCAGAGAACTGGCCTTCTTAAACAAAGGTCTCAAGATAACCTTAAACGAAGAGGCGACCGGAAAGGGCCGGGAATACCACTACGAGGGCGGTATAGTCTCTTTCGTGGAACATCTGAACAAAAACAAAGATGTTATCCATGAGTCGCCCATATACGTCTTTGGCGAAAAGGATGGAACTTTCGTTGAGGTGGCGCTCCAGTACAACAACTCCTACAATGAGGCACTCCTATCTTTTGCAAACAACATCAACACAAAAGAGGGCGGGTTCCACCTGAGCGGCTTTAGGAGCGCGCTCACCAAGACCGGAAACGAACATGCCAAATCCAAAGGACTGATAAAAGGCGATACAAAGCTCACCGGAGACGACCTTCGAGAAGGATTGACAGCAGTCATCAGCGTCAAACTCTCAGATCCCCAGTTCGAAGGCCAGACCAAGACAAAACTTGGAAACAGCGCCATCGGCGGTATAGTCAACTCCCTTGTATCCGAAAAGCTCTCAGAGTTCTTCGAGGAAAACCCGCTCGTTGCCAAAAAGATCGTTGAGAAAGCAACCCAGGCATCGAGAGCCAGGGAAGCCGCAAGAAAAGCAAGAGAACTCACCCGAAGGAAGAACGCCTTGGGCTCGGGTGGCCTTCCTGGAAAGCTTTCAGACTGTACCGAGAAAAATCCCGAAGCCTGTGAGATATATATCGTAGAGGGCGAGTCAGCAGGCGGTTCTGCAAAGCAAGGTAGAAACAGGTACTTTCAGGCCGTGTTGCCATTACGAGGCAAGATCCTCAACGTGGAGCGGGCAAGGCTTGACAAGATCCTGAAGAACGTCGAGATCAGAAACATCATCACCGCCTTGGGAACTGGCATCGGAAACGAGTTCCAGATCGATCGGGCCAGGTACCACAAGGTGATCATAATGACCGATGCCGATGTGGACGGATCTCACATAAGAACGCTCATACTCACCTTCTTTTACAGATACATGCAGCCTCTGATCGAGGCAGGTTACGTCTACATCGCTCAGCCACCTCTCTATCAGGTGAAAAAAAGGTCGTCGGCAAGTTACGCCTACAGCGATGCCGAGTTGGCCCGCATCCTGGAATCGGCTGGAGGAAAGGCACAGGTCCAAAGGTACAAAGGTCTTGGCGAGATGAACCCAGACCAACTCTGGGACACCACCATGGATCCTGAGAACAGAACTTTGCTCAAGGTCACCTTGGAAGATGCAATTGAGGCCGACGAGATATTCTCCATACTGATGGGCGCGAAAGTAGAGCCAAGGCGCGAGTTCATCGAGACCCACGCCAGCGAAGTGAAGAACCTGGACATTTGAGGTGAAAAAGAATGACAGAGATAGATGTAGACATCACCTCTGAAATGAAGTCATCATACATCGATTACGCCATGAGCGTCATCGTTGGCAGAGCCCTTCCCGACGTCAGAGATGGGCTCAAGCCCGTTCACAGACGTATTCTTTACGCCATGTACGATCAGGGGATGACCTTCAACCAGCCTTACAAGAAGTCGGCCAGAGTAGTTGGTGACGTGATGGGTAAATACCACCCTCATGGGGATGCAGCCATCTACGAGACCATGGTCAGGATGGCCCAGGACTTCTCGATGCGTTACCCTCTCGTGGACGGTCAAGGCAACTTCGGGTCGATCGATGGCGATCCTGCAGCTGCCATGAGATACACCGAAGTTCGTCTCGCCGAGATTGCAGGAGAGATGCTGGCAGACATCGAGAAAGATACCGTCGACTTCATCCCCAACTATGACGATTCTTTAAAGGAGCCTTCGGTCCTTCCGTCAAAGCTTCCAAACCTTCTCGTGAACGGATCTACCGGGATTGCCGTTGGAATGGCAACCAACGTTCCGCCCCATAACCTCATCGAAGTTTCGAAGGCCAT
>Ga0272441_10014278_pt1 | contig 11297 bp, 7 predicted proteins | sample SSMProp6N_FD_193582 | JGI IMG/M metagenome (GOLD analysis project Ga0272441, IMG submission 193582) | Marine sediment archaeal communities from Little Sippewissett salt marsh, Falmouth, MA, United States - SSM-Prop-6N | ecosystem: Environmental > Aquatic > Marine > Wetlands > Sediment ... | reverse complement strand
ATTATTTTCAAGTTGATAATGTCTTACAAAGCAGGCGTTTTGTCAAATTATAATTTTCCGAAATCCCGTATTGTATAAGCGAGCCTGTAGTACCAGCCGTCAAACAAGACGTCGGTAGCGAAAAGCGGCTGCTGCCGAGATAAAACCAACGGTTAATATTGTTGCCCTTGACGGGGAAAAACATATAATAACGACAATCCATTAAGGTTTAACTAAACTTATGTCGCGTAATAAGTAAGAGCAAAGACAAGGAAAGGATGCGTCATGGAACTCAATCCACTCGATATTTCGGTTTTTTTGGCGTTTATAGCCGCGGTGATCGTGACAGGGATTCTCAAGAGCCGACATGAGAAGACTAGCGAGGACTACTTTTTGGCAGGCAGGGGGCTTAGCTGGTGGCTGATTGGTTTTTCACTGATTGCTGCTAATATCTCGACTGAGCAGTTTATTGGAATGAGCGGCAGCGCTGCAAAGTGGCTGGGCCTGGCGATAGCGAGCTACGAATGGATGGCAGCGATCACGCTTGTGTTTGTGGCATTTTTTTTCCTTCCAAAGTTTCTAAAGGCGGGGATTTATACGATACCGGAGTTTCTCGAGTACCGTTATAACGAGATGGCACGGTCACTGATGGCATCGTTTATGGTGGTAATCTACGTTTTTGTCACCTTTGCGGCAGTAGTATATTCGGGAGCCATCGTAGTGAAGACGCTCTTCGGGGGCCAGGAAGTCTTCGGGATTACTATCAATATTAAAACGGCATCGTGGGCTATTGGTATCGTTGCGGCTATTTATGTTACGTGCGGGGGATTGAAGGCGTGCGCGTGGGCGGATTTACTTCAGGGATCGGCGTTAATAGTGGGCGGTACGATTGTATTAGTGCTGGCTATGAAGGCGTTGGGGGCAGCGACCACCGAGACGATACCGGAGTTGGCCAGCTTGGAAACCGGAGCAGGGGCATGGGAGAAATTCACTCATCTAAACGGACATAAACTCCATATGATTCTTCCACAGAAGGATCCAGAGATTCCGTGGACGGCACTGGTTATCGGGCTCTGGATTCCAAACTTTTACTACTGGGGTCTGAACCAGTATATTACACAGCGGACGCTCGGTTCAAAATCGGTGGCGGAGGGACAGAAAGGTGTTATCTTTGCAGCGGGCCTGAAACTTATCATTCCGTTTATAATTGTTTTCCCAGGTATTATAGCGTTTAACCTTTACAGCTCGGATATGAAGACTGAGGCGGCGGATAACAATTCGAAAGTTTTGGTGGCATTTGAGCAGGTACGTTCCAATCCGTCGGAGGCGAAAGTGGCATTCGTATTCGATAGGCAATTTCCGGGAATGTACAAAGAAACTGCCGAGGATATAGTGGCATTTAACGCAGGCGTTGCCAGGACCGAGGTTCCCAAAGGGGAATTGTTTGAGGCTAATGAGCATATTCTTAAATCTATATCCGCTAAGAACGCAGAGATGCCTGCTGAGGAACAAGTGGCAATTCAAAAGACACTTATGGGTTATAAATTCGATTCTGCCTTTGCATTGCTTATTAAAAAACTGGTACCGATAGGGCTGCGTGGATTTATGCTTGCGGCCATAATGGGAGCGGTTATGAGTTCTCTTGCGTCAATGCTTAACTCGGCGTCGACCATCTTTACAATGGACCTTTACAAAAAGTACATTAAGAAAAGCGCATCGCAGGCAAACCTGGTTGCTGTTGGACGGGTTTGTGTGGGTGTTTTTGCGGTGATAGGATGCTTTATCGCACCGCTGCTGGATAATCCGAAGTTTGGTGGTGTCTTCAAATATATCCAGGAATTCCAAGGCTATATTTCACCGGGGATTCTGGCCGTGTTCGTATTCGGTTTCCTTGTGAGGAAGGCGCCGCCGGTGACAGGAGTTGTAGGCTTGATATTGAATCCGATTATGTATTTTCTGTTGGCACAGGTGTTTCCAAAGTTAGCTTTTCTGGACAGGATGGCGGTTTCGTTCTTTGGCGTTATGGGTGTGATGGCAATTATCACGTTGATTAAACCGCTGGAAAAGCCGGTGGAGTTTCCCGTCAGAACAGACATTGACCTGAGGCCATCGAGATTAGCTAAGCTGTTTGGGTTAGCGGTTGTGATAGTTACGGTAGGGCTTTATATTATATTTTGGTAAATGCGAAAGCTTGGAGATTCGGGTGGAAATCAATGGTAAAGGACGACTGTAAAATGGAACTGACCAATGAAGGTAAGTTGGCTGTTGATAAGATTTTACAATTAGCCGGACAAACCGGAATAGATATCGCCGGAGGCAAAGTCAGGAGAACTTCATCGAGGTTTTGTCTCGGTGTCGAGCATGGTGATTATAACGGTACCGAGCTTTTCGGCGTCGGAACCGACAGGTTCATCTGGCTGGCGTACAGACCTAACAGCACCGGACGGATAAAGTTATTCAGCGGTAATTTCCCAGATGACGGTATCATTGAATTTAATATCGGGGATGTGCCTGAGGCTAAATCGCCGTCTATAGCTCACACATGGGCACGTTTTGCCTACGGCGTGGATTATATTTTGAGGCGGGAAGGCTTCAAGTTGAAATATGGAATCGATGGGATCCTTTACGGAAATATTCCCGGTGGAGGATTATCGCGCTCGGCATCCCTCGACATTAACCTTATTCTCTCGCTGCTTGATGTTAATGGAATCGAGGTTAAGGAACAGTTCAAGATTTGCGATATGGCCCAGGCGGTGGAAAATGATTATGTCGGCTCACCCTGCGGGACGCTCGACCCAGCTATGATATTTTTTGCCAGAGAGGGGATGGGAACGCATTATAATCCTAAGAAGCGTACGATAGATTATATTCCTCTGGGTAAAGGAGCGGCTGATTTTCGTGTAGTTGTTCTCGATACCGGCACGGACAGGCCCGGACTGGAAAAGTCAACATACATAGTCCGAAGGACCGAATGTGAAGAATTTGTTCCGGTACTCCAAAAGGCGGGTTTTAATATCTCCTGTCTTGCTGATATCAAAGAGCAACAGCTTTATGAGAAGATTATAGTTCAAATGCAGGGGCAGTATCCGGACCAGTGCGACCGTGTCAAATATATCTTCCATTCGCAAAAAAGGTTCTATGAAATGCTCGATGCATGGAAGGCCGGCGACGTTGAAACCGTGGGGCGAATATTTCGCCAGGATGGTATCGGTCTAAGGGATGACTATAAAATCAGCGGCCCGGAACTGGAAACAATGTGCGATATCGCCCGCACGGTGCCAGAAGTTTTGGGAGAGAGAATGTTAGGTGGCGGTGACAAAGGGGCCACAGGGGCCTTGGTGCAGGCGGATGGTGTCGATACCCTTAAAAAAGCAGTCGATACTGCTTATCCCCGCAGCCATCCTGAATATTGTGATAAATACGCCGTACATATCTGCAAAATCGTGGATGGTGTCAGGGTTTATGACGGTCTGCTTGGATAAAAAGAGCCGTCTGGTTGCTATAAAAAGAAGTTATGCAAAAAAGATACTCAGAAAATAAGGGCGTTTTTCAGGCTGCAGTTAGTTCTAACAAACGAATATCGTGTGGATTCTATAGGCTTGGCCTGGAATTATCAGCAGCGGGGGCGGATGCTTTCGCAAAAACGCAGCCGGGACAGTTCGCAGAGTTAGACCTTCGCGATACAGCAATTCCACCAATAAATTCTATTCCGAAAGAGCTGGCCGATGCCTCAGGGCGTGATATTTTGTTGCGGAGGCCCTTTAGCTTTTGTGATGTTAATACCCAAAACGATAAAACTCTTGTTGATATTCTGTATTGTGTCCTCGGGCCGGCGACTCTGCGGATGACGACACTGTCAGCGGGCGATTCGGTCAGCGTAATTGGGCCTTTGGGTAATGGATTTGGGGTACCGAAAAATAAAAAGACAGCCTTGCTGGTGGCCGGCGGAATGGGAACGCCGCCGCTGCTGCATCTGGCAAAAGTCCTTACAGCCGATTACCCTGATATTAAACTTATTGCTTTTGACGGCGCAAAAACAAAGGAGAAATTGCTCTTCGAAGCAGAATTAGCCAAACCTGCCGCCTCTCAAATAGAGCTATACATCGCGACAGATGACGGCTCAGAGGGGATTAAAGGGCTTGTTACCGACCTTTTAGAGCAATGGTTCAGCAGAGAGACGGCTTTATCTGCTGAAGATATGCTTATCTATAGTTGCGGCCCGGAGGTTATGCTGGCCAAAGTGGCTCAAATCGCACAGGAGAATAAAGTTGACTGCCAACTCAGTATGGAGCGAAGGATGGCCTGTGGGATTGGGCTTTGCCAAAGCTGTGCGGTTGAATGTAAGGTGGACGGCTCAGATGAAACTTTTTATAAACTGTGCTGCAAGGATGGGCCTGTTTTTGACAGTAAAGAAGTTGTTTTTAGCTCATAATTAGGCGTTATGAAAGAAAACGTTGATATTTCGGTTGATTTTGCAGGGCTGAAACTCAGTAATCCGGTATTTACGGCTTCAGGTACGTGCGGATATGCCGATGAACTGGCGGATTTTATGGATATCAACAGCCTTGGTGGATTTATTACCAAAAGTATCACCGAAAAGCCTCAAAAAGGAAATCCTGTGCCCAGAATCGTTGAGACCGATTCGGGGATGTTAAATGCCATTGGACTGGCTAATATCGGGTTGGACAAATTTATCGAAGAGAAACTGCCTGTTCTTGAAAAATTTTCGCCTGCAGTTTTTGTTAATGTGGCGGGTGAGACAATTAAGGAATATTCAGCGGTTGCTGAGCGGCTGGCCGGCGAAAAGGCGATAGCTGGGTTTGAACTAAATATCAGTTGTCCCAACGTTGCTAAAGGGGGAATAAGTTTCGGGACCGACCCAGCGCAGGTATCAAAAATTACCTCTGAGATAAAAAAAGTCGCCGGAGAGAAGGTCTTGATGGTCAAATTATCGCCGGCTGTTACGGATATTAGCGTGATTGCCCGTGCGGCGGTTGATAACGGGGCTGACGCGCTTAGTATGATAAATACTTTTACGGCCATGGTTATCGATATCGAAACGGGTAGGCCAATCCTGGCCAACAGGACGGGGGGATTGAGCGGACCGGCAATAAAGCCAATTGCTGTATATTTGGTTAATAAGGTTTATAATGAGGTTACTAAAAACAGTGGTATACCGATTTTAGGGTTAGGGGGAATCAGGACGGCTTGCGATGCGGTTGAATTTATTATTGCGGGTGCCTCGGCTGTGGCTGTGGGAACGGCGAGTTTTATCGAGCCTGATTGTACTGAAAAAATCGTCGAAGGTATAAGTAACTACTGTTTGCGTAAGAACATAGGAAATATTAAAGAATTGGTTGGCTCTATTAAGGAGGAATGATAATGTCTGACAAATTAAGTCAAAAGATAGTTTTGTTTGTTTTAGTATTGGTTATGGGCGGTTTGGTTTTTGCCGAGCAACTCGTACTCGATGAAAGGCCGTCCGGGTCGGTCAAGTGGAAAGTCCGCTCAGAGGACCCGGAAGGGCATTATCGTCCTGCTGAGGGCTCAGTTTCCGGCGTTAATCCGCCGAATTTTATCTGGCGTATTCAGGATGGCCTGGTATGGGAAGTCGAGTGTTCCCGTGATAAAAGCTTCAATGAGATAGCATACCGTGCCAAAGACGTAGAATACAACGTTCATTGCCCGCCGCGGGTTTTCGAGCCGGGAAAGTACAGTTGGCGGTATCGTGGGAAAAATGCGAGCGGTGATTATACGAACTGGAGCCAGATACGGACATTTACAATCGCAGAAGATGCCGCCGAAATGCCTATGCCCCCTCGCAAAGAGCTGCTCAGCCGGATACCGAAGGCGCATCCGCGATTATTTGTTCGTCCTGAGAATATGGATCATCTGCGTGAACTGGCAAAAGGGCATTTAAAAAGCAATTATGACGAATTGGTTGAGAAGTGCGAAGAGCTTCTGGCCGACCCGCCGCCAACGGATGAGCCGCCTACATACCCGGAAGGCATGCAAAACATGAGTGAGGAGTGGAGGAAGATTTGGTGGGGTAATCGCACTTATACAATCAAAGCGCTTAACAGTGCGGCGACACTGGCCTTTACGCATTTGCTGGGCGGTCAGGAAAAATACGGGCTTGAAGCCAGGCGTATCCTGATGGAATGTGCAAAATGGGACCCAAAGGGCAGTACAGGCTATCGTTACAACGACGAGGCGGGTATGCCGTACAACTATTACTTTTCCCGCACGTACACGTTTGTCAACGACTTGCTGAGCGAAAAGGACAAACGAATCTGTCGCAAGGTTATGAAGATTCGGGGCGATGAAATGTACGCTCACCTCTATCCACGACATCTGTGGCGTCCTTATGCGAGCCATTCGAACCGTGCATGGCACTTTTTGGGCGAAATCGGCGTTGCTTTTATAGGTGAGGTAGAAGGCGCCGACGACTGGGTGTGGTTTGCAATGAACGTTTTTTACAATGTTTATCCTGTCTGGAGCGACAATGACGGGGGCTGGCATGAGGGAATGAGCTACTGGTCAAGCTACCAAAGTCGTTTTACGTGGTGGGCCGACATAATGCGCGAGGCACTCGGTGTCAGTGCCGATGACAAGGCTTACTATTCCAAGGCGGGGTATTTTCCGATGTATCTGATGCCGCCGGGCAAGGTGGGCGGTGGTTTTGGAGACGGCGCAGCCCGCAGGACTTCTTCCGGTGTGGTACCGCTGATGACAGTTTTGTCGGCGCAGGCGGGCAACGGGCACTGGCAGTGGTGGGTCGAACAGAACGGCGGTCCCAAACCCATAGAGGGTTATATAGGTTTTGTCCGGGGGGCTTTGCCAAATGTTGAGGCAATACCGCCGGACAATCTTGCTAAGTCACGAGTTTTCAGGGGGATAGGGCAGGCCGCTCTTAATACCAATCTGACTGATGCCAGCGAGAGCGTTCAGGTTCTTTTCAAGTCGAGTCCTTTTGGAACACAGTCGCACAACAATGCAGCCAATAATTCGTTCCTGCTCTGGGCATACGGACAGCGTTTGCTGATTAGAAGCGGTCATTATGACTCTTATGGAAGCGCACATCATGCCGGCTGGGTGTGGAGTACGCGTTCGGTGAATAACATTACCGTCAATGGCATTGGACAGAAAAAACGCTCTGGAGATGCACTGGGCGAGATAGTTTCCTTTAAGACCACGCCAGCGATGGATATTGTTGTTGGTGAGGCGGGTAAGTCTTATGAAAATGATATTCTCGACAGGTTCACGAGGGCTATAATTTTTGTAAAGCCTGAACTGGTGGTTGTTTATGACCGCCTGGAGGCCAAAGAGCCAGCCACATACGAATACTGGCTACACGCCATTGAGAAAATCGAGATTGATGGTCAGCATCGTATCCGCGTTCAAAGCGAAGATGTGGTCTGTGACGTAGATTTTCTGGTTCCCGGGGGATTGGGATTAACTCAGACCGACCAGTATGACCCGAAGCCGCGGGATCGAATCAAAATGCTTGAATGGCATTTGACGGCGAAAACGCAGGAAAAAAGGGAATCTATTGAGTTCATAACGCTGTATCGGCCTCATCGGGTTAGTGAGGAACTGCCGGATGAAGCGGAGCTGGAACAAATCGACGGTGGTTATTTTTTGAAGGTAAAGCTGTCTGACGGGCAGTTTACGGCACTTTTGCCCAGTGATGACGAGGCTGGTCTTGAGGCTTATGGGCTGGAAAGTGAAGGAAAGATTAAGGGATGGCTTAAAAAGGGTGACAAGCCGGTTGAAATACTCGAGGTGGATTAAAAGAAGTTTCAGGTTTTTGTTTTAATCTGTAGAAAATGAGGTTAAGTTTTTACGGAGCATCGACTTATGTTGATTCTTTGATTGGAGCCGGAACGAGTGAGAGAGTATTGATAGTGGTTGGAAAATTGCGTTTTGATTGTTGATTATTAGTAGTGGTTAATACTAAAAGAGGCGATTAGTTTCAAGTCGGAGATTTTGCCGGACATGTAAGTTGTTTTGTTTTAGGGATTTATAAAATTATTTAAAGGAACAACAATCCTCAGTCGCCTTCTTTAATAAAATGTTGTATCTTTTTTTGTTGTCGGTGTTATATTTTTTTATGGAGATCATTCAGGGCTGGGTAATGCCGCTTCTCCTCTCTCCCTCTGCAGCCCAGCCCTGATCCTTATATATGGGGTTGTGGTAATTTACTATTTACTATTGAATATTGACCTTTGGGGGGGGAAAAACGGGAAAAAAACGCACAAAAAGTCAAAAAACGTCTCACTTTTTGAACAAAAAAACAAAAATTTGAAAAAAGAGTTACAAAACGATACGTTTTGTTGTGTGTTTTCTGTAAAAGTTGTACACCGGATTCAAAAAGCACTTTCGGTGTTAAAATTGGCAGGATTTCGAAGGGTGGAAATTGCCTTCTCAAAATGAGGTGTAATAAAATTTTTAAATAGGTAATTTCGAACGATTATTTTGCCCAACTTCTGTGTTATGCAGACGACTTGTAATCTGATGTTGGTAAATTGCATTCCAAGTCGCTCAAAGCACTCATGTTGTTTTATTGGTTCTTTTGGGCTTTTTTTTCGTCGAAGTAGTCGAGTTGGCTTACGGGCAAGACAACGGAAGTCGAGATGTTTACCAGGTGAGCAGCTATTCTTTTGAAGTGTCTTGCGATAAGAGTGTAACAGACAGCTTCATTGGTACTGAGACTGCTTTTTGCCAGGCGTACGAGTATCGCATCACATTCTTTAACGAGCTTACTTTCGAGGTGATAGGTTGAGGCTGCCTTGCTGTCATCATCGCCGACGAAGGCCTCCTTTGTATCTTTGAAAAGGGTAAGGATATTTTTGTCCATATCATCGAAGTAAGTTTCAAAAGTTTTGCGGTCAACGGGCTTTTCGAAAAGTTCAATAACTTCGTATAGGTTCTTGGTATAGTCGCCGAGCCTTTCTGCATCTTTAACAACGCTCATCAGACAAAGACACGAAGGAGTATTTACTGTCGGCTGTAACGTGAGATGCTCGACAATTCTGCCGCGAATACTTCTTTCCAGACGGTTAATCTTTTTGTCGACGGAGTAAACATTATCCTTTAGGTTTGCAGGTTTATTGTTTTCCAGAAGGGCGTGGGAAACCATTGTAAATAAATTTTCGGCGTGATCGAGCATTTGCTTGAAATCACCAAGTACCTGTGAGAGAAAATCCTTACCTTTCCAAAAAGCGAGTAAATTTTCGAACATTTTGAGTTCTCCTATCGAAAGAGCTTAGATAAAAAGATTAAAAGCGACGGCAGGATAAAAAACACCGCCAGAACATAAATAAAAGCATAACGTCTTTTTCTGGAAGCTACCATACCCAATGTGTGAGCGAGTTTGATTGGTATTTTTCTAAAGATGGGTATCGGATATATAAAAATAACACCTGTCAGATTAAAGAGAAGATGAACAAAGGCAATTATGACAGCAGATATATTGCCGGTGGCAAAGGAGGCAAGGATAGCAGTGGTTGTAGTTCCGATATTTGCTCCCATTGTTATTGGGAAGACCGATTCGACAGTGAATATTCCGGCTGCAACCATTGGTATAAGCAAAGATGTGGTAATTGAACTGCTCTGCACCATAATTGTAAAGAGGAGTCCTGCTAAGAGGGCAAGATGTCCGTTCTTTCTTATGACATTGTTCAGGACGATTTCGGCACGTTCGACGACCAATGATTTCATTACTTTAACAATAAAATAAAGAGCAAAAAACAGAATAACGGCGGATAAAACAAGCATAAATATATAAGCAACAGATTGTGAATTAAAGAGATTCAGTGAGAGTGAATGAATGGACTTGACGGCAGGCTTGATGACAATTTTAACGGGACTCGTAAATTTGATGCCGCCAATATTCTGGAATGCGGAGCTTAGCAATGTGGCACTTTTTTGAAGGAAGCCGGTTAGAAGCTCCAAGGGGAACATAATTGCAACACAGATGAGATTAAAAAAATCGTGTACAGTAGCGGCCCCGATAGCCCTCTTAAATTCTTCGCGTCTTCCGATATGGCCGAGGGAAACTAAAGTGTTTGTTACGGTCGTTCCGATGTTTGCACCCATTATAATAGGTATTGCGTTTGCGACAGTTAATCCGCCGGAACCTACAATACCTACCACAACGGATGTAGTGGTGGAGGAACTTTGAACAATACTTGTTGCAAGGATGCCGATTAATAATCCGACGAAGGGATTAGACGTTGTTTTGATGAGATTTTTTGCGAAATCACTGCCGAAGCCTTTGAAGGCATCGCCCATAAGGCCGATACTAAGCAAAAAGAAATAAAGTAAACCGGCGGCAAGGGCGAGCTTTAATATAGTTTTGAAACTGTTTCTCATTATATCATCCTGATAAATCGAAAGCTATTCAAAGGTCTTTTTTGCATATTCAATTAAATCCTACATCTTTAGATATCTTAGTTCAGTTGTGTTAGGTTAGTATTAGAATCAAATTAGAATTTAGTAAACATTGTTAAAATTTGAGAATAATGTCTGCCATCAGCCTGTCGTAATCGAGGTCGTCTCCGGCGGTTCTGTCTCTTTCTGCCATGATGTAAGTTAAAGCGGCCTGTACATTTTTAAGAATCTGGTATTTGGCTTTGAACTCATGGCCTTTGCCACCAGTTCCACCGCCGATGAAGTCGGAGTCATTAAGTCTTCCGGCTACTGCGTCGGCCTGGACATCTCTGTAGCTGTAGCCAAACTCCCAGGAACCCGGTTCTTTTGCTTTGTTGAATGTTACACCCGTAATCCAGGCGGTATCGGCATCAGAATTGGTTCCTGCGTTGTTGGCATACGAGCCATATACGGATATTGGCATTTCGCCGATATTGGCGCCCACCTGGCCGAAAAGCTCCACAATATTGTAAGTATTGTCAAAATCAGAAGAGCTTCCCCGCGTAAGGGATGCATTCTCAGCATTTCCAAAGTGGTAGTAACTGGCTCCGTAAGCGAGGGTCATATCGTCGAATTTTTGATTAAGGCCTGTCTGGAGTGCCCATAATGATGCATCGGCACTTGTATCCACACCGTCGACTTCGTTAAGCCAAAAGCCTCCGCCATTAATAAATAAGTTCTGGCGGTCGTTTAGTTTAACTTTGTAGTTTGCAGCTGCGCCTTCCCATGCCAGGTCGTTGTCGTAGATGAGCTGGTGTTTTGCAACCTTATAGATTGGAGTTCCCATCTTACCGAAGAGGACATTAAGGCCGGGTAAATAATGCGGATGGTAATCACCGTAGGCCCAATCCAACCAGATGTTTTTCTGCCTGAACTCGTCGGTC
>Ga0272441_10014276_pt1 | contig 11298 bp, 10 predicted proteins | sample SSMProp6N_FD_193582 | JGI IMG/M metagenome (GOLD analysis project Ga0272441, IMG submission 193582) | Marine sediment archaeal communities from Little Sippewissett salt marsh, Falmouth, MA, United States - SSM-Prop-6N | ecosystem: Environmental > Aquatic > Marine > Wetlands > Sediment ... | reverse complement strand
CTCGTTGTACATGATGTCAAACTCGGCCACCTTGAACGGCGGGGCAACCTTGTTCTTCACCACCCGCACCCGCACCCGGTTGCCCACAATCTCCTGCCCTACCTTGATGCTCTCCACCCGGCGCACATCCAGCCGCACCGACGCATAGAACTTCAGCGCCATCCCGCCCGATGTCGTCTCCGGATTGCCGAACATCACACCAATCTTCTGCCTCAGCTGGTTGGTGAACACCACCGCCGTGTTGGTCTGCTTGATGGCACCGCTCAGCTTGCGCAGCGCCTGACTCATCAGGCGCGCCTGCATGCCCATCGTGGCGTCACCCATGTCGCCTTCAATCTCCGCCCGCGGCACCAGGGCTGCCACCGAGTCAATCACCACCAGGTCCACCGCCCCGCTGCGTACCAGCGTCTCGGTGATTTCCAGCGCCTGCTCGCCCATGTCGGGCTGTGAGATGTACAGGTCCTCCACCTTCACCCCGCACTTGCGGGCGTAGGCAGGATCCAGGGCGTGCTCCATGTCCACGAACGCACATACCCCGCCCAGAGCCTGGGCTTCCGCCACGATGTGCTGGCAGATGGTGGTCTTGCCGGAGGCTTCCGGCCCGTAGATTTCGGTCACACGACCGCGGGGAATGCCGCCCACACCCAGCGCCACATCCAGCGCCAGCGCACCGGTGGGGATGGCTTCCACCTCAAGGTGTTTGGCCTCGCCCAGCCGCATCACGGCACCCTCACCGTAGCGCTTGGTGATGTCATCCACCGCTTTCGCCAGGACCGCCTCACGCGCGTCCTTGTTTGAGTCCGCCCTCTTCTTTTTCTTTGCCGCCACGCGGTCCCTCCCGTCTGAAATCGTGTTTTCACCAGTATAGCACACCTGTTCTATTCGTCAAGCTCCGTGCGGGAGCAAAACGCCGATCCGGCGCTTCAAGAGGCACCCGGGGAATCGACGGGTTCCAGGATACTATCGCTCAGTTTTGAGATGCCATTCTCGGCAGGATCAGGGAGCGAAGATGCAGCCATCCCGGCAGTTTTACCGCAATATGCTGGACAGCCTCAGCATCGGGGTCTATTTCGTTGATCCCGATCGGCGCATTACCTTCTGGAAACAGGGTGCGGCACGCATCGCCGGTTTCAGCGCAGAGGAAATGGTGGGCATACATTGCCCGGACAGCTTGCTGCGGCACCTCGACCAGGCGGGGACCAACCTCTGCAAGCATGGCTGCCCCCTCTCGGCTGCCCTTCAACGGCAGGCACCACAGGAAGCAGATGTGTTTCTCCACCACAGGGAAGGACATCGCGTGCCCATTCATGTACAGGCGAGCCCCATGTATGACGAGGATGGTGTGTGCATCGGCGCCGTGGAGGTCTTCCAGGACAACTCCCCTCAGATGGCCTTCCTCGACCGCATCAGCGAACTGCAACAGGAAGCCTACCTCGACTCGCTAACCGGCCTCGCCAACCGGCGCTATGCCGAGCAGCATCTTAACAACACGCTGGCAGCGATGCAGCGCATGAACTGTCTTTTGGAGTGATTGCCCTCGATATCGACAACTTCAAGTCCATCAATGATGCGCACGGCCATGCGGTCGGCGACCGCGTGTTGAACATGGTGGCCGGGGCCCTGCTTGCGGGTTCACGTTCCTTTGACTTCATCGCTCGCTGGGGTGGCGAGGGGTTCCTCTGCGTAGCCGTGAATGTGAACGAGGACCAGCTCCAGGCCGTGGCGGAGCGCCTGCGCTTGCTGGTTGAAGAATCTGCATATGACATTGAGGGCACGCCCATCAGGGTCACGGTGTCAGCTGGCGCGGCGCTGTACGAGCCGGAGGAGAGCATTGCCCAACTCTTGCAACATGCCGACACACTGCTCTATGCAAGTCAATCCGGGGGAAAGAATCGGGTGACGTTTTCCAGTGTAGATAGTACGGTATCCTGAAACGACGTCGGATCAGCGTCGAGAGAGAAACGCGCCATCCATGTAGCCCACACCGCGCCAATCCAGCAGGTCTTTCTCGGCTACATCAACCTCATACCACCATGAATCACCGCACCAGCGACGGTCCGTGACGCTCCCGGTAAGGCCATCCGAGACCACGCCCAGAAATCCGCTCACGAGTGTGCCCGGGCAGGAGCGGTATACGCTTGTGCTTCCCCCTCCACTGACCTCGATGCTGACGGCGTCGCCGGAGGACAGCCGCGGCGTCTCAGCCGCTTGTTCGACCCCGCTACCAGCGCTGCGCATCGCCCAGAACACCATCCCCGCCAGCGCAAGCACAACGGCGAGGACCGCCCCGAATTGCTGCAGGGAAAACCCAGGGCGAGATGGAGGCAGGCGCGGTGGAGCTTTCGTCCCTGATGTTGGGAGTGGCCGGGTGGGCTCCGTCCGACGATCCGCTGCCATCGATGCCGCCACCGGTCTGGGGCGCTTGGTGCGCGCAACCTCGGGTTTCCTGAGCGCCGGTTCTGGTTCTGACGCAACCGGCGTCGGGGCGGCTGCTCGCGTGATCGCTTGCTTCAACGCCCTCGAGAGCGCCATGGCGCTCTGGTAGCGCTCAATGGGATTCTTGGCCAGCGCCCGCATCAGCACCGCCTCCACCTCGCGCGGGATGGCGCGGTTGATGGAGCGCGGTTTGGGAACTTGCTCGGTGACATGCTGCAGGATGATACTGATGGCGTTCCCCTGAAAGGGTGTCTCGCCCGTGAGGATTTCATACAGAATGATACCCAGCGAATAAACATCACTGCGCTCATCCCCGGAGCTTCCTTGAGCCTGTTCGGGGGAGAGGTAGGCGGGTGTGCCGGTGATGGCATTGCTGGGTGAGAGGCGCGGGTGATCCATCAGAAAAGCCAGCCCGAAATCTGTCAGCACCACCTCGCCATTCTTCCGGAAGAGAATATTGACCGGTTTCAGGTCACGATGGATGAGGCCGCGCGCATGGGCAAAATCCACCGCGTTGCAGATGCTGTCCATCCACTGCTGCACCCGGGTCAGGTCGGCGGTCTTCCCCTCCCGCCGCAGCTGTTCCAGACGCTGCGCCAGCGTGCCGCCTTCAAGATATTCCATGACGATGTAGGCTTGCTCATCTTCAAGCAGATGTTCGTACACACGTACGATGTTGGGATGGCGCATCGCCGCAAGCGCAGCGGCCTCGCGCTCAAAGCGTTTCATTGCCCCTGGCCGGTCCAGCAGATGGGGATGCACAATCTTAATCGCAACTTCGCGTCCGAGACGCTTGTGCCTTGCAAGGTGCACATCGGACATGCTTCCATGTCCGATCAGCGAGAGGAGCTGGTAATTCTTGAGCCTGTCTTCCGTCATGCCAGCCGCCGCATCTTTCCCGCGCCGTCTGATCCACCATGGCGCGTGCTGCAGAGAGTTGATTCGATTATAGAGTGGAAAAGGAGGTTTCGAGCGGCGCAGGGAGCGTTTCTACGTTTAATTCACGTTGCCCGAGCGGTGCAAGGGGCAACGTTCAAGCCGTCGGCTCTGGTGCATGAAGGGATTGGAGCGCTTCCCATGACAGCACACGCAGCCGACGCCACAGGTCGGAGTCCGTGACGCCATCGGCAAAGGCACGCCAGCTCCTGGCGAGTGAACGCCAGCGGCGGCGGGGGACAACCATCCAAACGCTCGGCTGCAAGTCCAGACGCTGCCCCATGCGGTGTGCGAGCAGAAGCGTGCGCGCCAGCTGATAGTGCCGAGCGCAGGGTGGCAAGCCCTTCACGTCGTCCCCCAACGCCGGTTTTGAAAAGGTCAACAGGTCCTGGAATCCAGGCGACCGGTCCCAGTATAGGCACTCAGGTCCTCCAGGTGCATGAACCTCCGGGCAGCGATTACCAAGCCAGCGCGAGCACTGCCCTGGTGCGCTTTGATTCTTGACCTCCAACAGGATAAGGTTCTGCGCCCCGACAAGGAACAGGTCGACCTCGGTTTTCGGTCCGGGGCCATCCATCGTCAGCAACTCGTCATCCAGTCTCGTCAGTCGCACGCCGCGAACATCGAAGCCCCAGTAGTAGGGCGCCAGGTCATCTTCCCCTCGGGAAGCGGTTCCCCACAAATATGGCAGTGCAAGCAGATCACGGAAGGAAATGGTCGGCTGCGCCAGTTGATAGACCACGTTCCACAGCACCGCGTTTTCGGAGGCGGACGAACCGAAATTGGCAAGCACCGAATCAGGAAGAACGTCGAAGATGGCCTCGTCTTCCCCGTGCAGAATGCGAGGGAGCCTGTGTCGATTCATACTGTCTCGTTGTATCCCGGCTCTCCGGATAGACAACCGGCGGAGGTGTACCCCCGCCGGCTCAGGTTGGTGATTGTCATCGATCAAACCTTACCCGGCCACCTGTTCCAGAGCGTCCTTGAGCGCTTCTGCAAGCGTGCGTTCATCAGCAGGCACGCCGAGATGGAGCAAGTAGGCACGACGCCCCGCTTCTTGCAGGGCTTGAAGATCGCCCATCGCCTGGGCATGAAGCAGGTTGCCGAAGGTGAACGACTCCTCCGGCACGGGGACATCTTTAACGGGCGTCATCGTCACCAGCAGGAACAGGCCTTCGTTCTTGCCGCCCTTGTGAAGCTGCCCTGTGGAATGAAGGTAGCGCGGTCCAAAGCCAAACGTCGAGGCGCGACCGGTTTCATCGCGCAGCGAACGGCGAATTTTCGCGAAGCGTTTGTACGTTGCTTCCTGGTTTTGAATATAGGCAAGGATGTGAACGGGTTCGCCTTGCGGCAGGTCTGAGAACAAACCTGCCAGCATGTCGGCCTGGGTCTCACCGTCCAGTTCGCCGCCCTTCCCGGAGACGGTGACGATGCCGTCATACCACACCTGTGGAAGCTCCGGAAGCTTCGAGGTTGCTTTCAACTCCTCCAGCAGGGCAGCGGTGCGCGATTTCGCGGACTGCACATTGGGTTGGTTGAACGCATTCACTCCGAGGAGATGACAGGCGGTGGCCGTGGCCATCTCCCACTGGAAGAAGGCTGCGCCAACGGACATCTCGTGCAGGGGTATCTCCAACACCACACAGGGGAGACCCGCTTTATCCCATCCACTCATACGCCGATCGAGCGATCCATCCCGCCGCAGGTACACCAGCAGGCGATCCTCGCCATACACGCTTGCGTAACCTGCGGGTTCTCCTACCACGGGCAGGATTCCAACGCCGTCCTTGCCGCTGCTCTCCGCCACGAGCTGCTCGATCCAGTCGGCAAACGGCTCCAGGCCCTCATCGGCGAGGATGGTGAGTTTATCGCGTCCGCTCTTCCACGCCGCAGCAAGGGCAGCCCCCAGCGCGAGGCCCGGGTTGCGTGCGGCAGGCACTCTCGGACCACAAGCAGCCGACATTCCGGCCGCGCCGGCGAGCATGGCTTTCACATCCAGGCCCAGCGCGGCGGCATGCACGAGACCGAAGGCTGTCAGCGCGGAGTAGCGCCCTCCCACCGAACTGCGGGCACCGAACACCTTACGGAAGCGGTTCTCCTCCGCGAAGGTTTGCAGCGCCGAGCCGGGGTCAGTGATGACTGCGAAATGGCGTTTGGCTTTCTTCCCCAGCCGATTATAGGCACGGTTGAAGAAGTAATCGAGCAACGTGCGCGGCTCCGTGGTGGTGCCGCTCTTGCTGGCTGCAATGAAGAAACTGCTCTCAGCCGGCGCGCGGCGCTGCACCCAGCGGATGCTGTCTGGATCGGTCGAATCCAGCACCAGGAGTTCGATACCGGATTGGGTGGGGAACATCCTGCGCAGCGCGTCTGCGCATAACGAGGATCCCCCCATTCCCAGAAGCACGACCTGTTCAATCTTATCCTTCTTCAGCTGTTCCAAAAATGCATCGAGCTCTTTGAGCCGTGCCGTATCCTCTGGCAGGGTAAGCCAGCCCAGCCTCTCTTTGATCTCAGGGATCTGTGCCGGGTCCACCGACCACAACGAAGGATCAATCTGCCAGATTCGCCTGGCGACCTCGTTCTCATCAAGCACTTGCAGGGTTTGCTGGTAGCTCTCGTTGATGTCACCCAGCTCGCGTGCAAAACTGCGCGCGCGAGAACGGATGGTCTTGAGCAAGCGCTTATAGGCTTCGGCAAACTTGGCCACGCCTTCTTCCTCAAGTTGATCGGTGACGTCTCTCATCGAGATGCCCAGCGCTTCCAGCGCGTCCAGCTGTGCACGCGATTCGGACAATCCCTCCTGAACTTTCGGCGTTCCATCCCCATGCGCGCGGAAGGCATCCAGCGTTTGCGGGGGCAGCGTGTTGACGGTGTGCTCGCCGACCAGGTTATCGACATAAGTCGTATCAGGGTAAGCGGGATTCTTGGTACTGGTTGAAGCCCAGAGGGGCCGCTGAACGCGCGCCCCGGCCTTCTCGAGGGCAGCAAAACGCTCGCCGCTAAAAGCAGCCTCGAACTGTGCATAGGCCATCTTCGCGTTGGCAATGGCCGCTTTTCCGAGCAAGCCGCGCGCGCGTTCTGCCCCGCTTCCGCCGGCTTCAATCAAAGCCTCAAGCTTGCTGTCAACCAGAACGTCCACACGGGAAACAAAGAAGGAGGCCACCGAGGCGACATACTTCAGGGAGCCTCCCGCCTTCAAACGCTTTTCAAGGCCGGAAAGGTAGGCATCGATCACACCGGCATACCGCTCCAGCGAGAAAATAAGCGTGACATTGATGTTGATACCCTCTGCGATGCAAGCCTCAATGGCAGGCAGTCCTGCTTCGGTGGCGGGAATTTTCACCATCAGATTGGGGCGGTTGATCACGTCCCACAAACGTCGGGCTTCATCCGCCGTTGAGCGTGGTTTGTGCGCGAGCGAAGGGTCTACCTCAATCGAGACATACCCATCCGCCCCATCGCTTGCCTCATACAATGGAAGGAACGCATCGGCAGCCGCTCGGATGTCGTCAATCGCCAGCGCATCGAAGATCTGCGTCGCCTTCCATCCCGCCTGAGCCATGCGGCGCACGTCACTCGTGTACTCCTCGCTTTCTGCAATCGCCTTCTCAAAAATGGATGGGTTGGAGGTCACACCGCGAATCTCACCCGCGTCGATCAGCGCCTTCAACTCCCCGCTTTTGAGTACATCGCGACGGATGTAATCCAACCACAGCGATTGACCGTTCTGCGTTGCTGCCTGTACCGGGTTCATAGACCCTACCCTCCGAATTCCTCTTCCTCAATGGCCAGCACCTTATTCAAACGGCGGACATGCCGTTCTTCCCGGGTGAACTCCGCCCGCAGGAAAGCCTTCACGATTTCGCGCGCGGGCTCTTCACCAATCACGCGCGCACCAAGCGCCAGCACGTTCACATCGTCATGCTCCACACACTGGTGAGCCGAATAGGTGTCATGGCACAGCCCGGCGCGCACGCCCTTAAGCTTGTTGGCAGCGACGGCCGCACCCACACCCGAACCGCACAGAATGACACCGCGGTCCGCCTTGCCATCCCTTACCGCCCGTCCAACTGCGGCGGAAAAATCGGGATAATCCACCGACTCGGTGGAGTCTGTCCCCAGGTCAAGAACCGCATGGCCCTCCGCCTTGATGATCTCGATGATCGTCTGTTTCAATGGAAATCCAGCGTGATCAGTACCGATTGCTATCTTCATGTTCTCCTCGTTGTGATGAACGGATTTCACTCAACACCCAGCGCACGTTTGGCCTTCTCGACCACACGCTCGGGGGTGAGGCCAAACGCCTCGTAGAGTTTCTCGTATGGCGCGGATGCGCCGAAGTGATCCAGGCCGACAACCGCCCCTTCGCTCCCGACCCACCTGTGCCAGCCCAGTGTTGCGCCGGCTTCCACCGCCACGCGCGCCCGGATGGACACGGGCAGCACGGCCTCGCGATAGGCAGCATCCTGCTTCTCGAACAGCTCCCATGAGGGGAACGAGACCACACGGGCAGAGATACCCCCGGCGGCCAGTCGTTCCGCTGCCTTAAGAATGATGGGCACTTCCGACCCGGATGCCATCAGGATGACCTGCGGGGCGCCGCCGACGTCCTTGAGCACATAGGCCCCCTTGAGGCTCTCCTCAGCAGGGCTATAACGCGTACGATCCAACGTGGGCAATGCCTGACGGGTGAGAGCAAGCGCCGTAGGACCATGCTTGTTTTCCAATGCAGCTTTCCAGGCATAGACGGTCTCATTCGCATCCGCCGGCCGGATGACCGTCACATTGGGGGTTGCCCGCAGCATGGCGAGATGCTCAATGGGTTGATGAGTCGGTCCATCTTCACCGAGGCCAATCGAGTCATGCGTGAAGACATAGATGACGCGCTGCTCCATCAACGCCGCCAGGCGGATGGCCGGCTTGACGTAATCGGCAAAGACGAGGAAGGTGCCGCCGTATGGAATCACCCCGCCATACAATGCCATGCCATTCATGGCTGCGCCCATGGCGTGCTCGCGCACGCCGTAGTGCATATAGCGACCCTCGGGTGTCGCTGGTGAGAAGGCAACCTCACCGGTGATGTCGGTCTTGTTCGATCCAGTCAGATCCGCGGATCCGCCCAGGAATTCGGGCAGCGCCGGAGCCAGCGCGTTGATGACCTTGCCGGAACTGGCGCGTGTAGCCATGCCTTTCTCGTCCGCCGGGAACTCTGGCAGATGCGCATCCAGGTCGGCAGGCAATTCGCCAGCGATGGTGCGAACGAACTGGGCATGGAGGACCTGCTCTTTCTCTTTCAACGCTGAAAGCCGTTTCTTCCATGCTTCGTGGAGCGCAATGCCCTTCCTTCCTGCCTGGAGGAAATGTTCCTTTACATCACCAGGGATGTAGAAATCGGGCTGCAGCGGCCATCCGAGCTTTTCCTTCGCACCGCGCAGCTCTTCCACTCCGGGAGGGGAACCGTGTGCAGCCGCGGTGTCCTGCTTGGTGGGCAGGCCGTACCCGATCTTCGTGCGGGCTACGATCAGCGATGGGCGCGGATCGGCTTTGGCAGCCCTGACAGCCCCGTCCAGCGCTTCGAGATCATTGCCGTCCTTCACATGCAACACATGCCAGCCATAGGCCTCAAAGCGTGCGGCGCGGTCCTCGGTGAAGGCCTTCTCGGTGGAACCATCAATGCTGATGCGATTGTCATCGTAGACGTAAATCAAACGACCAAGCTTGAGATGCCCTGCGAGGGATGCCGCCTCTGAGGCAACACCTTCCATCAGGTCTCCATCAGAGACAATGCCATACATCCAGTTGTCAATGAGGGGGATATCCGGCTGGTTGTAGCGCGCGGCGAGGTGATCGGCAGCGATGGCCATGCCAACACCGGTGGCAAAGCCCTGACCGAGCGGGCCCGTGGTGGTTTCCACGCCAGGTGTCTCGCCGTATTCGGGATGACCAGGCGTTTTGCTCTCCCACTGACGGAAGTTTTTCACATCTTCCAGGGAAAGGTCATAGCCGGTGAGATGCAGCATGGCATACAGCAGCATGGAACCATGGCCTGCAGACAGAATGAAGCGGTCCCGGTCAGGCCAGGTGGGATCGGTTGGATCGAAGTGCATGTGTCGCGTCCAGAGCACATACGCGATCGATGCGGTCCCCATCGGCAGTCCCGGGTGCCCGGAGTTAGCCTTTTGGACCGCATCGGCGGAAAGAAAGCGAATGGTGTTGATCGCTCGTTCTTCGAGGGTAGTTGGCATGGACAATCAGCTCCTGGAGAGAAGTCGGTTGGTTCCGTTCCCTGGGAGGAATCTTATCATGAAAGGTGTCGGTAACCCCGATGGTCACGGGGTGATTTCACACTTTCAGGATGGCAGGGATCCAGGCTTTTAGCTGGCGGAGGCATTCCCGGCCAGCCTTGTGCGCCGTACGGCTCTCACAGAAGGTCAGGTCAGCGCCGACTGTACGCAATCTTTGTGTCCCCTCAACGGCCATGTCGAAGGGGATGACGTCATCCCCGCGGCCGTGCGTCCAGAATACCGACAACCCGGACAGGGGCGCGTCATCGCCGGCCGGGAGGAATCCTGCCATGACGACGATTCCGGCCGGTTGCAGCATCCCCAATTGAACGCCCGCGAGGCACAATGCTGTGCCCTGGCTGAAGCCGATGAGAAGGGTTTTCGCAGGGATCAAGCCGTGGGTGGTGCGCATGCGCTCAAGGAAACGCACGAGATCGTCGGCGCCTGGACGGTACGCTTCTGCCGGGGAAGAGCGGCTGGAGTCCACCTCGATCCATTCGTAGCCACCCTCTTCGATGCTGTACGGCGCCCGCGGGCTCAGGATGAGTGTTTTGTCGGGCAGAACGTGCTCGAACGCCCACATTACATCCTCATCACCACCCCACCCATGCAGCAGTACGATGCCCTCGCCGCTGCGTGTCTCGCCGCGTATGCGGTAGGGTGTGCCGTCGACGGTGATTTTGAGCGGCGGGTCACTCATTCTCGCGCGCCTTCTTCACAATCCAACCAATGCCCTGCATGACCGCCGCGATGACCAGCACCGGTACGAGCATGCCCAGCAGGCACAACAGGCCCACACCCATCGCGCCGGCGCCGTAGCGCCAGCCAATCAAGCCCAGGCCGACCAGAAACAGCAGGAGCGCGAAACCGACGACATAGCGAACCTGGGAGGAGCGTGCATAGCGGCGCAGATCACGTGTCGGGTGTTCGGGAGCCATTGTCAGCCCTCCTCGGGGAGTCGGGAGAACAGCGCAGCAGCGAGCATGCGGGCGTCGTCAAGGGGGTCTTCCGCGTGCGGGAGGGTGTGGTCGGGCCGCACGCGTTCGGTGAGTCGTGCGGCTGCCGCGCGCAGGTCCCCGGGGAGATTGATATCCACTGCGATGTGCTGCAGGTGACGGAAGGCATTCATGTGTCGTCCGGAAGCAAAATATACCGATCGGTACATTCGGGCGGCTTCGCCGGCGGCTCGCCGGGCGTGGACGCGCGCACGGCCCTCATTGCCGGCGGTTCGGGCGTCTTTTCCGGCATTCAATTCGGATTGGATCGATTCGGGAAGCGCTGTGTCTGTCATGCCTAGATGCTATCACAGGTGAGAAGGGATGTGGCCTCGTTCAATGGTGAAACGCTGATCCGGCTATGGATGATAACTTCAGCGCCCATGCGCGGAGATTGTCGCGGATGCAGCGGCGGGCGGCGTCGAGATCGGCGTCGTCGCGCAGGATGTGGTCGTCGTAGCCGCGCTGCCATACGCGTGTGCCGGGGTGCCGCGATGTTGGTTGATGTTGCATGTAACCGCCGATTTGCAGGAGCGGATGATGCTGGATAACGATTTGGGGAGGATTCTTCCAAATTGTGCCTTTTCCTCATCCGGTGGATCTTGTAGGGGCACAGCATGCTGTGCCCCTACGTCGGATTCGAGATC
>Ga0272441_10014275_pt1 | contig 11299 bp, 8 predicted proteins | sample SSMProp6N_FD_193582 | JGI IMG/M metagenome (GOLD analysis project Ga0272441, IMG submission 193582) | Marine sediment archaeal communities from Little Sippewissett salt marsh, Falmouth, MA, United States - SSM-Prop-6N | ecosystem: Environmental > Aquatic > Marine > Wetlands > Sediment ... | reverse complement strand
CTATTTAGTAATATCACCTCTTGATAATCAATTATTTGACTTGAAAAGTCCCACTTTTCAGTTTTATGTTAACATGAGGCACTATTTTATCTTCTTAGCAGTATGCGAAATATTGAATGGAATTTAAATGTAATTACGGTTTAACATGGCCTGAATGTGGTTTAACATTACTGTAACGATTACAAGAAATGACTATACCTATCTTTAGTGAAATCTAACAACTCAATTAACAATTAAAAAACACTCTAATGAAAAAAAGTTACAAGAATGGTTCTATATTTTTGCTTGTTGCCCTTATGTTTTTATGCATTAAGGGTAATGCGCAATTAGATTTGCCCAGAGGAAGTCAGAAGGCAAAAGTATCACAGCGAATAGGTATAACTGATATCTCAATTTCTTATTCAAGGCCGGCTGTTAAAGATCGCGAAGTATGGGGTAAATTAGTGCCTTATGGGATGAACAATCTCGGTTTTGGTACGGCAAAAGAATCGCCATGGCGAGCTGGCGCAAATGAAAATACTGTAATTAAATTCACAAATGACGTTAAGATTGAAGGGCAACCTATAAGCGCAGGAAAATATGGACTTCATATGATAATTACTGAAGGGGATAAAGCAACAATTATATTTTCAAAAAACTACGAGGCCTGGGGCAGTTATTTTTATGAACCCTCCGAAGATGCCCTAAGAGTTGATGTTACCACTAAAGAAATTCCACATACGGAGGAATTGACCTACCTTTTCTCTCAGGTCGACGCCAATTCGGCGGTGGCTTCCCTAAACTGGGAAAAAAAGCAAATACCTTTTAAAATTGAAGTAGATGTAACTAATACTGTCCTAGCAGACATTCGACATAAACTGCAGAATTCCCCGGGCTTTAATCGTCAAACCTGGGAACAAGCGGCTAATTTTTCTCTGAATAATGGCGGTGACCTTGATGAGGCACTTGGTTGGATAGACGCCACTATAGCAGGAATGTTTTTTAGTCAAAAAACCTTCAATAATCTTAGCACAAAAGCAAAAATCCTTGCCAAGCAGGGAAAAAAAGCGGAAGCAGATGCTGTTATGGATGAAGCGCTAGGGCTTGCAACAATATTAGAGGTTCATGGATATGGCCGGCAATTAATTGCACAGGGAGAGAAAGAAAAAGCGCTCGAAGTTTTTAAAATGAATGCAAAAAAGAATAAAGGACAATGGCCTGTTGATTATGGATTAGCCAGAGCTTATTCAGCTATGGGCGATAATAAGACCGCTTTAAAGCATTTGAAAATTGCCGCACAGAGGGCACCTGACCAGCAAAATAAGGATGCCATTGCTGCTAATATAACTAAGCTTGAAAACGGTGAAGGAATTAACTAAAATTCTTTCTGCGAGAATGTAATATTAAGAGCCGGATGAATTCCGGCTCTTAACTTATATAATTCCAGATATTCTTGTGCTTCATTAATTGGGCGTAGGCATATCTGATTTGTTTATTATCTTCTTTCTGCAATCCGGGATCTTCATTAAGAACCTTTATTGCATAGTATCTGGCGGTTTTTAAGATATCATTGTCCTTTACAATATCAGCAATTTTAAGGTTTAAGATACCACTTTGCTGAGTTCCCATCAAATCACCCGGCCCTCGTAATTTCAGGTCTACTTCTGCAATTTCAAATCCATCATTAGTGCTTGTCATGGTTTCGAGTCTGGTTTTCGCTTCAGCAGTTAATTTGTGACTACTCATAAGGATACAATAGCTCTGTTCGGCTCCGCGGCCAACACGACCTCTTAATTGGTGCAATTGCGATAGTCCGAAGCGTTCTGCACTTTCTATAATCATCACGGATGCATTAGGGATGTTTACACCCACTTCAATGACGGTCGTAGCAACCATTATGTGAGTTTCTCCTTTAACAAAGCGCTCCATTTCATACTCTTTGTCCTGTGGTTTCATCTTACCGTGCACAATTGAAATCTGATAATCCGGTAATGGGAAATCACGGGCAATACTCTCATAGCCATCCATCAAATTTTTATAATCCAATGCTTCTGACTCTTGAATTAGCGGATAAACAATATATATCTGTCTACCTTTCTTAATTTCATCTCGCAAAAATTGAAACACTTTTAATCGGTTTTTGTCATATCTGTGCACCGTCTTTACAGCTTTTCTACCGGGGGGCAGCTCATCAATTACTGAAATATCAAGATCGCCGTAAAGGCTCATCGCCAAAGTCCTTGGAATAGGTGTAGCTGTCATTACCAAAATGTGCGGAGGCACTTCATTTTTATGCCATAATTTGGATCTTTGAGCAACACCAAACCTGTGCTGTTCATCAATTATAGCTAACCCCAGATTTTTAAATTTCACTTTATCTTCCAGTACGGCATGTGTGCCAATAAGAAGATGAAGAGTGCCATCTTCGAGCTGCTCATGAATAAGTTTTCTCTCAGCTCTTTTAACGGATCCGGTGAGCAGGGCTACACTAACGCCAATATCTCCCAGCAATTCTTTTATACCTTTGAAATGCTGGTTAGCTAATATTTCAGTAGGAGCCATTAAACAAGCCTGATAACCATTGTCCAGTGCGATTAAAATAGTCATTAAAGCTACTACTGTTTTGCCAGATCCAACATCCCCTTGTAAAAGACGATTCATTTGAGCTTTGCTGCCGAGATCTGCCCTTATTTCTTTTATGACTTTCTTTTGAGCAGCGGTAAGTTCAAAAGGCAAATGGTCTTTATAAAACCTGTTAAATAGTTTGCCTACATTTTCAAAGGGATAGCCTTTTATTTTTTGTTTTCGAATTAATTTCTTCGAGATGAGCTGTAATTGAATGTAAAATAATTCTTCAAATTTAAGACGGAATTGTGCTCGTGATAATAGTTTAAGGTCTTTGGGAAAGTGGATATTGAACATAGCCGCAGTTTTGGATATCAGCCTGAGTTCCTCAAGTATGGCGGGGGAGAGGGTTTCTTTAAATTCTCCCTTTGTTTCAATAAATAATTGTTGTACTAATTTGCTGATTACTCTATTCGTAATCCCTCTTGTGCTTAATTTTTCTGTGGACGGATATATTGGCTGCAAAGACACCTTTATTCCTTTTTCATGCTCAGAAAGTAATTCCATTTCCGGGTGAGGCATTGAAAATTTGCCACTAAACCAATTAGTTCTGCCAAAAATGACATAAGGGGTATTCAGTTTAATGTTTTCCCGAATCCATTTCTGCCCTCGAAACCAAACCAGCTCCATTTCGCCGTTAGCATCTTTAAATGTAGCGACAAGTCGACTTCCCTTTTTTTGCTCTACAGTTTTAAGATGGATAATTTTCCCAATAAGTTGAACATCTGCATTTCCTCTTTGTAACTCATTAATTTTATAATACCTTGTTTTATCAATATACCTATTGGGAAACAGATTAATTAAATCCTGGTATGTTACTATCCCTAACTCCGAGTGCAGTATTTCGGACCTGTTTGGACCAACACCTTTCAAATAAGTAACAGGGGTTTGAAGATAGTTCGTATTCATGGAGCGAAAATAATGGTTACAGTATACAACTGCAATACCGCAAAATGCTAATTTTGGTCTGACAATTGTATAATAACAAATATGAATTTAATTAATGTTCTTTTATTGGTTCTTTTTACGGGTTTTGTATTTAGTCAGCCGCAACCTTCAGTAGATTTTTTTAAAGCGGATATAGATATATTGCCAGATCCAGAATATAAAAGAATAAATGGTAAAGTAACTTATTCGTTCAAAGTACTCCATAAGACGGATTCTGTTTTTTTGGATGCCATAAACATGGACTTCTCATCTGTTTTATTGAATGGCAAAAAAGTACGACATGCAAATACTAAAGAAAAAATAGTTTTTTATAAAAAACTTAAAGCAGACAAAACGTATAAGTTAACCCTGGATTATTCCACAATTCCAGCGCAAACGGTTTACTTTTTAGGATGGGAAGACTCAATACCTGATAATAATCAAATATGGACTCAGGGCCAGGGAAAATATACCAGTCACTGGCTTCCTAGTTTTGATGATATGAATGAGAAAGTTGAGTTTGATCTTAGTCTCACTTTTGATAAAGAGTATGAAGTTATCGCAAATGGTAAATTAAAGGATACGCTTTCAAAAGATTCGCTGAGAACCTGGTTCTTTGATATGAACAAGCCAATGAGTAGTTATCTGCTTGCTTTTGCGATTGGGAACTATAAGAGTAAGAAGTTTACAACTAAGATCGGAATTCCTTTAGAGCTTTATTATTATCCCGGGGACAGCTTAAAAGAAGAACCAACGTATAGGTATAGCAGCGAAATTTTGGATTTTCTTTCAGATGAAATCGGGATACCCTATCCGTGGCAGAATTACAAACAGATACCTGTACGTGATTTTTTATATGCCGGGATGGAGAATACCGGAACTACTATTTTTTCTGATGGGTTTGTAATAGACAGTATCGCTTTTGTGGATAAGAATTATGTAAATGTGAATGCTCATGAAATGGCTCATCAGTGGTTTGGGAATCTGGTAACCGAAAAAGATGGGAATCATCACTGGCTTCATGAAGGATTTGCCACATACTATGCCTTGCTGGCAGAAAAAAAGCTGTTCGGCGAAGATTATTTTTATTGGAAACTTTATGAATCTGCTAAACAACTCCAAAAATTATCCAGCCAGGGAAAAGGAGAAGCGCTAACGGATCCTAAAGCGAGCAGTTTAACTTTTTATGAAAAAGGGGCCTGGGCCCTTCATATACTTAGAACCATGCTGGATGATATGGCATTTAAAGAAGGAATTCAGTCGTATTTGAACAAATATCAGTATTCTAATGTGACTATATCTGATTTTATCACAGAGATGCAAAAAGCAAGTGGATTGGACTTACTTCAATTTGAGCAAACTTGGTTGAAAGGCACACAATTTCCTATTGATGAGGTAAAGACATTACTTGCGTCATCATCGGATGATTTGCAAACTTTTTTTGACCTTCAATGGGAATTGACATCCAGTAATACCAGTAATGAAGAACTAATTAAAAAGGTATGGGATAATAATTCATCACCCAGGATAAAAGAAAATATCATCTTGGACTATCATAAATCTTTGTCCGAAAGTTTTTTAAAAAATGCTTTCACCACGGAAGACTTGAAGACAAGGCAGGCATTATGTATTACAACCGATAGAATTCCTTCCGGACTTAAAAAACAATTTGAATCATTATTGCAAGATAAAAGTTATATTACAATTGAAAATGCACTTTATCGTTTGTGGATATCCTATCCAAATGATAGAATAGCATATTTAGAAAGAACGAAGGGAGTTATTGGACTTCCTAATAAAAATGTGCGTTTGCTTTGGTTGTTTTTGGCAGTATTAACGAAAGACTATTTAAATGATGTGGAGAAAGCAGATTATACCGAGGAATTATTCGGGTATACTTCAGCTGAATATTCTTTTGAGGTTCGGCAGAATGCCTTCTCTGTTCTTGCTGAGGTTTTTCCTTTGTCAGATCAGAATTTACTGGATTTAATTAATGCCTCGGTTCATCATTCCTGGCAATTCAGAAATTTTGCCAGAAGTTTGATAGAAAGGCTATTGAAAGACGACAAACAAAAAGAGCGATTTCTTATATTGTCTAAAGAACTAAAGGGAAAAGAATTGCGTTATATACAAAGTAAACTATAGGTAGAATGAGAGCTTTAGTCATATCCGGAGGTGGAAGTAAAGGGGCCTTTGCAGGAGGGGTTGCGCAATACCTAATGCAGGAATTAAACCACAATTACGACCTGTTCATTGGTACGTCGACAGGAAGCTTGTTAATTTCGCACTTGGCTCTTCAAAAGATTCAAAAAATAAAAGATGTTTATACTTCGGTGAATCAGGATAGTATCTTCAGTAATTGTCCTTTTGTGATCCAAAATAAATATGGTGTGGCCAATATTGGGATAAACCACTGGAATGTACTAAAGAATTTCTACAAGGGTAGCCGAACTTTTGGAGAAAGCCATAATCTTCTGGAACTTATAAAAAATACTATAACCCCCGAGGAATTTGAGATTCTTAAGTCCGGACCCAAGGATATTGTTGTAACGGTTTCCAATCTATCTTTAAATTCGGTGGAGTATAAGTCCATTAAAGATTTTGGTTATGAGGATTTTTGTGAATGGATTTGGATTTCTTGTAATTATACGCCTTTTATGAGTTTGGTACGAAAAGAAGGTTGTGAGTATGCAGATGGGGGACTTGGAAGTATGGTCCCCATTGAAGAGGCCATTATGAGAGGGGCGACAGAAGTAGATGCAATTATTTTACATACTGAAATAACTCATTTTAACAGAATGCCTTCTAAGAATGCGTTTTCCCTGCTAACAAGTATGTTTGCGTTTATGTTAGATAGAATTGAGCGTCAGAATATCAGAATTGGAAAATACGTTGCCAATAATAATAATGCAATAATCAATTTTTATTATACTCCAACCGTATTGACTACAAATTCACTAATCTTTGACAAGGAGAAAATGACATCCTGGTGGGAAAATGGATATGAATTTGCAAAAACTAAAAATGTTGAATTAAGTGCTTTAGAACCGGAACAGTAATTTATATTACTTTAAAAAAATTACCAAATTTCTCCTATTTCCTTTTTCACAAAAGCAAGAGCTGTTGCCGAAGGAGATTGTTTATCCATAGTTTCATTCAGAATATCTTCACGCAACTTGTCAGACGAGTCAGATTCGCTCATACCTGCTTTTCTTATTGATTGAATCGTAGCATTTTTGGCAGCCTTTATAATATTCCAACAATTATCACTCATATAAATTTGTTGTGATAAATTGTGATCGAATTCGTTTTCAATACTTCGGATTAATAATTGCTCATATGCGTTTTTATCAGCAGATTTGGGCGCTACTCGCACCACCAAGCTGGGTATTGAGATACGTTCCAAAAACAGCGCCATGCGTTCATAGGCCTGTAAACGAATAGGCATTGCATCTTTTTGCGAATCTTTGTGAAGTAAAAATCTTCTGCGACCTTCCTCGTTTCTGGTATGTAATCTAAAAAAATAAAAGGCCACAGCTCCGGTTACCACGGCGGGCATTAAATATGCGAAGAGTTGAAAAATTCCGTCCCCAGTCATGTTTTGGTATTTTAGTTTGGTTTATGGATGTAGAACGTTAGATTATTCAAAAAATTATAGCTTCTTTTTATCTTAATATGAAAGTTGCATTATTACAATATCCGAGGATTCCCTCTTTCATTTCTTCATATTCTGTCTTAAATTAAGGTAGAATAAATTGAAATCAGGGTGCAGCATGATATATAAAGATTTGGCTAAGTCTGTTTTTCTGGAGACCATAATGCGTTCTGCTTTAACATCGGGAGTATTACCAATAATTGGAGTAACGGAAGCGGCCTGTCCATAGATAATTTCCCAGTTGCTGGCATCATCCGTGTGGAATTCAAGGGTAACCGCCATATCAGGATTTGCTTTAATTATTCCTGCTATTTTATTAAGAGATTCTGTAGCTCCGGCTTGTAATTCTGTACTGTTAGAATTGGCTCCAAATAAAGTGGTTTGATCCATAATTACAACAACTGATCCACGTTCAACTTTGATATTTGCATTCTCCCCTAAAGTTTGCTTCAATTTGGTAAGCACAAGCAGCGAAATAGAGTCATTACTGGTTAATGCGTCGTTAATAAATTTCAGTTCCGCTTCTTTCTTTCTCAGACTTTCCATTACACTGCTTAGGTTGTCTAGCTTGTTATTGGATTGCGCTGTGAAATTATTTAAGTTTTGTAATAAAGTAGCATTGTTTTCCTCCAAGCCTTTCAACTGACTTTCAAAAGAATCTGCCCTTGCGGCACTTATTTTTTCATTTTTTTTCGATTCTGTAAGTTCAGCCTTAGTGCTTTGCAACTCGACATTCAAACTGTTAACCTGGGCTATAAGCTCTTTTTTATTTTGTGCCTGTAAGGTAGTTCCTGTCAAAACTAAAAAGAGTAATAATAAAGTAATTCTATTCATAGGGAATTTAGATTAATTAAAAAATAGGATTTTTAACCCGGTTTATTAAATGCGACACAAAAATAACTCATTTAAAGTTTCTCCAATTCTTTCTTTGTCAAAAAATTGTATTCTAAAGTAGAATGTTTGCAATAAATGATCCGTATAAGTGCTGGAGAAACATTCAATCTTACATATTTAAGTAATCCAGACTCATTTCCGTCAGCGTTTTTACTCCTAATAGTAATCCACTGTCGTCTATGAGAAAATCAGGGGTATGGTGAGGGAAGGATTCGCTAGATCCGGGCGTCATGCCGCCTAAGAAAAAGAAAAAACCAGGCACTTTTTGTTGAAAATAAGAAAAATCTTCGGCGCCGGTAATGGCTTTTTGAGTTTGAATATTTTCCTGGCCTGCTACGCGTTTCATTGTAGGTAACATTTGAATAACGAGTTCGGGATTATTATAGGTTATGGCCGTGGTTGATTGGATATCTATGGTAGCATCACCCCCATAGGCTTTAGCGATAGCAGGTACCATTTCCTCCATTCTTTGATTGATCATTTTTTGCATGTCATAATCCAGTGTCCGGATGGTGCCAATCATTTCAGCACTTTCAGGAATAATGTTAAAACGAACCCCGCTTTTAATTTTACCAACGCTGATAACAGCCGCTTCATTGGTTAGATCGGCTTCCCGACTAATAATGGTTTGCAGGCCATCTATAATTTTTGCACTTATAAGTATTGGATCTATACCTAACCAGGGTTGTGAACCATGACTTTGTTTTCCTTTTACATTGATAACAAATCGTTGGGCAGCTGCCATAGTACCTCCGGATTTATAACGAATGACTCCTACAGGGATTTCAGATTTAATATGCAATCCAAAAATTGCATCCACATCCGGGTTTTTTAATACACCTTCTTTTACCATCAGGAGTGCACCTCCTTCTTCTCCCGGAGGCGCTCCTTCTTCTGCAGGCTGAAATATAAACTTCACAGTACCTTTTATTTTATCCTTATTTTTAGAAAGAACCTCGGCTACGCCCATTAAAATTGCGGTATGGGTGTCATGTCCACATGCATGCATAACTCCAACCTGCTCCCCAAGAAATTCTGAACTAACGGTAGACTTAAATTCGAGATTGTTGCGCTCAGTCACAGGTAATGCATCAATATCTGCCCTTAATGCTACAACTTTTCCCGGTTGGTTGCCTTTCAAAATACCAACTACTCCGGTATGAGCAACACCTGTTTGAACAGCTATGCCCAATGAATTTAAATGTGCAGCTATTTTTTCAGCAGTCTTGAATTCACGATTGGACAATTCCGGATTTTGGTGTATTTCTCTTCTCCATTCAATAACCTTTTTTTCAACAAGATTATAATCATTGGTTAAGTTCGGCTCCTGGGCCATGGATATGCTACCAAAAAAAAGTGCTGTTATAAGTATTAATTTTTTCATAAGTATTAAAATTTTATAAGTTGAAAACCATTGTCCTGAAGTTGAATTAATGCGGTCATAGCAGATAAGGCCAACTCAACGCCGTCAATGGTTTCTGAAACTGGAACATTGCGGGCAACCGACGATTGACCGCATAAGACAATCTCAACACCGGCATCCAGGAGTTTTTTTATTAGTTCTTCGTTTGGATTATCTGTACCGTACCGACTTTTATATTCAGAACCTCTAAGAAGATCTTTAGAGGCATTATTGTGCACTACAAGTGCAACTTTGAGATTTGCAATTGGGACACCGCTCTGAGCGTGCATATTTAAAAATCGTGCTGCAGTTTCAATACTTTTATTCAGATGGTCCGATGATTCGGAAGTGTTCATAATATCAAAAACCACTTTGTATTCTTTTGCGATATCGGTAATAAAGTCGGGATTCTCAATGTTCCAAACTTCCCCATATCCCGTAATAACCGGACCCGATTCTTTTGTTTGTGAATGCATAGATGTAAATCCGACCAGAAGGAATAATGAGAGCTTAAAAAATAAGTATTTCGACATGTAGTTCAATTGATTTTCTAAATATATTCAAATTGCAGACAATACAAAGTCAAATGTCATAAATATTGGTTTGTAACTTTTTCATGAGGTTATTTATGGCTAAATTCACCTCATAAAATGCCTTTAACTTGAATACCTTTCTGGATGAATTAAATGAAGCTCAAAAAGGCCCTGTTTTACACAAGGAAGGACCCTTAATGGTTATTGCCGGGGCGGGTTCAGGTAAAACCAGGGTTCTTACATTTAGAATTGCCCACTTAATGGCGCAGGGCGTCGATCCCTTTAATATTCTGGCACTTACGTTTACAAATAAGGCTGCCAGAGAAATGAAAAAGCGAATTGCTGGTATTGTCGGAGGTTCCGAAGCAAAGAACTTATGGATGGGAACATTTCACTCCATTTTCGCCCGTTTACTTCGTTTCGATGGTGATAAATTGGGTTATCCAAGTAATTATACAATTTATGACACTCAGGATTCACAGCGTTTAATTTCATCGATAATCAAGGAGATGGGACTAGACAAGGACATTTATAAATACAAGCAAATTCAAAATCGTATTTCATCTTACAAAAACAGTTTAATTACGGTTAAAGCCTATTTCCAAAACCCCGAACTAATGGAGGCAGATGCTATGGCAAAAAGGCCCAGGTTAGGAGATATTTACCAAAACTATGTAGACCGTTGTTTTAAAGCCGGGGCAATGGATTTTGATGATTTACTTTTACGCACCAATGAATTATTAAGCCGTTTCCCGGAAGTTTTAATGAAATATCAGGAAAGGTTCAGATATATTCTGGTTGATGAGTATCAGGATACCAATCACTCTCAATATCTTATAGTAAAAGCACTTGCAGACCGTTTTCAAAACATTTGCGTTGTAGGCGATGACGCCCAGAGTATTTACTCTTTCAGAGGGGCGAACATCACAAATATCTTGAACTTTCAAAGAGACTATGACGATGTTGCTGTATATAGGTTAGAACAAAATTACCGATCTACCAAAAATATTGTCAATGCTGCAAATTCTATAATTGCCAACAACAAGAACCAATTGGAAAAGGTAGTATGGACAGCCAATGATGAGGGCACCAAGATAAAACTTCACAGAAGCACCACTGATGCTGAGGAAGGAAGATATGTGGCAGGTTCTATTTTTGAACAGAAAATGCAAAACCAGCGTGCAAATGGTGATTTTGCTGTTCTTTACCGCACAAATTCCCAATCACGTGCTATAGAGGATGCTTTGCGTAAACGAGATATACCTTATAGGATTTATGGAGGCC
>Ga0272441_10014273_pt1 | contig 11299 bp, 13 predicted proteins | sample SSMProp6N_FD_193582 | JGI IMG/M metagenome (GOLD analysis project Ga0272441, IMG submission 193582) | Marine sediment archaeal communities from Little Sippewissett salt marsh, Falmouth, MA, United States - SSM-Prop-6N | ecosystem: Environmental > Aquatic > Marine > Wetlands > Sediment ... | reverse complement strand
CAGCACCGGACCTTGGTGGATATGGACTTCGCAATCAAACGCTTGCTCGTCCGGCCGGGGCTGCCTCGTATCCGATTTCTGTTCGTCAGGTCATGGTTTTGCTATTGCTTCCTTCAGACGGCACCTCACGATGACGCCCTTGCAAGTCGCTAATACTTCACCTCCACCAGGTTGTATAGGGGACTTTCACCCCCGAGCTGTCGGACATGCCCGGCACACGTTTCGGCAACAAACCTATGGATTGTTGCCTCGGGCCCCAGCAAGCTGGAAACTCGATGTAACGTTGCAGATGTTGCAGAAATCCAACCAAAACATCCTCATCGTGAGGATTTCTAAGGACACCGTATGGATCGTTAGGATATCTTGGATCGTATTTACCGGGAATCCGCTATAGGATGAATATACCGGGAATGCCGGTATAAACTATTTTATCCGGGAATACCGGGAAGTCTTTAAATACCATCCAGTGAATAATACCACCACATGCGTGTTCATCTTCCCAACAGCGCCTTTTTGGGGAACATAGACCCATTCCTGAGGTCATTTGAGGGTTCTGAACCGGATATCCTTGAGGTCAGTGCGAACAAGAGCTGGATATCGGTCCATCCCATTGTTCTTTCATTCGTTGCGGCATTGGGGAGAAATGTTGGTCCTTCCAATATCCGTTGTGAAGACTTCGAGGCCAGATCGGGTCATTACCTTGAGAGGATGGGTCTTTTCAGGGTCCTGGGGATCGATTTGGGGATGAGAATAATTGAACATGAATCCGCAGGGCGGTTCGTTCCGCTGACCATCATAAGGACCAATGACGAGCTCACGGACCTGATAACAGAGATCATACCGCTTCTGCATCTGGAAAAGGACCAGGCCGGGCCCATAAAATACACCATAAGCGAGCTTGTTCGGAACGTTTTAGAACATTCCGGTTCCCCCCTGGGTGCCGTCGTGTCGGCTCAGTACTACAAGAAGAGCAATTCCATTCGCATAGGTATTGCCGATACCGGTGTCGGCATACAGGCGACCATCTCCCGGTCCCATCATGCACCGGACCACCTGGAAGCTATCCGATTGGCCCTCAACCCTGGAATAACGGGAGAGACGACCAGGGTGGGAGGGACGGAACTGAATGCCGGTGCGGGCCTTTTCTTCATCAAATCCATTGCCAAGGTCAACAGGGATTTTTTTGTGATCTTCAGTGGAGATGCTATGTACAAACTGCTCAAGGTCGGCAGCTCCACAAAACGGGTCCGGTTATATGCAGACCCATTCGACGACCGCCATTCCACTGAGATAGGCCTATCCCCGTTTACGGGAACTGCGGTGGGGATCGATATATCTCTGGATACGACGGAGGCGTTCACGGGTCTCCTCGATCAGATCAGAAGGACCTACGTCAAGACCATCAAAGAAAGAAAGAAGGCGCGATACAGGAGGCCGCGGTTCGTATGATCACAATTGAACTTTTTCCGTACGTTGGAAGCTTTGCCGAAAACAAAGACAGGGCACGCTCCATCAGGCTGGAGCGCATCGTTTTGGCCCTTGATGAAGGGCAGGAGGTGACATTGGATTTCGAGGGCGTGGAGTCGGCTACCCAGTCCTTCGTCCACGCATTGATAAGCGACCTCATCCGCAACTACGGGCCGGAAGTAATCGACAGGATATACTTTAAGAACTGCTCCGAGATCGTTAAAAAGATCGTGTCAATGGTCGTAGAATACATGCAGGAAAGCGCGTAGGATGGGCATTGGAGAGGGTCAATTCATCAATCCCAGGTAACTTCCTGCTTGGGTCGGGGTTTGTACCGACCCACTTTCGGTCACCTCTCCAACTGGATTCTTAATAATATGGTCCTCCTTCCATATCCCTGATGACCTACTGGTTCACCGCAGATTACCACCTCTCCCATGCAAACATCATTCGCCACTGCAACAGGCCGTTTCGGAACGTCGATGAGATGAACAAGACCCTGATCGGCAATTTTCTGGATGCGGTCGAGGAAAACGATACTGTATATTTCCTGGGGGACCTCTCATGGGACCAGCCGTCAGCCAAGGAGTTCTTCTTAAGAAGTCCGACAAAGGACATTGTCTTCGTTTGGGGGAATCATGATAAGCGGTGCAGAAGCGTTGTCCAGAAGTACTCCTCTTCGACCCACGACCTGCTGACCGTTTCTATACCCGATGATGATGCGCCAGGTGGGAAGAGGAGGATAGTCCTATGTCATTACTCAATGAGAGTTTGGGACGGTTCCCACCACGGCAGCTGGATGCTTTACGGCCACAGCCACGGCAATCTACCACCGGCGGGCAAGTCCTTGGACGTCGGGGTGGATGTAAACGGTTTTAAACCAGTTTCTTACGAAGCCATAAAAAGGTTGATGAGAAAGATGGATGAGAATCCAGACCTTATACGAGAAAAAAAATGCAACCCATGAACAAGCCATAGGAGCCCGTCTGAGTAATCACCATCCATCAGTCGGTCACCAATCTTGACATAAACGCCGTTTAAAAAAAAGGCTTTTAATGTCTATGGTATATATACGGCGTACAGTGACATGGATGGGAAAAGTATACCGAAAGTACCAACCAAGTCAAACATACCTGATTCCGTTTGACATAAGAGAATGACTTTATGATGACAGCCTTGCATTGTTCGTCAGCGAAGCGGTCGATGAATTCGACCTTTCGGAGATATTCGAATACTATGAACGCTCCGATCGTGGATACTCACCGTATCATCCGACCATGATGGTGAAGGTCAAAACAGCCATGTGGATTAATGAGGGAAAATGTCTCCTAAACGTGGAGAAGAGGCTTGACAAGTCGCTCCCGCCCGCCTACGAGGCATTGAAACGTCTGTGTGAGCATTAATGCAAATGTGATAATTGGGTCGCTCCCGTCCGCCTACGAGGATGGAATACAAAGGGACGGATAGCGAAATCAAGGCCGGTCTGGGGAGGATAATAGGGTATCCCCACCCGGATGCAAAACCTCTCTACAAGAAGAAGTTCATCGATAACGGGGTAGAGACCGATATCATCCTGACCATGGGAGCAGAGAGCGAAAAGGGGGTCGTGTATTCGATAGATGCTCCATCGACGGTGTCGGAAAAGGAAATGGCGGAGATGGTTGAGAACACACTGGAGAATGAGAGGGGTGATAATTGTCCATACTGCGAAGAAGCAAGTGATCTGCTTAAAAAGATCAGATTGATGAAAGCTAAAAGACAGGTCGGTAAACAGATGCAGGTATACGACGAGGCTATTCCTGCAATCCTGGGTGAATATCCCATACCGAACAATGAAAAAAACCCATCAGGATCGACAATCGATGATCATTTTGAAAACATCATTGAAACTTTGGGGTTCATGCCAATTAATGATACCGTTCTCTCGCCGAAAGAGTTACTGAAACTCATTCTTGATTAGACGGAATCTGAAATTTTCAGACCGGGTATGGTGAAGTCCAGAAAGATGTACCTGAATTTTCAATTTTAGCAATAACCAACATTACAAAACGATTGAGTGTAGTCTTTGTATATTTGTTCATCACCAACAATGAAATCTTGTTGCGGTTCGAAAATATTAACGTCTTTCATCTGTTTTACCTGGAACCTCAACTGATCAAGATTTCTGTTCTGGCAATATATTCTTTTAAAGTAGTCTTTCAGAAGGATGTCATTCATCTGTAATCTATCACCAAACTTTTGTGACGGATAGTAATAAGCGTTTGAAATTCGCACGAACGGTTTTAACAAGGTCAAGTGAAAATATTCTTGAAGGTATTCATACCCGGATTCCAAAACACCGGAGATGACGTTATCAATGTTTCTTGGATCTGATTTCAAGTATTTTTTATACTTCACACTCGGGATGTAATTCTCGCCTTCGGTTGTCAAGAAATCTATTTGGACCAGGAAATTGAGGTAACTTTTAACCTTTTTCGGCCCTTTTCTATGAGTTATATCGGTAATGGAAACCTTCCCTTCCTTGTCGATGCACTCAAAAATCCTATAAATTGGAGATAGTGTGGTCTTAACTGTCGGAATGTTTACAAATCTTGAATGTGCAATTTCAACGAGTGTAGTTTCTGATTGAAACATTTGAATGCTATACTTTTTCCTCATCGATTCGTTTATGAATTCAAAATCGGGCATTAGAATCTCAAACTGATCCTTTTCATTGATCACATCGACCGAGAAGATATTATCGACGGCCCTTGAGAATATCATCCCTTGAACGTCGTCCCTGCTGTCCTCAATAAAGTCCATAAATGTATTGCCAATTTCAAAGATGTATTTACCATCATTTACCTTGCTATACTTGGAGATATAGGTGCCTGTACCGACGTACCTTTTAATTTGAGTTTGGACAATATCCTCTATCTTGTCGGGTGTGCCGATCGGTATTCTCTGAATGGTCATGTATACTCCACCTCTAATCTAGTTTGGCCCGTTTTAATCTTTTCTACAAAAAAGATCCAATTCGGTTCAGATCTCGCCCTTGCCCAATGTGTGCTCATCTTCGGTAGAGACACTTCCCTGTTGAGCTTTTTCACATTCGTGCTTCTCTCGATGAATTTCTCCATCGGGTCAAAAATAGTCATAACCTGACGGTCGATATCGATATCCAATACGATAATGACATGATCGTATTCAAGGCGACCCTGATGGTCATATCTGGCATTTTGTTCTTTGAAGTATTCCCATCTAACATGGATTGCAGGATATGACGTGTCCGCATCTTGAACGATTTCAATCAGATCATCGATCGTTATTCCATCTGCCCGATTCTTTTCAACGGCCCTAAACCTCATTGGCTCGATTATTTGATTTATCTTGGGGCATAGATCAGCTTTGGATGTGCCTCTGAGTTGATCATAATTGGTGTACTCTTTTATCTTTCCTAATGACAGCTTTAACTTTTTAATGGCGGTCTTCCTTGACAGATCTAAAAAGATATTGTATGTCGAAAATACTAGACAGTCGTTCAGATTTGTACTCTGATACTTCCATCCTTGGATTATTTGATGATAATCGCTATCATCCATTGGCGTTAAAAGGTTGCCCGGTGATATAATACTTGTTCTACACGTCTAACTGGGTTCAATGATTTTTTTAAAAATTCCTTTGCCGATATTGGACACTGGCTTTATCATCTTTATCAATCCATAATCGTATTACAACACTATAAATATAGGCAATTCCACAACTCCAATTATTCGTATTACAACACTTAATATATTAACTTCCCTCATCAAGTTGTTGAGGGAAATATCATGTCCGCCAACTCACAACGGAGCAACCCTATAAAGGGTATCATAGACGACGGTTGCGATGCTCTGGGGCTGCCACGTCCGGACGAATTCCTGCCAGATCCATCGGAGGTTGCCCATGGTCTTGGGCTGCCCACGGTCAAGGAGGCAGTGCCCACCCCGGAAGAGGTAGGAAAGAAGGCACTCAGGGGTAAGGGAAAGCTCCCGAAGCCCCCATCCCTGAAGGAGATCATGCCGGGGAAGTGATCTTGAGTGCTACCACCGCCCAGAGAGATGTTGCCCCCTACATCAAGGGAGTTCATGGAAGAGGGATTGCCGAAGATCCCGTCTCCCAGGGAACTCTATCCGGAACCCGAGGAGATCATTCCGGACCGGGAGGAAGTCGTGGAGGGCGGGAAGGAATTCGTCCTGGAGACGGTCCCCCAGCCCAAGGACAGCGCCTCGGGATTGAATCGCCTACCCCTCAGCCTATTTCGCATAACAAGTCACGAGGATTTTAGAATAGACCTCTGAAGGGTGTATATACAAGGCATTGAAACTAGTTCTACCAAACGCCCCTGCCAAAACTTCAAAGTCGCTCCCGCCCGCCTACGAGGCATTGAAACGATACAATATATCGTTGTGAACGAATCATGACGATTAAATAATATCGTAACATCACTCCACCGGAGTGTGTAATGTCAGGAGGGTAACGGACGAAAAGAACAAATTTCAATTCCATAATCTGCCTGCCGTCCTCGGATGGCAAGGAATACGCGACTGACTGTGGGGACACCGAGACACTCTTCCGGATCATCCAGTCCATTCCATCCAAGAAGGCAGAACCGTTCAAGCGGTGGCTGGCAAGGGTGGGTTACGAGCGCGTCCTGGAGATCAAACCCGACCACATCGACGCCCTCCACCACCTCGCCATCGTATACGACGCCGGGGGGAACAGGAAGCGTGCCAGACAGTTGTGGGAACGCGGCGTGGATATCGGGCGCAGTGCCATCCCCAAACGGTTCAGGCGCGGGAGCAGCAAGATACCGTGGGAACGCCTTGAGAACAGGCCGTTTCTGAGATGCCTGCACGGTCACGCCCTGGCGCTCAGTCGGGACGGCAGGACCGAAGACGCCGTGGCCGTACTTCAGGAAATGCTGGATTACAACCCGGAAGACAACCTGGGTGCACAGGAGATCTTGATGGATGTACTGATCAGATCTTGCCGCTTCGATGAAGCGGTGGCCCACGCGGACAGATACAAGAAGAACCGATCGCCCGATATCCTCTACGGAAGGTCCCTGGCCCTTTTCATGCTGGGCAATCACGAAGAGGCAGAGACTGCGGTGTCCCGGGCAATGAAAGCGTACCCCAGGGTGGCAGAGGAGCTGACGAAGAGGACGCACGCCAGGCCGGCCGGCAGCAGGCCGGGATACATCTCGCCGGGTGGGTGGGACGAGGCCTACGAATTCTGGGAGTCGCAGGGGAAACAATGGCCGAAGGAGGCCGTCCGTTGGCTTCGGGGAAGGCTGAAAATTGCCAACAGGGAAGGTGACGCCGATGGAAGGTTATCGAATGACATCGTTCAATGATGAAGAGGAGGAATATGGAACATGACGAAAAACAAGGATTGGTTCGGGGTCGATTCCGGGGGCCCAGGTATCCTCCCGTGGCGAGAGGTCAAAAACCGCCTTTCGGGCAGGACCGACAAGGAGTTGATATCCCTTCTCGGGGAATGCTACAGGCTCAGCGCCGACAACAGGGTCAGGCTGTCGCTTGCCGTTTCAGACGGACACGCGGAAACGGGAAAGGTGATCGAGAACCTCCAAACACAGCTTCGCAACGCTTTTTGGGCAACCGGGAGGGGCGGCCGCCCCAGGGAACCGGACCTGAAGAGGGCGAGGCACGTCATATCACTGGCCAAAAAATCAACTGACGACCAACAGGCCATTTTGGACCTCATGTTTGATTATGTATCCCACGCCGTGGGCTTCACGGCGGAGTACGGAGAGATGTGGGACAGCTACTACAGCAGCATTGACGGCATGTTCGAAAAGGTGTGCAAACACATAGTCAAACACCGCTCGAAAATAGATATTGAAAACGCTTTTGAGAGGATCGACGAGTGCATAGAAATGTGCGGCAGGTTCGGATACGGCGTACAGGATAACATGGAATATTTGAAAGACGAACTGGAGGGGGAACTTGGGCGCTGATACCATGCACACACCTTACCGGGACGGCCTCGAAAGCGAGGATGAGTTCGACAGGATGGTCGACGTTGCACTCAACCTGTTTTACAAACAGAAAAAACGGAGGGACCGCGTGGTGGATGATCTTGTGAGATTTGGTGTCAAGGCCGTCGGCCCGATCCTGTATGCGGTCGAGTCCGGAGACCGGTATGATGATGATGATGATCACTACGACAATTTTCTTGGCAGTGCGATGGAAACCCTTAAACGGATAGGAAAACCCGCACTGCCGGTACTGGAAAGATACGTCATGGAGGACGGGGCCAACATATCTGTCAACGAGTTCGCCCAGGGGGCCATATTCGAGATACTGGACCTGGACGAGGAGGGGAGAAAGGAGGTCTGCCGGCACAGGATGAGGTTGATAGAAAAGGTCGACGGTAAAAACATCCAGACCTGTGTGATGTGCTCTAAGGTCATAGAATCGGAGGACCTCCAATGACGGGTGAAAAAAAACAACAAACTGAAGAAATATTCAGGTGAGATATGGTAAAATCATGAAAGGTATGGTATCCCGGCAACACACGCACCCTGCTTCGGTTCGGGGCCTTCCTGCCTTGGGAAGGGCGATCGGGGCAGGACGGTGAGCTTTTTCGGGAGCCGCCCAGCTGTTGAACGAATGCGACATCATATCAGCAACAGCAACAGGGAAACAGGGATCTTAACGTAATTTCTGTGTTTTCCCATATCATTTCTGGTGATCAGTACGCCTTTTCCAAAAGACCTGAAGTTGAAAAAATCCGAGTTTGAGATCGTGGATTGATATTTCAATTCAAATGGATAGTACCTTTCATCGAACCTTAAAATGAAATCTATCTCTTTTTGTTTCTTGTCCCGGTAATAGCAGATCGCATCCTTTGGATCGAAAAGGTCCCTTGGGTTCAACCCGTAGGCAAATCTGCACAGATGGTTGTAAACAACACACTCCATAAGCTGGCTTTTAAATTCAGTGTTCAATAGATTTGACTTGGCATTCCCGAAATAATCACGTCTATTGTTGGCCCAGCCGTGGAGGGCATGAAAGATGAACGGGTCTAGTATGTATATCTTCTTGTTATTGGAGGTTTTTATCTTACCGTCGTGTATTGATATCTTATATGAGACGTTGGCAATGTAGAGTTCCTCCAATGCCAAAATGTATTCCTGGACCGTATTATGCGATCGGATCTCGGTGCTTTCAGTAAAACTGTTGTACGTTATGGGATTTGATAGTACCTTATATATCTCCCTCATTATTTGTTTGAAGAAGATATCTTTGTACCGGAACCGGTTCAGGTCACCTAGGATCGCGGTCAAGTAAACATTGTACAACCTTGTGGATATCTTGCCATTCATCTTCAATTCGTTGATAACAGAAGGCAGACCCCCGGTCAGCAGATACAGGTCGAGCAATCCATCCAGTTCCGTTTTTAAAATATGCAGATCATCCAGGGTTTGATCGATCGTCCCTGAAAAAAGGTTCAAGATCATATCCTGTCTTCTCTTTGTATTTGCCACTTCCAGGTCAAAAATGCGTTTTTTGATATTGGGGTTTAATAAACCGACGAACTCGGAGAACTTCATCGGCATCAATATCTTATCTAGAGGTTCATCGTCCACGCCGCCTCTTCTACCCGGCATCAATTCGGTCGAATGCTTCATATCCATGGCATGCGAACCGGTCACCACTACGGTACAATTTTCAAATCTGTTGCTGTTTGCAAAATATGTAAGTTCCCTGGCCCAGTTCTCGATCGAACTTATTTCATCGAGAAAGATATACCTTCTGTCATCCGTTGGCAGTTTCCAGTTGAGGTAAGTGTCGACCAATTTATTCAAATCGTCCTTGGTGTTTCGCTCCAGGGACCAGAAAAAAATATTTTCCGGGGGAATACCCCTTTCGAACAAAAGGGCCCGTATCACCATCTTGACAAGGGTTGTCTTACCAACTTGCCTGGGTCCCCTGATGGAATATATGACATCATGATCCAAACCAATATAATGTTTAATGTGGGGGTCCCATTGGTATTCGACCTCATTCAATCCCTTGATCTTGGCATCCCTCTCAATATTCTGTTTATCTATCCACCATGGGTTTTGGTCGGCCAATTGACTGATATCAAAGATCGCCATGTTATCCATATCGTGTTCGAATTATTAAACTATTGGTGTTTTTGACAACCTATTTAAATAGTGGCACCTTTCCTATTGACAAGGCGCATTTAAATAGGCAGAAACGAAATTGACAACGTGTTATGCATGCAAGAACATGATCGCAAATAGCTTTCAAATAAAGGCAGACGTTGCTTTTCCAACAATCATGGGTGTTGGATCACCGGTCGCTCCCGCCCCCCCTACAATCCATTGAAACCCTCAAGATGAAATGCCCTCACGCATGTTGACACCGATCACATCAACTTCTTTTGTGCGGTCTTTTTTTTCTCGTCAACATACCGTACCATATCACTCAATCGGAAATCGTTGGAAACCGACCAGGTGTTGACCTCGTCCATGATCGACATCAGTTCCCTGCCATGGATCTTTTTTGCCTTTTGCGAGTTGATGAACCATCGTTGAACGTCAGGGTAATAAACGGAGATCCTCTTTGCAACAGACGTTCTCTTTTTGAACTCGTCCCTTGATATCTCCTCGTCCGCGATTGTAAGCTCCCTTGCTTCAGGGCAGTCATACGGATATTTCTTTGGAGAGAACTCCAGCCACTCGCACTTGTAATACTTGCAGAAGTCGCAGATGACGATGTCGTTTACATCCCGCGTTCCGAACCGCAGCTTTCCCGGCACGTTAGCTTATCGACCGATGAGTGCATATCAGTTTCGGTTCAAACGCCCGACACAGCAGACCATGCGAATTTGCCGCCAAACCCTGCAAATCCCATTGGCCCGCGAGTCAAACCACGTCGTCAATCCGGTAATTCACTTCGTTCATTACCTACATCCTTCGCTCGCAAGGCGAGCTCACGATTACAGCTTCCGGTGACAAATTGCCTCAATACCTTCGTCTCCACGTTTGTAATTGAGGCGACGTCATTAGGAGGTTCAGCTTCACTCCTTTGTCATATGACCAACGAGCTTGACGAAGGCTTCTTTCATCTCGTGGATATCATCCTTGATGTAATGCATATCTTTTCTCATTTCGGCCATCTGGATTCCGAATTCACCGTATCTGTCAGCAAGCCAGTCGAACTTGTCATTGAGGTGCCCGTCCATTTCTTTAATGGATCTGTTGGTCTCATCCTGTTTGGTTGAAACATCTCGAATGGCCCCAAGGGTCTGATCCTGCCGATCGAGCATCTGATCCTGCCGATCGAGCATCTGATCCTGCCGATCGAGCATCTGATCCTGCCGATCGAGCAACTGATCCTGCCGATCGAGCATCTGATCCTGCCGATCGAGCATCTGATCCTGCTTTTTCAACATCCGTCGTCCGCCCAGTGCGATATACTCCAGGGTCTCTTCTGAACTGCTGAATTCATCACGTAAAACGTTGAAACCGCCCCAGGATGATGGGCCTTCCCCGTATCCTGAGCTGCCTTCCAGGTGTTCCTCGATCTCCTCGACATCGTTGTCATCGTTGCTGAGGTTTTTCTTGAAATCTTCGAAGGTCTTTCTGCTTGGAGCCTTGCAGTATATCTCCACGTTTCCATCCGGAAGGTTCTGGACGGTTCCCCTGAGCTTAAAACGGTAGGCCTGTTCCTTCACATACGCACGATAGCCCACACCCTGAACAAAGCCCTTGACCAGGAGCCTGGCGGTGATGGGTTCTTCTTCTTCTCCCATGACATATCCATTGGCGGGG
>Ga0272441_10014272_pt1 | contig 11300 bp, 7 predicted proteins | sample SSMProp6N_FD_193582 | JGI IMG/M metagenome (GOLD analysis project Ga0272441, IMG submission 193582) | Marine sediment archaeal communities from Little Sippewissett salt marsh, Falmouth, MA, United States - SSM-Prop-6N | ecosystem: Environmental > Aquatic > Marine > Wetlands > Sediment ... | reverse complement strand
GGTTGTGGCTGGTGGCTTCGAGGGCGACGGCGAGGATGGCGCGTTCGCAGTAGTCGAGGAGGTCGGACAGCCCCATGCCCCCCTGCTTGACGAGCCGTCGCAGCGAGGCCTTCAGTTCTTCCGGCTTGGTGGGCGCGCCCGCCGACGCAACCTCACGCACCACGTCGGCCGGCAGGTCGCTCACCTGCAGGGCCGACCCGCCGCGCTTCGAGAGCAGCGCGTATCGCACGATGTTCTCGAATTCCCGCACGTTGCCGGTCATGGGGCATGTGGAAAGCACGTCGAGGACGGCCGGCTCGACCTCCTCGATCCTGCCGCCATAGTAGTGCGCATACTTCTGAAGAAACCACTGCAGGAGAGCCGGAACGTCCTCCGCACGCTCGCGGAGCGGCGGCACGTCGATCCGGATCACCGACAACCGGTGGTACAGGTCCCGCCGGAACGCGCCCGCCTCGACGAGGTCGTCCAATCGTTGGTTGGATGCCGCCACGACCCGCACGTCAACGGGATGCTCCCGGTCCTCACCCACAGCCATGACGCGGCCGGCCTCGATCACCCGGAGGAGTTTCGCCTGAAGCATGGTCGTCAGTTCGCCGACCTCGTCGAGAAACAAGGTGCCCCCGTCGGCCGCCCGGAAATAGCCCGGTCGCGCCGCGCTCGCCCCGGTAAACGCGCCCTGCCGATGACCGAACAGCGCGCTGTCGGCCAGGCCCTCCGAAATGGCCGCGCAGTTCACCGAGATCATGGGCCCGTCACGCCGCTTGTCGTCAAAACGGTGGATGGCCTCGGCCAGGAGTTGCTTGCCCGTGCCGGTCTCGCCCCAGATCAGAACCGGCACGTCGCTGAGAGCGGCGGCCTGCTCGACCAGTGACAGGACCCCCCGGTCGATGAGCGACTCGCCGACGAGGCCGATCTCGCCGAGCACGGCTTGATCTCGCAGTTCGGACCGCTCTCGACGCTTGCGCGATCGGATGTCGAGACATTCGGCCACCTTGGCCGCGAGGCGCCCGGGCGCATCCGGCTGCGAACCGTCCACGAGGCTGCGTACGCCAAGGGTGACCAGTTCGCAGTAGGCCCGCAGCGAAGGGGGCTCGGCGTCTCGGATGACAACGACGATATCCGTCTCGGGAAGATGGGCTCGGAGGGCCGTCAGGTCCGAGGCGGCGGACCCCGCCGGACCGGTCGGAGGGCACCCCCAGACGATGACGCCCGGCCGGTGCCGGGCGGCGGCCGAGGGCGCCGCCTGAGTGCACGTCCTGCGCAAGACGTGACAGCCCGGGTTCCACGGTTCGGACAGCAGTTCGTCCGCCCACGGCGCGTCAGGCAATATAGCCAGAACGGTCCCGCAGTCGGATTCCGTGGGCGTGTCGGCTTCAACGCCCGGTGCGGAATCCGGCGGTCCCGCTCGCTTGGCCACTCCCCTGACGTTGGGAGACGGACCCGCCCGACTGTCCCCGAGTGCGCACACGGGAATCCTGCCCCGAAGTTCGTCCGTTGTGTTGAGTAGTTTGCTTCCCCGCCGCGGCCGAAGGCCACCTCCTGTGCTCATCCCGACGAGCACACCCAACACTGTTGGGAGTAGCGGCAAATCCCGTGCCTCCTTCGTCCGCAGCCTCGCCATCGGAGTCCGTCAATGGGCCTAGTGTTATCGGACGATTGCACTTGGGACGAAGGAAATAGACCCATTTCTTGTCATGCGCGATTTGGACGGGCGAGAGGGAACGTCCACCCGCTGCAACGTTACCGCTTCATACAACCCCCAAGTATATATAAATCAATAGGTTACGGATAACGTCGCAAGAAATGGACGTTGTGCAAGAAACTCGACGCAACTCTCACCAGATGTGGTGAAAAAAAACCGCGGGAAGTACCACATGTATCGTCCTGCGCCAGGCGGCTGGCGGGCAACTGACCGAGTGAGGCCCGCGCTCAGCCGAGACCCAGCCGTTCGAACTGCTCGGGCGGGGCGTCGTTCTCTTTCATGAGGCGCGTCATGAGGGCGATCATGCGGGCCTCCGTGTCGGGGTCGTCCAGCGGGCGTTCCTGCGCCGGATCGTCGGCCGTGTTGTAGAGGCGTGAGCCGCCGTCGAAGGCCTCGTCGCGCCACCAGGCGGCCGGGATCCTGAGCAGCGGACATCCCTTTGTGAAGGGGAACGGGTCGGCCAGGGCGGCTTTGCTCAAGGTATCGGCCCCGACGAACCCGCGCATCGCCGTGGGAAGAAGCGTGTAGTTGAACAGCGGCTGGTTGTCCGGCGTGGCCGCGTTGCGCATATAGACGTACGTTCCGTCGGTCACGCACACCTGGCCGCCGTGGGTGCCGAAGAGCGCGCCGTCGCACACCGCTGCGTCCGACGCCACCGCGTCGGCCAACGGCTTGCCCTGCATGTCCGGCGGCAACGGCTGCCCGAAGTAGTCCAGGAGCGTCGCCGGGATGTCGATCGTCCGCACGAGCGTCTTCCGCCGCTCGCCCTTCACGCCGCATCGCGGGTCCCACACGAACAACGGCATCCGCACGATCTCGTCGTACATGGGCATGTACATCTTGCCCCAGAAACCGTGCTCACCGAGCATGTGCCCGTGGTCGGTGTTGACGATCAACATCGTGTCGCGCCACAGGTCGTAGGCGTCCATGGCGTCGAGCACCTTGCCGAGGTTGGCGTCGCACATGCTCACCAGGGCGGCGTACTCGTACCGCACGTGCTGCACCACCTCGTCGGGCTCCGTCACCGGGCGGTAGAAGGGCCAGTCGTACAGCGGCCCGTCGTAGTCGTGGGGGTAGAGGTCCTTGTAGTGCTGCTGGGTGAAGAACGGCTCGTGGGGGTCGAAGGTTTCGATCTGGAGCAGCCAGTTGTCGCAGGCGTGGTTGGTCTTGAGGAAGTCGAGGCCCTGGGCGAAGGTCTTGCTCTGGGGCTGGTCCTCCTCGCGGGTCATGTGGCGGCGGTTGATCTGCTCCTGCCGATGGCGGCGGTCCTGGCCGGCGGTGGGCGGCAGGTCGATGTCGTTCAGGTCGCAATGCCACGGCTCGCCCTCCTGGCCGCGGTTGAACCGCCACGACGCGTACCGGAGATGGTACGTCGATCCGCCGTCCTCCCAGTAGTGATAGCCGTCGCTCACGAGCCGCGTGTGGACGCCGGCCTCCTTGAGTATCTCCGGCATGGAATCATCGAACGGCTCGACCGGCCCCCACTGGCGGTGGAGGAAATTGTACCGTCCCGTGTGCAGTTCCCGGCGACACGGGATCGTCGGCAGGCTCCCCGCATACGCCGTATCGAACGTCGCCGCCCGCTCGGCCAGCCGCTCGAAGTTCGGCGCCTTTACCCACCCGTTCCCATACACCGGCAGAAAATGCCGGTTCAACGAATCGTACATCACGACGATGGCCTTCAACGTTCTCCTCCTCTTCGGGGTGGCCCGGACAGGTCCGCCTGTCCGGGTTGCGCAGCAACAAGAGGCCGTCGAACACGCCCGCTCGTGACTGCAGACCGTCTGCCACGAGCGCGCTCCCTCGCGCCCTCTCGTCCTTCGGACCCGGACACGTCTGGTGTCCGGGCCGCCCGATCAGTTCATATTCACCTGGGCCGATACCCGGTACTCGAGTTTCACGCGGACCAGGCGCTGGGCCTGGATGTCGGCGATGTAGAGGTGGTCGTCGGTGGCGGCGACGGCGATGGGGAACGTGAGCGGCACGGTGTCGCCGGCCACGGGTTCGTCGCGCGTGCCGTAGCGGCCCACGTGGGCGATGGGGGCGCCGTTCGTGTCGAGAACGCCCACCCGGAACCGGAAGGCCTCCGGGTAGAACACGCGACCGTAGAGATCTACGTCGAAGTAGGCGGCCAGGCAGTTGCACTTGGCCCCGGCCCCGACGACGGCCGGCGCGAAGCCCGCGTGCGCCCACAGCACGCCGTGGCTGGCGAGTTCGATCATCTTGTTGCCCACCTGGTGGCCGTAGAACGCGGGGCCGGCGGTGTCCTTCGACGCCTTCGGCCACGTCGTGTACCCGCCCAGTTTGTCGTTGCCCGGCCAGAGCACCTGCCCGCCCTCGGGCGCAAACTTCACGATGGACCCCGTGCCCCAGGAGTACGGATACGTGGCCGCCGTCGTCCGCAGGCCCTTGATCTCGCCCACCCGGGCCCGGAAGAAGGCGGGCAACTGCGGCGAACCGGGCCGCGCACACACGCCGATGTAAACGTTGCCCTTCAGATCGACCCGTGGCCCCACGGCGCCGTCGCTCACGCGGTGGACGACCGTGCGCTTGAACCGTCCCTCCTTGTCGTACACGTTGAGCACGTGGCTCGGCTTCCCGCCCCGTCGCAGTCGGGGCGGCTGGAGGATGTAAAGGTCCTCGGTGCGCGGGTCGCAGAAGAGGCCCCGCATCTGGTAGGTCATTGTCGAGGACATGGGCAGTTCGTGTTTGCCGTTGGCGGCGAAGGTCTTCTCCTCGCCGTCACGGCCGAACTTCCAGAGGCGGTTCCGCCAGGCGTAGCCGTAGAGGTCGCCCGAGGGCCCCGCCTGGAGTTGCGAGCCCGAGTTGCCCCAGACGCTCACCGGCACCTGCTTCGGCGCCGTCGAGCCGTCCGGGAACCGCCAGTAGTAGCGCCGCCGATAGACGTATACCTCGTTCCGGCGCCGATCGACGAAGACGTCCTCGACCTGGTTGTCCTCCGGTTTGCCGCCGATATTGACGGCCTCGCCGAACCGGTCTCCGAGATCCTCGATTCGCAGGATGTCGGCGTGCTTCCAGCCGTTGACGGCCACCCAGACGAGGGGCCGATCGCCCGTGTCGTCCAGGGCCATGAGGCACCGCCGCCGGCCGCTGCTGGTCGGCAGCCGCATCCGCGCCGCCTCGTTCCGCCCGGTCACATCGGCGAACTTGATCAACTCCCCGTTGTTGCCGCCCTTCTCGCCGGGTCCGATGATCGTCTGGGCGTAAACGGCGCCGGTGGCCCGGCTGACGGCCAACTGGTCCACGCCCTTCACGGGCCAGCCCCTGACGTATGACCCGTCAGCCTCCTTGAACACGACGATCCGTCCGGCACTTCGGTCGGCCACAAGCAGATGCCCCCGGCCGTCGCAGGCGATGCCGCGCGCATCGGTCAGCGCCGCCTGACCGCTCTCGTCCTTCGCCGCACGGCCATCGACGAGAACCGCCGCTTCGCCCCGCGCCTTCACGTCGGTGGCGTAAACGACGGGCAGCGACTTCCCCTCGCGCGACCCGCCGAACCCGCTGGCGCAGAGGCGTTTGCCGTCTGAACTGAGCGCCAGGTATACCCGCGCGGCCGACGGCGCCTTGCCTTTCGAGAAGAGGCCCGCGCCGGCGAACGACCACCCCGCCGACACGCCGCCGTCCGCCGACAGGACGCACACGACCGGCCCGGCGCCCGCGGTTGACACCGTGAACAGGCGGCCCGCGCCGTCGATCACGGGCTGCTGCACGCCCGGCGGCGAGCCCGTGACGTTGATCGGGTAGAAACTGTACCGACGCAGGTTGTACACGCGCGGGATGTACCCGCCGTCTTCTGTGGCGATGGCTCCGAGAGGCTTGACACGCTCCGCGGCCAACCCCGCGGGCATGGGCGCGATGGTCCTGAGGTGTCGGCCCCTGCGCGAGAAGACGCGGACCGACCCGCCGCCCCAGCCGCCGTCCTTCCAGTTGCAGATCAGGTGGAGATTCCCCTTCGGCCCGACGACCATGCCGCTGACACCGCTCAACCGATTGGGGTCGTCGAAGATCGAACCGGCCGGCGCGGTGGTCAGCCCCAGCCCGACGCGGACGGTGAAGGGCCCGCCCTTCGCCGGGCCGCCCCAATCATCGCGGCCGTCCCAGGTGAGCGTCTGGGCAAGCGTCCCTTTCGCCAGCGGTTCCGGCGCGTTCGGCCCCAGGACGCCGGCGGCCAAGTGACGGACCACGTGCCCCTTCGCATCGGCCACGGCAACGGCCACGTCCGTCGCTCGCCTCACCTCGAACGAGACGGTCCAGGCGGCGCCGTTCGGCGCCCGGGCCACGCGCGGCGGAGTCTTGAAAGCCGGGGGATCGTCGCCCTGAGCGCCACCCAGGATGAGCGTCGTCGCCAGAAGCGCCAACAAACCTCTCACGGCCTTTCTCCTCAACTGTGGCTGATCTCGTACAGCGCCACCTCGCCGGCGCCGTGGTTGGCGCTCATGACGTGGACGCCTTCGTCCTGTTCGCGAACGACGACCTGCGTCGGGCCGACGCCCTCGTCGAGGACGATCCGCCGGGCGCCTTCCAGGTCGCAGCCCTCCGGCTGCAACAGCACCAAGTCCTTCGCGCCGCCGCGGGAACCGGCGATGATGGACGGTCTGCCGAAGAGCGACCCCGCCCACACGACATGGCCGAAGTCCACCGCGGTCGCCGAGACGGGCCGCCACGCGCCCTGCACCAGATCGTAGACGACCAGTCTGTCGCCGTGGAACGGCTCGATGGCGACGATCTCCGGCTCCCCGTCGCCGTCCAGGTCGAAGAGGGCCACGTCGCTGATCTCGCGCTCGATCAGGCACACGCTCGACCACCGCTGGCCCGGGATGTCCGGGATGCGCAGGCGGAACAGGCCCTCGCGGCCGGCGACGAGGACCGCCCGCTCGCCCTCGACCGCCGCCACGGTCATCCCGTGATTCCTGCCGATGCCGTCGAGGACTTTCTCGAGGTACCACGGGTCGTCCGGCTTTCGCGGCACGGCGGCCACGTAGACCGCGCCCGGCTGCGACCAGTCGTCCTTGAACGTCTTGCCGCCGCACAGCGTCGCCGCCACGACATACGGCACGTGGTCCACCTCGACCACGTCGATTCGGTGAACGAACGGCAGATCGACGACCCGCTGCACCCGCCACGGCCGGGTCGGGTCGGCGCCGGCCGTCGCGTAAACGATGCCCGCACCCTCCGAATCGAACACGGGGAAGAACCCCTGGATGGCCAGGATCGTCCCGGCACGCCCGGGCACGGGGACCACGTTCATCGCGCCGCCCGGCACGTCCCACACCGTGGAGACCGTCCAGTCCGGCGGCGCGAACAGGAGGCACGCCTCCCGGCCCTCGCTGGCCGCCACGTAGTGCGTGCCGCCCGGCAGATCGATCGTCCCCACGGCATACACGGCCGGCAGTTCCGCAAGCGTGCGTTTCCGAACGTTCATCTACTCACCCTCGACGAGTGGTTCAGGGTGGCCCGGACAGGTCCGCCTGTCCGGGTTGCGTAGCAACAAGAGGCCGCTGAGCGGCCCGGCTCGTGACTGAACGCCCTCTTCTCCGAGAGAACTTCCCCACGGCCTCTTGTCCTTCGGACCCGGACACCAGAGGTGTCCGGGCCACCCATTCCGAGTCCGGGTGGCCCGGACAGGTCCCCTGTCCGGGTTGCGCAGCAACAAGAGGCCGCTGACGAGGCCCGCTCGCCACTTCAGGCCCCCTTCCCGGAGAAACCCTCCTCACCGCCTCTTGTCCTTCGGACCCGGACACCGGAGGTGTCCGGGCCACCCGACAGATAGAGGTCCCAGACCTCCTGAAGGAACCGTCGGCCGGCCGATTCGGTCTGCCACGGGTCGCCGTCGGGCGGCGTGCCCATCTCGGCTGCGAGCCCCACGTCGCCGTTGAACAGGCCCGCCCGTTCCGCGGCGGCCAGGAGGTCGGCCCCTTTCTCGACGTCCAGAAACCCCGGCGGACCGAGGGGCATGTGGTGGTCCCCGAACCCGGCGTCGTCCCGGTCAAGAACCGCGTTGGCGAAGTGAATCTGGGCCACGTACGGCGCCGCCAGGGCCAGCGACTCGCACACGTCCTCGCCGTTGAGTGCGGCGTGGGCGGCGTCCCACGAGATGCAGACGTTGGCGTGGTGCTCGCGCAACCGCCTCAGGACGCCGACGGCCTCCGGCGTCGGCCCGATGAGGCCGTTCTTGTGGGCGCCGCGGTCGAAGGGTTCGATCATCAGGTGCATCTCGCCGGCGTCCCACGCGGCCTGCGCCAGATCGGCCATGCTCTCGATCAGGCGCTCCGTGGCCTCGGCGCGCAGGTCCGGCCCCGGGTCCGGGCCGCTGCCGATACCGACGTAGGTCGTGCCGCACTCCGCCACGGCGGGCAGGTTCTCCCTGGCCCGCTCGACCGACCGCTTCCTGAGCGCCGGATCGCACGACGCGAGGCTGAGCCCCTCATCGTTCAGCATGAGCGTGAGCCAGTACGTGAGCCTGAGATCGCCCCCCCGCACGATCCCGGCGATGCGCCGTCGATCCGCCGCCTCCGCGACGGGCCTCACGCCGAACCCGCGGTAGAACCCCTCCCCCGCCAGCCGCGCGACAGCCTCCGCCACGACGCCCGGCCGCTTCCCCTCATCGCCGAGGATCTGACCCATCAACGCCGTAGGCCTGAGCGCGTCGCCAAGGTGCGATGTCATCCGGCCCCTCTCTCATCACGTGCGTTACGCCGGTCCGCCCCCGGACCGAATTACGTGGCGCTTCGGTCGCCGGAAGGCCATCATCCTGCGTCAGGGTAACAGAAAAGAGGGCGGGCGATGACTCACTTCTCCAGGATCACCCATGACCCGCTGGCAATGGCCGGCAAGCCGTGCATTCGTGGAATGCGCGTCACGGTCGGCACGGTGGTCGGCCTGTTGGCCGCGGGCCGCGCCATCGATGAGATCCTCCAGGCGTATCCGCACCTGGAGGAAGCCGACATCCGCGAGGCGCTGGCCTGTGCCGCCTGGCGCGTTCGACGCCGTTACTATGACTGGGGCCGGCCCGCAATCAAGTCGTCTGGCGCCGCCATCGGCGGAACGCCGAATAGATGTTTGGGGTATCCCGCTCAGCGTCCCACTTCCGACTTGACAGGCTTGCTCATAGATGTCCCCAGATTCACCCGATCACCGTCGCCAGGACCACGATCAACACCGGTTCCAGGAGCGCCAACAGCCGCGTCGTTGCCTGCTCGACATCGCGCTCGTAGGCGTCCGCCAGGCTGCCCAGCAGGCTCTCCAACTCGCCGCTCTGTTCGCCCACGCCCATCATCTGGACGACAACGGGGTCGAAACAGCGACTTTCCTGGATCATCTTCGAGACCGTCGAGCCCTCGATCAGACCCGAGCGGATCCAGTCGATCTCCTCCGACAGGATCCGATTGTCCACCGTTCGCGTCAGGACCTGCAGGCTGTCCGGCAGCGTCACGCCGCTCGCCAACAGCGTCCTGAGCAGCGACGCGAACTGCGCCACCGACCGTTTCCGGAAGACGTTGCCCACCACCGGCAGGCGCATCAGGAACCCGTGCCACACGCGCCGTCCCCGAGGCCGGTGGATCGACCACAGGAAGAGAGCGACGAGGCCGACCGCGCCCAAGAGCAGCGCCCACCACGTCTGGCCTACAAACGCCGCGACCCGCATCAGGATCGCGGTGACCGGCGGCAGCGTTCGGCCGGATGCCTCCAGTACGCCGATGATCTTCGGCAGGACGTAACTCGTGAGAAACGCCACGACGCCGATACCCACCAGCACGAGCACCAGCGGGTACATGAGCGCCGAGCCCGCCTTCTGCCGGGCCCGGCTCTGCGTTTCCCGGAACCGGGCCAGACGGCCCAGCGTCTCCGGCAGCGTGCCGCTCGCCTCGCCCACGCGGGCGATGCTGACGTAGACCTCGTCGAAAACCGCCGGAAAAGACGAAAGCGCCTCCGACAGGCTCCGACCCGCCGAGACCTGCTCCTCCAGCGACCGGATCACCTTCTCCAGCCGCTTGTGCTGCTTCGCCAGCGTGACAAGGGCATCAACGAGCCGGACGCCGACGTGCAAGAGGACGCTCAGATGGCTCGTGAACGCCGTCGCCTCGTCGAACACGCGGGCACGGCGATAGGCCTTGACACGAGCCCAGAGGCCCGCCGTCCTGCTGCTGAAGACCTCCAGGCCGGCGACGGCCAAGCCCTGCTCGCGCAACTCGTCCCGCGCCTGGCGGGGCGTGTCGGCGCGGAGCAGTCCCCGGGTCCGGCGCCCATCAGCCGTCACTGCCTCGTAAATGAATACCGCCACTACAGCGTCCCCAGTCGGCATCGCTAGCATACCCAGGCTAGGGGCACGACGCAAGGGCAACTGCTCGGCAAGCGCAGTGCCGTCCGCCACGGTGCAGATGCCCACCTTGGTCTGCTCGACTGGCGCCGCGTACTGTGCCTATCTCCAAGAGGCCCGCGGCGTGGGCCTTCTGCCCGGAGCCGGAAGTGGAGGCCGTTCTTCCGTAGCTGGGCACTCGCTGGCCGCGCCGAGCCGAACGGTAGCGACGGGCTCTGCGTTCAGAATCCGGTGTGCCAAATCACAGTCATTGCCCAGCCCCAAGGTTTCGTCGTGCCTGGCCAAATGCCCTTGCTGTTTGGGGAGAAGCAGAGATGGCACGTGGAGGCCCAGCAACCGCCGTCAACCCTCGGCCCGTGCCCCCCGTGAGATCTCTGACCCCCGCTGCAAACATGCGCGCCGCAGCAGACCACGCCACGCGCGCCGCATCGCCGCTTCCCATTGATGTTGCCCTGCGGGCCAAACACGGACCCGGAGCGGAAAGGCGGCCACGGACCCTGGCTGCACCGTATGCCAAGAAGAACCCGTGGTCAGGCACTCGATCAGCACTTCCGGCGGCGGAGAGTAAGCACACACGACGGTGTCCCTGAGAGCGCCGATGGACAGACACCCTCCGGTCGTCACTCGGTTCAGATCGCCGTCAACTCTCAGGACCTCTCCCGGCTTGAGAGACCAAGCTATTCGGTTGTCGTCACCGTCGATGACGACACAGATTCCCTGTGCGTGGTCAAGACGCTCCAAGACGCTAACACATCTGGCAGGCTTCTGCTTGGACCACACCGTGGCCACAGGTCCGGGGGCGAATGTCGCCGCCCGCAGTGTGATGAAGGCATAGATCCACGCTTGCTTCCCCGGCTCGTACCCGTGGATTGGAATGAAGACGGCAGACCTGCTCCTATCTCGCAGATCTTCCATCTCGGCGACCTGCAGGACTTGCGAGAGGAATGCCCTGACCTCCTCCTGCTCCTCAATGCGCCAGGGGACCCAACAGCCCACGCTGACGCAGCCTGACGCAGCGGCGGCAAGGCCGCTTGTAGCCACCATTACCATCACGCGCCTTCTCAAAGCCCAGATCCTCCAAAAAGGGAACACTCAGCCCCTGGGGCGGCAACCATCTGTTCCTTGAGTATGTCGACCATCGCAAAGGTTATGGACGCGTTGGTGAATCTGGGGACACATTACCTATTTCCTCTTCTTGCTCGGCCGGCCGCGGAGGCGTCCGACAAGGTCGTGCCGGGGTGTGCTGTCGGTGGCGGCCTT
>Ga0272441_10014271_pt1 | contig 11303 bp, 7 predicted proteins | sample SSMProp6N_FD_193582 | JGI IMG/M metagenome (GOLD analysis project Ga0272441, IMG submission 193582) | Marine sediment archaeal communities from Little Sippewissett salt marsh, Falmouth, MA, United States - SSM-Prop-6N | ecosystem: Environmental > Aquatic > Marine > Wetlands > Sediment ... | reverse complement strand
TGCTGCCTCGCGAGGGCTTGCGTCCGGTTGCCGCGCCGGCAACGCCTCGCGCCGACGCAGGCGCCCAGCAAGGCTCCCCCGCGTCATCGGCGCGCGGATTGGGGGTCCGGGGGAGCTGGCTCCCCCGGTGGGCGAGGGCAAAGCCCGCGACGCAGGGACGCGAACTAAGCCTGGTAGGAACCAAGCCTGGTAGACACTAGGGCCGCCCAGGCAGACGAGGCGATGGCGGCTTACTTAGCTCACGTATCCTGACCCACGCGATATCATCGCCCGAAGCGGGAGGCCGCATCATGCTTACTCGCCTTGCACTGTCCATTGCGCTGTTGACAGCCATCGGCGTGTGGGGGCAGCCGCAGGCCCTGGTGGCCAACGGTGGCTTCGAGGCCGTCACCAAGCAGACCCCCGGCGCCGATGGGCTCGTGGCAGGCTGGGACCTTGGCGATGCACCCCAGATACCCACCGGCTGGATGCTCAACACCGCCTATCCGGGGCGGCTAACCGTCGGCGACGAGGCGGCCCATTCCGGCGACCGGTTCGCGCGCATCCTCTCGCCTGAGGGCGGCAGTTCGCATCTGTACCAGATGCTGTCCGGCCTCGAGGGCGGCAAGTGGTACCGGGTGACTGTATGGGTCCGCGGTGGCCCGCTGCTGGTGCACTTCTATGAGTACTTCACCGACCGGCCCATCGGGGGGCAGACCGTGATCAGCGGCAAGGCCTCCCCCGACGAATGGCGGGTGTTCGAGGCCTTCTACCATACTCCGACCGAGGCGTATCTGAGGTCCGCGCTCGCCGTATACACCACCGGCGGGAACCTGGCCGACGTGGACGACGTGTCCATCGAGGAGATTACGCTGGCCCAGATACCGGATGACGCGGAGATGATCACGTACGAAAGCCGATTTGCGGAGTTGAGCATTTCCTCCGACGGTCGGCTGGCAAGTCTCCGCTCAAAGGACACGGGGGAGGAGTACTCCAGCGCCGGCACGCCATTCCCATTGCTCACGGCCACACGGGGCGGCGGGCATCTTCCTGTCCACTCGATCACACGCGATGGTGACGTGCTCAACCTGAGGTTCCTTGACCCGGATGTGACCGCATCGGTGAGAGTTACTCCCCGCGACACCTATTTCCTCATCGAGGTGATGAGCGTCGAGCCTCAGGACGTAGACCGGCTGAAGATCGAGTTTCCGGTGAGGACGCTTGAGAAGGTGGGTAGCGCCTTCAACGCAACCTATGACGATGACTTCGGCGTGTGTCTGTTCGGTGCCACGGTGAACACGCGCAACGCTCACTCGGCCCGGGGCAGCGATATCCGGATGCTGGGGGGCGTGTGCGAGCGCAGCCATGGGATGGTGGGGGCGAAGTTCGCGCTGGTGGCGGCGCCGCGCGAGAGCTTCGCCGAAGCAATTATGCAGGCCGAGTGGGACAACGGCCTCCCGTGCCCCATGCTCGATGGCAAGTGGGCTCGCGAATCCGAGCCTGTGCGCACGTCCTACCTGTTTGCCACCGGAGTCATCGAGCGGGACGTAGATACCCTTATCGAGTACGCGAAGATCGGCGGCTTCGGCACGCTCATCTTCCTAAAGAATGATTGGCTGGCCAACCACGGGCACTTCGACATCAACGCGAAGAGCTTCCCCAGCGGCCTGGCCGGCGTGCAAGAGGCGGTGCGGAAGATCCACGCGGCGGGTCTGTACGCCGGGGTCCACGTGTTTGGGCCCTCGATCTCCCCGAATGACCCGTACATCACCCCCGTGCCGGATGACCGATTGGCCTTCGTGCCCTGCCCGCCGCTGGCGCAGGCCATTGATGCGTCACAGAGGACCATCGAGCTGGCCTCTCAGCCGGACCTGCCCCCCAAGACGGTGCGCACCAAGGCCTTCCCGGGCAACCACATCCGCATCGGCGACGAGCTGATCCGCTACGGGGACATCGAGGCCGAGGCGCCGTATCGCCTGGTGGACTGTCAGAGGGGCTCGTTGGGTACCGCGGCCGCCGCTCACCCGGCCGGCGCTGAAGTCAAAGGCCTCCTCACGATGTGGAGCTACTTTCTCGTCGACCCCGACAGCACCCTGGCCGACGAGGTCACCCAGAACTTCGCCGACGTGTTCAATGAGTGCGACTTCGACATGGCCTACTTCGATGCCAGTGACGGCATCCAGAGCGTCTATCTGGACCGATGGTACTACCTGAACAAGATGCATCTTGGTTTCTACACGAAGCTGAAGAAGGACGTGCTGTACCAGACCAGCACCGGCACGGGATCGGACATCCTGTGGCACATCGTGCCCCGGAGCGCCTCGGCCGACGGTCACGGCGACATCAAGGGCTACCTGGACAACCGCTGGCCGGGAATCCTGAGGATGGCCGACAACTTCACCAAGGCGGACATCGGCTGGTACTACTGGTTCCGAGATGTGCGCCCCGATCAGATCGAGTACGTATGCGCCAAGGCCATCGGCGTAGATGGCTCCATCTCCCTGGAGACCTCCCGTGAGGCCATGCAGCGATTGTCCCAGACCCGACAGATGTTCGAGATGATTGCCCGCTATGAGAAGTGCCGTGCCGCCGACTACTTCGGTGAGGAGATCAGACAAAGGCTGCGGGAGCCCAAGAAGGACTTCAAGCTATTCCCCAAGGGCGAGGGCGCCTGGGAGCTTCATCGCGCGGTCTACGAGGAGCCCAGGACCGTGGATGTGCTGGACGGTGAGGGGAACGTGTGGACCATCAACAACGACAGGGACGAGCCGTGCGGCCTTGGCGTGGAGATCGTCCGGGGCAAGCGCGCGGTAGCCATCGGCGAGTATGACGATCCGCAGGCCCTGACCATCGAGACCTTCGACGCCCGCGAGCCCTATGAGATGAGCCCGCGCAACGACTTCGAGAAATTCGTTGTCGGCGGCGGCAAAACTCTCACCGAGACCGGCCCCGCCCGATCGGACGTGACGCAGACCTTCGAGTTGTCCGACCGGGAGGCCAAGGTCGGCGGGTCCTGCATGGTCTACTCGGCGAAGAACGCGGGGCCTCCGGGCGGGTGGAGCGGAATTGGGCGACGCTTCGATGAGCTCCTGGACCTGAGCGGCTACAAGGGCATTGGGATGTGGATCCACGGGGACGGCGCCTACGAGACCCTTCGCATCCAGTTCAGGGATGCCGACGGCAGAAACGCGGACTTCCTGCCCAACATCAACTTCAAAGGCTGGCGGCTGTTCACCTTCCAGATGCCCGGCCCCGAGAAGATCGACTGGTCGCGGGTGGCCTACCTGCTGCTGTACTTCAACGGCCTTTCACCCAACTCGTCCGCCCGGGTGATGATCGACGACGTGCGGGCCCTGCGCGATGTGGCCCCAATATCCTCGCTGGCGAAGCCGATACTGACGGTGAATGGGCAGTCCGTGGAGTTCCCCGTCACGCTGGAGCCCGGCCAATCGCTGACATGCGAGGGGCCGCTGGGGGTTACGCTGTGGCCCGGGGGCATGACCCCGGGACGCGACATCGCCCTGCAGGCCGATCTTCTCCAACTGCAGCCCGGGGAGAACCGAATCGAACTGTCCTGCGCATCGCTCGAGACATTCCCGGGCGACACCCAGGTGATCCTGTACCGGATGTGGCCCATGGAGCCCTGAGGGGAAGACCACACCTGGGGCCCGCGACCCCGTGCACCACGGCTCCACCTCGGGCCTGCCGCCCGAACCCGCCCGGGGCCCGCCCCGGACCCCTCAGCACGAGCGCGGTACCTGTTTGGCGTGCGCCGCACCGCACAGGGGCAGTTGGGTTGTCTGTGTCTGGGTGCAGCACCCCGGCAGGACACTGACCAGAAGGGTGCCACTGGTCCCAACCCAGGAGACTGAGCAGCGGCTCAGTCTCGGGGAGGACCAGTGGTCGTGGGTTGTCGTGTCACGCATCCACTGCCGGGCGAAGGCGAGTACGGCGCACTGGTCCTCTCCCGCGATCCCGAGCTCACGCTCTGGATCATTGGCGGGATTGGGACCAGTGGCACCCGTTACGTTCACGCGCACGGCTTTGCTGGACGGGCGGCGAACCGGGCCCACGCAGCTACGCCAAACACGTACCGAGCGTGGCTCGCGTTCCCTGGCGGTTACCGCGTAGACCCCATTACTCGCTCGGCTCCCAGTCGCAGACACAGCCTTCGACCCGCAGGAGCCGCGCAGCCATCTTCCGGCGGCTCACCGCCCGGCTGCTGCCTCGTCAGCGCATGCGCATGGCATCTGGCCGCATTTGGGGCATCCATCGGCATAGCGGGCCAAAGCGGACTGTTGAAGGTCAATCCCCTGGATGCTGGCCATGGTCGTCAGCCAGGCCAAGACGTCTCCGAACTCCTCGATCTGCTGGTTCTTATCGCCCCGCTTCAGGGCGCGAGACAACTCGCCGACCTCCTCGATAAACCACAAGAAGGTGGCGTCCAGGCCTCGGGCACTATCCCTGTCGAAGTAGATGTCTCGGATGAGCTTCTGATACTGGGCAAGGGTCATATGTCGGCCTCAATGAATGGTGAGTGTGAGCCCGAAGTCGAAGCGTCCTTCCACCCAGACGACTAGATCATCGCCATCGCTCTCGCGCCCCATCTCGACGCGGCGGGCGCCCTCACACTGCGCGGTTCGGAGCCAATGGCCCGCTCCCGTGATGACGAAGGCCGGATTCACGATCTCGGCGCCGTCGGGTTTCACCGTGACGGTGATGCTGTCGGCCCGGTCGGTCGCCTGTAGAATGTAGGCGCGTTGGCTCTGGTCATACTCGGTGAAGCTTGCCCCCTGGGCCTGCACGATGCCCGGACTGAGCCAACACGCGCTGAAGCCGCGGATGTCGGCTTCACGATTTGCTGCCCCGATGAGCCAGTACCAGATGCTGCAGCCCTCGGTGCGCTCCTCCTCCTGGCTGACGATGTTGACCAGGTTGCTGTGGGTCGGCCTGTGCCAGTCGGATGCGTCGTCCAGCCATGTGGTGCGGATGCCCCGCGAAACGGGCCAGTGGATGTAAGTGTTGAACAGCCCCGGCTTGTCCACATACGGATCGCTCCAGACCTTCAGGTCCACCTGGCCGTCGTTCACCACCATGAATGGCGAGGGCCGTCCGGGGATATTGACCGTTGAGATCACGTGGGGCCAACCGTCGATGTCTGCGAAGGGCCTGGGCCACATCATGCGCTCTGAGCGACCGTCGACGGTCATCAGGGTTACGGCCTGCGGGTCCAGGGACTTGTGGGGGGCGTTGCCCGGACGGTTCAAGGCGATGAACTCCTGATTCTCGTGCCAGCCCGACTTGATCCACCCAATGAGCTTGCGCACGCCAACGCCATCCGGGTAAAAGACATAGTACTCGTCGGCGCGCTCGTCCTGGATAATCTTCTGCTCGAAGTCCGTCAGCGCGTAGCTCCAATGCACGACGACTCGCGCCGGAGTGCTCGAGACGATCCTTGCGCGGGAGTACTTGCAGCCCTTGTCCATGATGGGCTCCACACAGCCGACGGCGCCGTGATAGTCGGGCTCCGCCTCCAACCACTCATAGGTGAGCCAGGAGCTATTGTAGGCCCAGCAGGGCACATAGCTTGTGCCGCGCCAGAATACGAAGCGCCGGTCCGAGTCTGCAAAGGTGATGACCACGTCGCGCAGGCCCGAATCTTGCCACAGGCTGTCCCATGAAGCCGTTGCCTCCCGGGACACGTACACGGGGTTGGTGTACCGCAGGTCCGCATAGCGGGCGCCAAAGCCCGGGTCAAGCGTCGGCTCGACCACGGTAAGCCTCCGGCGCTCGACAATCGTGTCTCCCGCCGGCAGGCGCGCCTCGAGCTTGAGCGAGTAATCGCCCGGGCGCAGGTCACTCGTGGCGAGGGTGTTGCTGGTGACTGTGGTGCGATCCAGGTTGATCACGCCCTGCAGGGCGCCCACGACGGCCCCCTGGCCGTCCTTGAGTGTGGCACTCACCTTGGCCATACCCGGCCCGGCAGGCAGACAGGCAAAACGCACGCGCACGCTCTGCCCTGCGCGCGCCAGCAGATGGTCCGCCGGCATGAGCCCGTAGCCGTTGTCGACATACACGGGCTCGCGGAGCACGCGCACATCAAACAGTCCCGCCGGCGCCCCTTCGGTGACCGCGAAGCCGGTCCGGGCCATCAGGCGGCCGCCCACCAAAAGCTCCGCCGCGATGTCGCCGGACCCCACGGGCACCCACAGGGCTCTGTAGCGCGTCTTGGGGGCAAGCCATGTGGCCTTGTGCTGCCAGATGTCCGGTCCCGCCGTGAACCTCAGCGTGCCGTTCTGCCGGTGACTGTCCGGCACGGCCGCCTCGACCACGCACAGTCGCTCGAGGCCGTTCGGTCCGGCGCGGAAGCTCGGCTTGGCGTGCACGGCGACGACGGGCCCCTCCGGCAGGGGGCTGGAGCCGTAGTACCAGCTTGGCTCGCCCCACAAGGGCTCCGCATAGGTGGACCTGGGCAGCTTGTCGATCTCGCGTGTACCGAAGGTGCTCCAGGCCGGCGTCGTGTCCTCCACCTGGGCAAGGCAGAGCCCGCATGTGAGCGTCAGAGCGAACACACAGCGCATCATCGCAGTGCTGACCTCCTCAAGGCGCGTTGGCCGTCCTGCTGGGTCGGGCGAAGCTGCATGACCTCGATCACGGTATGAGGTTCCCCATGGCGCGGGCAATCCCTGTCTTGACCGGCGTGCCTTCCAGCCCGTAACCTTGACTAATACCGTGCCGATGGCCGGTTTTGGGCCGGCGCGCAGTGACGCTGCATCGACCCGAGGTGCTCACATGTCTCTGATTTTCCTGGCCGTCGATTTCCCTCCGGCCCGCGGCGGCATCCAGAAGGTGGCCTTCGAGCTGCCCCGTGCCCTGCACCTCGCCGGCGAGGAGGTGGGGGTGCTCAGCGTCTGTGCGCCTGGTAGCGAGGAATTCGACCGGCAATGCCCGTACCCGGTAGCGCGCGTCCCGGCCGGTGACAAGGCCCAGGTGGCCACGAACCTGAGCGCGGGAGTCGTGGAGCTATTCGAGCAGTTCACCACGCCCCCTCAGGCAATCATCGCCACCAAGTGGTTCCCCGAGGGCCTCTCGGCCATCTCAGCACGCCGCCTGCTGCGCTGTCCCGCCGTGGTCATCGGGCATGGCAGGGAGTTCCGCCTCACCGGTCTGAATCCGCTGAAGTGGCTCATGCAGAAGTACATCATGCTGCAGGTCGATATGGCTCTGGCAGTCAGCGAATGGACGGCCGGGCAGTTGCGCCGCTGTGGAGTGCGCCGGGATCGCGTCCACGTGATCCACAACGGCATCCGCCCCAAGCCCTTCGAGACGCCCATAGATACAAGCGCCCTGCGCGAAGAGTTGCGGATCAGTGACGAGCCCGTGCTGCTCACCGTGGGACGGCTGGTGCTGCGCAAAGGCCAGGCCGATGTCATCCGCCTGCTGGGCCCCATCATGCAGCAGGTCGGGCCTGTGACCTACGTAATCGCGGGCGCAGGGCCCCAAGAGCAGTTGCTGCGTGATACGGCCGACTCATGCGGTGTGCAAGAACACGTGCGCTTCGCCGGCGAGGTCGATGATGCGTTGCTGCCCGCCTACTATCAGCTCTGCGACGTGTTCGTGATGCCCACACGCGATGTCCCGGGAGATCCCTTGGAAGGCTTCGGCCTGGTATACCTCGAGGCGAACGCCGCCGGCAAGCCTGTGGTTGGCACTGACTGTGGGGGCGTTGCCGACGCCATTGAGGACGACGTTTCGGGCCTTCTGGTACCCCGGGACGATGACGGGGCCCTCGTGCACGCCGTCAGCCGCCTGTTGCTTGACGGGACGCTGGCTCAGCGGCTGGGACAGGAGGGTCAACAGCGGGTCCGGGACCGATTCACGTGGGATCGTGTGGCCCGCCGGTTCATGGACGCGATCGGTGAGTTGCCCCAGCCTGCGACCGCGGCCGGAACGGCCCACTAAGACGGCCGCGCGTCCCTTAGGTCTCCATCGCCTCGCGGCCTCTGTCGCCCTTTGTGTTAAGCGCCCTTCGTGTTACAATACATGCGATGTCGCTAGGGGAGCTCTCTGCTGAGCTGAGAAAGCACCACCGTGCTGACCCTAGGAACCTGACCCGGTTAATACCGGCGCAGGGAAGCGACGGACGGTTGCGCAAAGAGCGTGTCGCCGCCGGCTGTAGGCTTCCCAAGCAGCCGGCGGCTTTGTTGCTTTGGGCCGTCGGCGCGAGGAGGACAAACGCGTATGGCTCAGATCAAGGAAACAACCATCACACGGCTCATCGTCGATACCTTCGCTCAGGACTTCCGCGAATCGCTGGAGTTGGATGTCGCCATCGCGGGGGCCGGGCCGTCGGGCATCCAGGCGGCGACCACCCTTGCCACCGCGGGCTACAAGGTTGCCCTGTTCGAGCGAGACTTGCACGTGGGCGGCGGAATGTGGGGCGGCGGAATGCTCTTCCCCCGCATTGTCGTCCAGGAGGATGCCAAGCACTTCCTGACGGCCGCGGGCGTGAACCTGCTGCCTCACGAGGACGGCCTGTACACCGCCGATTCGGTGGAAACGGTGAGCAAGTGCACGGCCGCCGCCGTGGACGCCGGGGCTCGCATCTGGGTGGGCGTCGCGGTGGAAGACGTCGTCATCCGCGAGGACGACCGCGTATCGGGGGTCGTCATCAACTGGGGGGCGGTGGAGATGGCCGGGCTGCACGTGGACCCCTTGGCGCTACAGGCCAAGGTGGTCATTGACGCCACCGGGCACCCGGCTGAGATCACGCGGCGAGTGTTGGAGAAGATCCCCGGCGCCAAGCTGTGCAACGGCTCAGAGTGCGTCCCCGGCGAGAAGCCCATGTGGGCCGCCATCGGCGAGGGCTCGCTGGTGCCCAATACGCAGGAAGTCTACCCCGGGCTGATCACCAGTGGCATGGCCAGCAACGCTGTGTTCGCCGGGCCCCGCATGGGCGCCATCTTTGGCGGGATGTACCTATCCGGCCAGAAGGCCGCGAAGCTCGCCATGGAGTTCATCGAGAGCGCCCAGTAGGCGCCCCGGGGAGCCATTGCCCGACGGACGTGACTGCAGGGCCGCCCACAACTGAAGGAAGTCCCGGGCGCTTGGGAGAAGTGTATCTACTGCCACACCCCCTGCGAACAACCTGGAGGGAGGACACCTCATGCCGACTGCAGTAACCTTTGGCGAGATCATGCTCCGGCTCAAACCGCCGGAAGCCCTGCGCTTCACCCAGGCGCACACCTTCGAGGCCACATACGGTGGCGGCGAGGCCAACGTGGCCGTATCCCTCGCCAACTTCGGGGTCAATGCCCGCTTCGTGACCGCTCTGCCCGATAACGACATCGGCCAGGCCTGCGAGAACTATGTGCGTCAGTTCGGTGTGGACACGGGCCACATCGTGCGCAAAGGCAGCCGACTTGGCATCTACTTCCTGGAAGCGGGAGCCGTGCAGCGGCCCTCGAAGGTCGTCTATGACCGAGCCGACTCCGCTGTGTCCCAGGTCACGACCGAGGACATCAATTGGCAGGCCGCCTTCGAGGGCGCCGACTGGTTCCACTGGACCGGCATTACACCGGCGATCAGCGAGGGCGCCGCTGCCGTATGCCTGCAGGCGGCCAAGACCGCCAAGGACATGGGACTCACCGTGTCCTGTGACCTGAACTTCCGCAAGAAGCTCTGGAAATGGGGCAAGACCGCCGGTGAAGTCATGCCCGACCTGGTTCAGTGCACCGACGTTGCCATCGGCAATGAGGAGGATGCCGAGAAGGTGTTCGGCATCACCGCCGAGGGCATTGATGTGGAGGGTGGCAAGGTCGACGCCGAGCTATACAGGTCGGTGGCCTCACAGCTCATGGCGCGCTTCCCCAACCTGACCAAGGTCGCCATCACCCTGCGGGGCAGCGTGTCGGCCTCCCACAACACCTGGAGTGCCGTCCTGTACGACGGCAGCGAGATGCACGTGGGTCCCCAGTACGACATTGTGCCCATCGTGGACCGCGTGGGTGGCGGCGATAGCTTCGCCGCAGGGCTGGTCTATTCGCTACTCGCCGGCAAGGACGATCAGGCTGCCCTGGACTTCGCCGTGACCGCCAGCGCCCTGAAGCACACTATCACCGGCGACTTCAACATGGTGAGTGTCGCCGACGTGGAGGGTGTGCTGAAGAGTGGTGGCGGGGGCAGAGTGCAAAGGTAGTGCCTTGGAGCTCCCGCGGCGGGCGCCATCCCCGGGCTTCTGCCGCCCGCCGCGCGTCGACCGCGAGCTAGGGATAGGACCGTCCGGGTAAGCCGAGACCAAATGGGAGGGAACCCACGTGCAGTACACACCACTGGGCAACACCGGAGTCGAGGTATCGCAGATCATCCTGGGTGCCTGGCAGTTCGGCGTCGCCAACTGGACCGATGTGGATGACGAGGCGTCCATCGCTACCATCCACGCCGCGCTGGATAGCGGCATCAACATGATCGACACCGCCGTCGGCTACGGCTCCGGCCACTCTGAGGAGGTCGTCGGCGCCGCGGTCAAGGACCGCCGCGACGAGGTGATCCTCGCCAGTAAGGTCGGCGCCAGCCCCGACGGCATCCGCAAGGGCATTGACGACTGCCTGCAGCGTATGGGCATCGACTACATCGACCTGTACCAGGTGCACTACCCCAGTCCGAGCATCCCCATTGAGGACACCATCGGCGCGATGGACGAAATTCGCCGAGCAGGCAAGACCCGTATGGTCGGGGTGTCCAACTTTTCCCTGGAGCAGATGCAGCGCGCGGTGGCCACGGCAAAGATCGACACCTGCCAACCACCCTTCAATGTGCTGTGGCGCCAGATCGACGAGGATGTGCTGCCCTTCTGCGACGAAAGCGGCATTGCCGTGATACCCTACAGCCCCCTGGCCCAGGGCCTTCTCACCGGGAAGTTCCGCGGCCGCGCGGATATCCCGGACGATATCCGGGCCAACAACAAGCTCTTTGCCGAGGGCGTCTTCGAAGAGTGCCTGAAGGTTGTCGAGTTGATGGAGCAGATCGCCAAGGGACACGGCAAGAGCCTCATCGAGACCGCCATCGCGTGGACCGGGGCGTATCCGGGCATCACGGCGCCCATCTGCGGTGCGCGCAACCCAGGCCAGGTGGCCGGAATGCTCGGCGGCCTGGGCTGGCACCTGTCGGACGACGAGTTCACCAAGATCAGCCAGGCGGGCCTGCAGGTTAGCAGCATGCTGGACTTCTCCAGCAATATGTGGGGCTACTCGCCGAAGTAGGCGAGTGGAATTCGGGGGGGCTGTCGGCGCGGCCGTCTGCCGTGAAGCCCTCGCCACTGCGTG
>Ga0272441_10014269_pt1 | contig 11304 bp, 11 predicted proteins | sample SSMProp6N_FD_193582 | JGI IMG/M metagenome (GOLD analysis project Ga0272441, IMG submission 193582) | Marine sediment archaeal communities from Little Sippewissett salt marsh, Falmouth, MA, United States - SSM-Prop-6N | ecosystem: Environmental > Aquatic > Marine > Wetlands > Sediment ... | reverse complement strand
GCGAAGCTAGTTTTTGAATGTACTGGGAGGGGACATGATAAAAAAGACTCTACTGTTGCTCGTATTGGGATTGCTGTTTCTGCCCGGCTTTGTCTTTCCACAGGACACGGGCCTGCTCCCAGCCGCTCCGGGAGCCCCTTTCCCCTATGTCGATCTTAACGTGAGGGAGGCGCAGAGCAACCAGGAAGTCGTTCTATCGATACAGCTGCTGTTGCTCCTGGCGGTGCTCACGCTGGCCCCTTCGATCTTGATCCTGATGACCTCATTCCTGAGAATCGCGATTGTGTTGGATTTCGTGAAGCGGGCGCTGTCCTTGCAGCAAGTTCCCCCTACCCAAATACTCATGGGTTTGGCCTTGTTTCTCTCTCTTTTTATCATGTGGCCGACTTTGACCACAATTTACAACGATTCATTCAAACCTTTCGCAGAGGGGGAGATCGGCATGGACGCGATGTACCGCAACGCGGAAAGCCCCCTGCGCCTGTTCATGTACCGGCAGATGCAGAACGATCCGGAAAATATTCGCCTGTTCATGCGAATGAGGGATATGCCAAAACCGAATTCGCTGGCCGATGTGCCCACGGAGGTGTTGATTCCCGCTTTCGTTCTGCACGAGCTTACCGTTGCCTTCAAGATAGGAATTTTACTTTTTATACCTTTCATCATCATCGACATCGTGGTGGCCTCCACACTGATGTCGATGGGCATGATCATGCTTCCACCGGTCATGATCTCCCTCCCGTTTAAATTGATCGTGTTCGTGCTGGTGGACGGATGGAACCTGTTGACCCTTCAGGTCGTGCAGAGTTTCCGATAATAAAAGAAGGAGGGGAAACGTGTCGGTAGGTTTTGCAGTCAATCTGATCCGTGGCGCTGCACTTCAAGCACTGATGATCGCCGCGCCGCTGCTGCTGGTGGGTCTGCTTGTCGGGCTGATCATCTCGATCTTCCAGGCCACCACTTCGATTCAGGAACAAACTCTCACCTTCGTGCCGAAGATCGCCGCGATCCTCGGAGCTTTAATCCTGTTCGGGCCTTGGATCGTGGTATCGATGGTTCAGTTCACCGTGAGGCTGTTCAATAGAATTCCGGGATTGGGCGGGTAGCCGATGATTGGAACCCTGGTGGCGAATTTTCGCGTATTCCTCCTCGTATTCGTACGCGTGGCGGCGTTGATACAAATCGCACCGCTTTTCTCCTCCCGGGCGTTTCCGCAGACCGCCAAGCTGGGCTTTGCCCTGTTTGTAGCTATCGCCGTTTTCCCCTGGGTAGCGGAGAAGGGCTACATACTGCCGCAAAATACGGTGGACTATTTTCTGGTGGTGATCGGCGAGGCGATGATCGGGATCATTTTGGGCTTCTTTCTCAATATCATCTTTGCCGTGTTTCAAGTAGCCGGCCAGTTTTTCTCGCTGCAGATGGGATTCGGCGCCTCCCAGGTTTTCGATCCCCTGGCCCAGATCCAGATCCCCCTCATGGGACAGTTTTTGAATATTGCCGGGATGTTCACCTTCCTGGTGATCTCAGGCGCCCAGAAGCTGCTGTTGGTGGGGGTGTACGGATCGTTTCAGTCGATTCGAGCAGTCGATCTGGTCGCACGCCGCTCGCAGCTGTTGCCCCTGTTTTTGCGCAGCCTTGGAGATTTGTTCGTCAACTCCCTGACCATCTCCTTCCCCATCCTCGGCACTCTGTTGCTCGTGTCGGTTACCATGGGACTTCTGGCCAAGGCGGCGCCCCAGATGAATCTGTTGATGATGGGTTTTCCCATCGCCATCGGAACGGCCCTGATCGTAATCGCGGCTGCCACGCCTTTTCTTATCGGGGCGTTCTCCAGATTGCTGGAAGCCGGGTTCGAGCAGTTGGGCTCGATCATCTTCAGCCTCAAAGGCGCGGGAGGGTAGGGCATGAGCATAGAGTTGCTCACGAATTTGTGCCGGCGCGCGGCCGCTCTCGAGTATTCCCCCCGCTTTGCCGACGGAACACCTTTCGACATACACATTCAGTGGTTCGCGGCCGAGGATGAGGGGAGAACCGAGGAACCGACCGAACACAAGCTGCGCAAAGCCCGGGAAGAGGGAAAGGTTGCCAAGAGCGGGGAGCTGAGCTCCTCCCTCGTGATTCTTTTCGGCATAGCGACCCTCGGCCTTATTTCCTCCTTCTTCTTGAAAAACGTTATGTCCATGTTGCGATTCTTCCTGCAGCAGTCGACTGAGCTGGATATCACCACCGATTCGGGACTGGTGCCCGCCTTTTATTCGTATTATATCCGGCTCGCCTTCCCGGTTTTACTGGTCAGCTTTGTCGCGGCATTTCTCGGTAATGTTGTCCAGGTGGGGTTTCTGTTCTCGACGAAACCGATCACCCCGGATCTGGATCGTATCGTTCCGCATTTCGGCCGTTTCTTCAAGCGCGCCCTGTTTTCCGGTGAGGCGGCCTTCAATCTCGGAAAGACACTGTTGAAAGTGGCGGTGATTTTCGCGATCGCCTTTATCAACATTCGATCTCAGCTGCCCAAGTTGGTTAATGCCGTGGACATGCATCACATGACGGCATTTCGGCTGGTGGTTACGATCGCCTTTCGCATCATCGTGGAGTCGTCCCTGGCGATGCTCGTTGTGGCCATTCCGGACTATATGTTCCAACGGCGGCAGCACAGGGAAGCGTTGAAGATGTCCCGTCAAGAGCTCAAAGAAGAGCGGCGGATGTACGAAGGCGATCCTCTGATCAAGAATCGTCTGCGGGAGCGCATGCGGGATTTGCTGACACGTAACATGATGCGGGCCGTACCCAAGGCCGATGTGGTTATTACAAATCCCACGCACTATTCGATAGCGATCGAGTATGACCGTGTGGTGATGGAGGCACCCACGGTGACGGCTAAAGGGGTCGACGCAATCGCTCTCAAGATCCGGGAAGTCGCCAAGGAGAACGATGTTCCTCTTGTGGAAAACAGACCCCTGGCCCGTACGTTGTACCAGGAGGTGGAAATCGGGGATGCGATTCCGGAGAAATACTACGAAGTGATGGCGATTATCCTGGCCGAGGTATACAAGATGACCGGTCGGGAGGCTTCGGCATGAAAACGACCGCCCGTACTCCGGGGCGAAACCAGCGGTTCTTTTCGCTACACGACTCGTTGAACGGTGATGAGGTGAATACATGGCGGATGTGAAAGGAATCCAAAATATTACCGGAGGACGCAGGAGCGATATCTTCGTCGCCGTGGGTGTGATCGCCGTCGTGATCATGCTGATTATTCCGCTGCCGGCCTTCATCCTCGATACGCTGATGTCGGTAAACATCGTCTTGAGCCTGCTGACCATCCTTATCGTGCTCTACACCCGCCACGCTCTCGATTTCAGCGTGTTTCCGACCCTGTTGCTGATCGCCACGGTGTTTGGTCTGGCACTGAACGTATCCTCCACGCGGCTCATTCTCTCCCAGGGGAGCCAATTCCAGGGCAGGTTGGTACGTGCTTTTGGGACCTTTGTGGTCGGGGCGCGCGGCACAGAGGGCTACGTGATAGGCTTGATCATCTTTGTCATCATTATCGCCGTGCAGTTTATTGTGATCACGAAGGGCTCTACCCGGGTGGCGGAAGTCGCCGCCCGTTTTACTCTGGATGCACTGCCAGGCAAGCAAATGGCCATCGAAGCGGAGTACAATTCGGGGTTGATTACCGAGGAGGAGGCCACCCGCAAAAAGAGCGACCTGCAACGGGAGGCGGATTTCTACGGGGCTATGGACGGTGCTTCCAAGTTTGTGGCCGGGAATGTTAAAGTCGGGATCCTCATTACCGTGATCAACGTCATCGGCGGGATGATCGTCGGCATGACCATACACGGGGAATCCTTCGCTGTAGCCCTGGATACCTACGTTTCTCTGACGATCGGTGACGGGCTGGTTACCCAACTGCCCGCGCTGTTGATCTCCACCTCCACGGGCGTAATCGTGACCCGGGCGGTGTCGGACGAATCGTTCGGATTCGATGTCACGAGGCAGTTCTCCTACCAATCCCGTCCCTATCTGATCGCCGCCGGTTTTCTTGGCGTGCTCGCCTTTCTGCCCGGTTTTCCATGGTACGTACTTTTCCCCATCGGGGGAATGCTTGCCGGCCTGGGGTTGAGCCTGCGCAGGCGAAAGCAGGCCGCCGTGGAACAGGAGCGGGCCAAAGAGGCGGAAGCCAAGGCCAGGGTTGCGCCGGTGGAGATCTCCCCGGTTGTACCGCTGGATCCACTGTCTCTGGAGATCGGCTATGGTTTAATCCCGCTGGTGGATAAGGACAAGGGAGCGGAGCTGCTCGACCGGATCACGCGGATCCGCCGGGAAGCCGCGCTGGATCTGGGCCTGGTGGTCCCCAGAATACGCATCATCGACAACATGCGTCTGGAACCTTCCGAATACTGTTTCAAGATCAAGGGCGTGGAGGTCGGGCGGGGCGTAATCAAGATGGGTAGTTATTTGGCTATCAATCCAGGCGGGATCGAGGAACAGCTGGAGGGAGAATCGACCACGGATCCCGCTTTCGGACTGCCGGCAATCTGGATAAACGAAACTGAGCGAGAGAAAGCCGAACGCGTGGGCTACACCGTAGTGGATCCTCCCTCGATCATCGCCACTCATCTCACCGAGATAATCAAGGCCCACGCTGGAGAGATCCTCGGACGCCAGGAGATTCAGTCCATTCTCGACGCTCTTAAAACTGACTACCCCACCGTGGTGGAGGAGGTGGGCAAGAGTTTTTCCGTCGGAGAAATCCAGAAGGTCCTGCAGGGATTACTGCGCGAGCAGGTCTCCATACGGAACATCGTGGTCATACTCGAAACCATGGCCGATTACGGGACAGTGAGCAAGGATTCCGCCTTTCTCATCGAGAAGGTCAGACAGGCTTTGGCACGACAGATCTGCCTGCACTATAGTGGTGATGCCAAAACTCTGCGTGTGCTGACGTTGGAGCCTGGTCTCGAGCAAGCGGTGATCGAAGCCAGGGTCGACACCGCTTCCGGCCCCACCGCCGCCCTGGCACCGCAGATGCACAGGAAGTGGATTACGGCCATGACCAACATGGTCCGGTCGGTTCAGCAGCAAGGGCAAATGCCGATCGTTCTGTGTTCGGAGGCGGCCCGCCCGCTTGTAAAAGGCGCCACCATACGTGAGATACCGCATCTGGTCGTTCTTTCGGTTCCGGAGGTCGTCTCGGATGTGAAAATCGAAACCCTCGGTGAGATAAGGATCGAAGAATGATCGATAAAGACCTTCAGTACTTTACAATCGAGGCTCCTACACCCAGAGAGGCATTGGAGCGAATGAGACGACAGTACGGGCAGGAGGCGCGCATTCTGACGCACAAGAGTGTGCGTCGCGGAGGAATGCTCGGTTTGTTCGCGCGGGAGGCCGTGGAGATTACCGGCTATGTGGGCCGAACGCAAAAACCCGCCGCACCCGTGGAGACGATGCAAGAATCGAGGAAGCGGATTCTGGCCGATGCGCGCAGGGAGCAATCGTTGCAGCTCATCCTCAAGGAGATCGAGAATCTCAAACAGAACCTGACCCGGGAAGAGGCTGGGAAAAAAGCGGACAAACCGGCCGGTTTGTCTCGAATTGAGACGATCCTGCAGCAAAACGATTTTACTACAAGTTTTATCGAGGAAATCCTTCTGAGGGTTCGTAAAGATTTTTCGCTCGAGGATTTGGAGAATTTTTCACTGCTGCAGACCCGTGTGTTGGACTGGATCGGCGAACAGATAAATATCTATCCTTCGGCAAGGTTGTCGGAGTCCGGCGAGCACGGTTCCAAGGTCCTTGTTGTCGTAGGTCCGACAGGTGTTGGGAAAACCACGACCATTGCAAAGCTGGCCGCCATTTTTGGAGTGGGAGGTTCGAGCGGATCATCTCCAAAGGTCAGGATCGTTACCATAGACAACTACCGCATCGCTGCCCTGCGCCAGATCGAAACCTACGCAGAGATCATGCGCATTCCCGTGGCCTGCGTTGAAAGTGTTGGTGAGCTCAAGAAGTATCTTGCTATGGCGGAGGGCACCGGATTAATTCTGGTCGATACCATCGGTCGCAGTCCCCGCGACCTGACGAAGCTGGCGGAAATGAAGGACGTGCTGGATGCGGCCGGGCGACAGAGCGAAATTCACCTGGCCGTCAGCGCCACAACCAAGGCATCCGATGTCGAAGAGATCCTGAAAACGTTCGAACCGTTCAAGTATAAAGCGGTGATCCTCACAAAGCTGGACGAGACTTTACGGATCGGGAATATTATCAGTGTGCTCGCCGCTTCCCGTAAACCAATTTCCTACATCGCGGACGGTCAGTCGGTTCCACAGGATATCGAACAGGCATCCGTTTTGCGGCTCCTCATGAATTTGGAAGGATTTCACATCAACCGCGAACGGGTGGAAAAACGTTTCGGTGAGAGAGTAAAAATAAGTGAGTCGTATTGGAGTTGACAGTGGCTGATCAGGCGGAGAAACTACGAGAGATCATGCGTAAAAAAAGCTCGTCATCAAAAAGTGAGCCTTCCTCTTCCCATAAATCGCGGATTATCGCCGTTTCCAGCGGGAAGGGGGGGGTAGGGAAAACAAATATAGCCATCAACCTGGCGCTGGCCTATCAACGGTTGGGCAAGAAGGTGATCGTCTTGGATGCGGACCTGGGCCTGGCGAATGTAAATGTCGTGCTCGGTGTGATTCCCCGCTACAATCTGTATCATTTGATTCGGCAGCAGAAGCGGATGAAGGATATCATCCTCGATACGGCGTATGGGATCCAAATCGTCGCGGGCGCAAGCGGTTTTTCCAAGATCGCCAATCTGTCGGAAGACGAGAGGAAGGTCTTCATTGAAGAACTGGAGGAGCTGTCCAGTGCCGATGTGGTCATCATCGACACGAGTGCTGGGGTTTCCCAAAATGTATTGACCTTTATCGCCGCCGCCGACGACGTGATCATCGTGACGACACCGGAGCCCACCGCGATTACGGACGCCTACGGCATCGTGAAGATCATATCCACCGAGATCGACAATCTCGAACTGGGGCTGAAACTCGTGGTCAATCGAGTTAAATCGGTGACGGAAGGCAGAAAGGTGGCCGAGCGCGTCATTAATATCGCAGGGCAGTTCCTTAATATCAAGCTCGACTATCTCGGCTTCGTATACGAGGATCCGCTGGTCCAGAATGCCGTGATCCGGCAGCGACCCTTTCTGATATTAGATTCGAAGGCAAAGGCTTCCATTTGCATCGATCATATGGTGCGACGCCTGGAAAACATGGATTTCAAGGAGGGAAGCGGAATATCCAAGTTCCTGAAGAAGTTATTCGGGCCGTGAGCGTTCTATATTCGTGTGCCTTGACGGCCGATTTTATTTACCCTAAGCTTTGGCAGAGAGCGCGGGAATGATAAATTGGAAATTTCCGGTGGGATTCGCCGTTTTCGGTGCGGTGGTATCACTGCTGGCGGGAATCATCGGTGGAAATCCTTTCGGAGTGATCGTCCTAAGACTGATTCTCTCGGCCGTGATCTGCACGGGTCTGGGCTTGGGCGTAAGCTTCGTAGTCCGTAGATTTCTTTCCGAGCACGCAACGGCGGACAGCGACGCGGAGGTGAAATCCGGGGAAGCGGTGGATATCGTGATCGATGAAGATATCCCCATGACGGAAGCTGCGGCGGATCAGGAGGTCATCGAATCTGTGGAACCCCAGGTATCGGAAACTTCCGGCGCAGTACTGCAGGCGGAAATGGTTGAGGCATCGGAAATAGTCGAGGCGACGGATACGGCCGAAGCTACCGACGCCTTCGAACCGGCTGAATCTATTGGCTTAGAGGAAGAGGACGTTCTTCCCTTCGAGGACGCCGATACACCGGATGAGAGCATCGAGCGCGGTTCGCCGGATGTTGCGGCCGCGCCGGTGACCGATTTCGAAGATCTAGACACTTTACCCGACATAGATCAATTCAGTCCCGCCGCGGAGGAGAGTTCGACCATACCCAGGGCATCGAAGGCAAACTCCCAGGTTGAAGAAGTCGTCCGGGACCAGGATCCGGAAAGCCTTGCCCGGGCGGTAAGGACATTCATGAAAAAGGACCAATAGAGAGTGCGCCATGGCTGAAATCATGTTAGACGGAAAGACGGAGGAGGACCTCTGGCGGGCCTACAAGAAGAAGAGGGAGACCAAAATCCGTGATTTTTTCGTAAAGCAGTATGCCCCTCTGGTGAAGTATGTCGCCGGCAAAGTCGCTATCGGTATGCCCAACAATGTCGAATTCGATGACCTGGTCGGATTCGGCGTTTTCGGCCTCTTCGACGCCATCGAAAAATTCGATCCCGACAAGCATGTGAAGTTTAAGACCTATGCGGTGACGCGAATACGGGGAGCAATTTTCGACGAGCTTCGTACCATAGACTGGGTTCCCCGGTCGGTACGGCAAAAAACCCGGGAGGTGGAGGAAACGATTCGCAAACTGGAAGCTTCCTTGGGTAGAGCGGCAAGCGACGGAGAGATCGCCAAGTCCATGCGCATGAACCTGAAGGATTTTCACAATCTGATGTTGAAAATCTCCGGTACTTCCGTTTTGTCGTTGAATGAGGTTTGGTACAGCGGAGAGGAAAACGACAAGATGTCGATCGTTGAGAGTATCGAGAGTCCGTCCTCCCTAAATCCGGATAGTATCGTCGAAAAGGAGGAAGTCAAGCGGATCATCGTGGAAGCGATCAACGAGCTGCCGGAGAAGGAGAAAAAGGTCCTTGTGTTGTACTACTACGAGGATTTGACCCTCAAGGAAATAGGAGAAGTGCTCGAGGTTACCGAGTCACGAATTTCCCAGCTGCACACGAAGGCCATCTTGCGCTTGAGGGCAAAACTATCCCATATCAAGAAGGGAATCCTATGATCACTCTCGAGTCGATACGGGAGTACATGAAGGATCAACTCGATGCCGACCGCAGCAGGCAGGCGGTCAAGGTCAGCGGTACTTCTATAAACGAGGCAATAGAGAACGCCGCCATCGAGCTCGGGCTTGCGGTGAAGCGGCTGCAGTATGAGATTGTTGAGCACGGCAGCAAGGGTATGCTCGGCGTAGGCCGGAAGGATTGGGTAATCCTCGCCTATCCGGCCGCCATGAAACCGCAGCCTGAACAGGGGTCGGGTGAGCAGGGGCAAGAGCTCGAGGGTGCGAAGGAGGAAGTGGTCAAGGATAAGGACGGGGAGGTCTTCGTTCGCCTGAACTCCCAGGGCGTGTTTCTGAAGGTAACAAAACCCCAGGGACGGGGCGGCAAGGTCGCCGAGAGAAGGGCGGAGGAGAAGCTGAACCTGCGCGGAGTAACCAATTTCGACTCGGCACTCGTTTCCAAAGTTGTACGCCACGCAGACGGTGAGTATATCAAAGTTGGAGACTACCAGTTCAATACCGTCAACCAGTCCTCCATGAGCGTGGATATCACCGACATGGAGATGAGGGCTTATATGACCGTGACGCCTCCTGGGCCGGGGGGAGCCGACCTGTCTTTCGAGGAGATACTCGGACTGCTCAAATCCGGTGGGATTGTGCACGGCATCGACGATGAGGCGATTCGAACGTTCATCGACTATCCAGCCTACAATGAGAAGGTTCTGGTCGCCGAAGGTACGAAGCCGCAAAACGGCATGGATGCTCAAATTCTCTACAATTTCAACGTCTACCGGGACGAGGTCCAGCTCAAAGAGAAAAACGGGCGGGTCGATTTTCGGGAATTGAATCTTGTGGAGAACGTCGAAGCGGGACAGATTCTGGCTACGAAAAAACCGCCTGAGGAGGGTAAATCCGGCCGTGCGGTCACAGGCAAGAGTCTGCCGGCGAAAGCGGGCCGTAATATACAGATTGAAATTGGAAAGAATGTAAAAATATCCGATGACGGTATGAGCGCGATCTCCACGATCAACGGGCAGGTGCTTTTGGTTGCGGGAAAAATAAACGTCGAGCCGATTTATACGGTGGAGGGAGACGTTAATTTTAAGACGGGAAATATCCTGTTTCTGGGCACCGTGTACGTGAAGGGAAATGTAGAAGACGGATTTACCGTGAAAGCGGCTGGAAATATCGAGATCATGGGTAGTGTCGGTAAATGCTTGCTCGATGCCGAGGGGGAGATCATCGTGCACCAGGGGATTCTCGGCAAGAACGAGGGCAAGGTTCGCGCGGGCAGCAATCTGGTGGCGAAGTTCATCGAAAACGCCCGTGTGGAGGTCGACGAGAATGTCCTGGTGAGCGACGGTATTATTCATTCATTTGTCGACGCCAACAAACGAATTCTCTGTCAGGGAAAACGCGCTTCGATCGTCGGCGGGAGATTGAGAGCGGCCAACGAGATCCACGCCAAGACCCTCGGGTCGGTAGCCGGTACCGAAACCATTCTTGAAGTCGGGATCGATCCGAAACGCAAGGAGAAGCTGTCCCAGGCGTTGAAACGCAAGGAAGAGCTGGAAAAACAGCTGGAAGAGTTGCTGCGGAACATAAGTACGCTCGAAAATCTAAAAAAAGTCCAGCGAAACTTCCCGGAAGACAAACAAAAAAACCTGGAAGAGCTGAACGATTCTCGCTCGCAGATCCTCAAGGAGTTGGAGGAAGCAGGCGGAATCATTTCGGAAATCAATATCTATCTTCAGTCGATTAAGGTAAGCGGCAAGGTATCTGCATCGGATCGAGTTTTTCCGGGAGTTAAAATCTTTATCAAAAACGAGAGCCTGGTGGTGCGGAACGAGTTCAAGAATGTAACGTTCTGTCTCGAAAACAAAGAAATCCGCATGAGCAAGTACGAGCCCATGGATCAGGCGTTCTCGCGGAGACTCTCTCATGCCCCTTCTGCCTATTGATCTTCAAATCATGTTCAGTCAAATGACTCACGTCGGCAAGGAGCAGGCGGTACAGAGGGATGTAACGCCCCAGTATCAATTCGTGCAGGGCACGGAGATGGCGCAAAAGGCGGAACACGATGACAACGCGGTGAACCAATCCCATCAACTGGGGGAAGGCCCGGAGCGGGTCAAAGAACAGGAGCAGCAGGAAAAGCACGGGCATACCCGGGGGCAGGAGAAAGGGGACAGTGGAGAGAACGGCCAGGAGGAGGAAAAACAGGTTTTTGCAGACCCGGATCTTGGCCACCATGTGGATCTTGTCGGTTAGGATGAGATGGAACGCGTTATCCTCTACAGCGCTGTGCTCATTGCCGGCTTTTTCGTTGTATATCTGATTTTAAAAAGCAAGCTCAGTAAATCTGTCGATCCAAAGGCCATCTTGGAATCGATTCGAGGGGAGGTTGAC
>Ga0272441_10014268_pt1 | contig 11306 bp, 8 predicted proteins | sample SSMProp6N_FD_193582 | JGI IMG/M metagenome (GOLD analysis project Ga0272441, IMG submission 193582) | Marine sediment archaeal communities from Little Sippewissett salt marsh, Falmouth, MA, United States - SSM-Prop-6N | ecosystem: Environmental > Aquatic > Marine > Wetlands > Sediment ... | reverse complement strand
TTTCTCCTGAACCTGCACCTGATTCATTTACAGTGCCATCAAGGATCATTGTATTAGCGATACCATAAGATTTAACAGTTGAGCCAGTACTTGTTACCGTGCCACCTGCCCAAGTATAATTTTGAATAAGGATTCCATACGTTTTATAACTTTGCTTTGCCTCCACAGAGACAGTACCCGCATTACTGACACTAAACCAAAGCCCTGCTATATTCATACCCTTATTGGCAGCGTCAACATCTATATTCGCACCGCCGTAAGTTCCTGCGTAGGTGCATGACCCAGCAGATTGCGTGCCGGAAGCCTCCTGAAACAGTAATTCAGCCGCACATATTGTACTGTTCAAATTTGCAGCATCAAAATAACCGACTACATTTATTCCTGCGGAATAAGAATTTCCTATTTTATTAGAAGAATCAGAAGCTACCTCTATCATTGCCGGAAATGTTAATGCACCGACAGCAGAATTAGTCTCAGAACGACAAAAACCACTTGCTGTTATATCAGTAACAGAAAGGTTGCCTGTAGTAGTAAAGTTACCCGCCTGAGCATCAATGTCACCAGCATTATCAATGACTAATCGTTTTAGGGGCGTAAGTGAACCAGATGGATTTAACCATAACTCAAATCTTCCCGGTGCAGATGAATTATCGATTGGTGTTCCGTCAACATAAAACCCCATTAGACCAATAGTTTTAAACGTTGAAGTAGCACCTATATAGGCCCTTGCCTCAATACTTAATGGTCTATCATTATCTACTAAAGCCGCAGGTGAAGCCTCTGTGTTTCGTGCTCCCGCGGCGATAAAATAATTACCAAACGCACTATCACGATAACAGTACATTTCCTGAGTACAAAAACTTCCTTCGTATTTAATTCTTGTTTTTTGAGAGTGAAAGGAAACACCGAAACTTGGGGCGGTACTGGAAGTAACTACATCCAAATCTCCATTTATATCAAACCCATAATTAGCATTAGCAGGAGTAAGGCTAAGATTACCATCTAAATCCACTTCTATATCCCAGTATATACTTCCATTATAAGCAAGGCGTGCCTGTTTACCCGCATCTGTAGTCAAAACTAAATCAGCGAAATTCACACTTGCATCAGAAGTCAGGTCTTGGTTCACTATACTGGCAGACTCTACTGTAAGATTACCACTGAGATTTAGAGTGCGGTCTCCACTATTGGCAAATCCGGTAAAGTTTAACGTCCGATGCGCAGAAGTCTCATCTTCATTCCAAACTAAATTTAAGTGATGGGTGGCATTAGTATCGTCCAAAGACACTGCACTACCATTTGCATCTATGAGTACCATATTTCCTCCAGTAGATTACATACCAAACATTCGCGCCACGGACATCCCGGCACCGACCCCTATTATACCACTGCCGATACCAAAGCCGATGGAAAAACAAATTATTTTTAGTATCGATTTGCCGTGTTTACAGGAATTCATATGGGATTCCAGTACGGTCGGTAATATTTTGTCGATGTATGTCTGGGCAGCAAGTGTAGCTGTCTGCAGTATCCATTCTTTTTCTGTTTTTGTGAGCGCCATTTTAGTTTACACTCCACCCGTATTTCTGTGCTAACTCTTCTGACTCTGCAGAAGCATCGTTTTGCCTTTTATGTAACTGGTCTGACTCAACCCGGCGTACCTGTTTGTCTATATCCGAAGCAGTTGTTGGTTGCCGCAGATGTCGCACGAATTCCTGTGCTTTTTCGCGGGTGAAATTACCGAGGGTGAATCCAAGATTAAGCATATCTACAAATTTGCCGCAGGGTCTGTCTACCCACCAAGCAATGACATATGTTTGGTGTACCCGATGGAAGTAGGCGAAAAGCCGGACTTTGTGATCCTTTTCATCCACTTGTCGCCTACACCATCGCAGTATTTCCGGTTCGATGAGCCAATGCTCAACCGGATTAAATTGACACGTAAAGTTAAACATAGTTATCCGCTGCAGGTATCGATCAGGGCGCCGCCATCCGCATCAGCAGCATAATTTTCTACACCTATATACGCGGCTACCTGAGTAATTTCGGTATCAAACGTACCGAACAATAGGTTTCTCGCACAGATACACGTGCCGTTATTGGGAGCGCCTGTAAACTTAATTGCTGTCGTACTGGAATTAGCCACGCCACTGAACAAATTGTCGATGTAAACATTATCTGGCCTGTTGCCACCAGCAGGAACATGTTCGAGACCAATTTTATCCGTAACAACATGGAAGATATTGTTACGAATGCATGAACGGGTGCAATTTACCTGAACAGCAGCAGTATTCCAGCTACGGAACAAATTGTTTTCGATAAGCAAATCTGGACAATCATTTACAGCACCAGCCTGAATACCATACTCACCGCTCCATCCGTCAAATCTGCAGTTTCGTACTGTGACTTTGTAACTGGCACTGGTTCCACCAATTACTAAAGCATCATACGTATCTTGCGCGCTGGAGAAGGCCAGCCCGTCAATTACTACTTCGTGGGCATTGATTGTCATAAGGTCATAACCAGTAGCGTCATCCCAAAGCATAGCTTTATTTTGGGTATCTGGGCCGGGGCCGATAATCTGCAACCCCTGAGTTGTAATCGCTACTGTAGCGCCTTCATCGTAATCGCCGGGAGCTACCTTAATAACATCATTTCTGGTAGTGGCCGCGGCAACAGCTTCCGATAGCGTCTTGAATGCCTGATCCCAAGATAATCCGTTTCCGCTGGAGGATATTGAAGCATCGACATAGTAAACATTTGCCATCTCTCTTGATACATCGACCTTATCCTTAATATCTTCCAGCCTTTCCAGCACAGAACCATCATCATTGGCTGCTACATTGGACGTATCTGCTGCATTGTTGCTATCGTTTTTACCTATGAGGTTTTCTGCAGTATCTTCTGCCGCACCGCCATCAAGATTACGTGTACGCTTTGCGAAGGTACTTGATGCATGGAAGCCGTAGTTCGTTCCGGCAGTATCAACTGAGCAATCTTCGACCACATGATTTACGCCAGCAGCATCTTCGAGGATACCGTTGGTGGTATGAGGGCCGTCGATTATTACATTCTTGAAGGTCAATCTGTCGGAGGCTGCGTCTACGTGAATACCGTGAGCGGCCCCGTCACAATCGGCGTGCGCCAAAATCTTCACGCTATCAAATACCGTATCGTGGTTGCCGGAAGTGAGGTGTATAGCTTTCACAAACTCATCTGTACCATCGCCCGCCTCGCCCATAGCAAATTCGACATCTTTGAGCTTACAGCCGGTAACATCTGTTTCGAGATCGAGGCCGATAGCAACTACTGTTACGGAAGGACGGAATACGACGTTCTCTATCGTGACATCATTTGCGCCAACAATGCATTTGGATGTCGCATGGTTAAAGTCGAATCTCGGCCGTAGGGAACCAGAACCGAAGCCGATTATAGATATACCAGCAATATCCGCATCGAAACCAGTAGTCGTACCGTCGTAGTCTTCGGCATGGCCGGGGGCAATAAGAATTACGTCCCCCTGATTTGCGGTACATCTACCAATAGCATAGTCCAGAGTCGCATAAGGTTCGTCCCATGAATTACCGTGAATCTCATCGGCAGCATCAGAAGCGTTTGTTGCGCCGCTATCTACAAAAAAAACATTAGCATTGGCAGTAGGTTGTATACCTTTATTGACAAGGTATGCATTGATAATCCAACCATACTTATCCACTAAATCTTTTACTTTCATTGGTTTCCTTTCTTATGCATTAAAGAAATCCGAGGACGGTTAAACCTGACCGACCCACCCGGAACGAAAGAAGGGAAAGAATAATATTGGATTGATTATTCCACCGTCCTCGGATAATTCCACTTTATTCAGTTGTCAATTATGTCAATGTAGCTTCGGTAAGCCCGGTGAGCTTGCAACCCTTGACATCGATTGGAGTACGCAACACGTACTGCCAGAAGGGTGCCTCGACCAAATCCTGAGATGCACCAGAGCTTGCGTGAGCAATGCTGAATATGTTGTTCGACACAATTCGGTTAAGGAACTCTATCTCAGAACCAACACGGGCATCTCCGCCGCCCCCAATAGCAGGCGGGACATACCTTTTCAGGTTTCCACCACCCATCTTGATGGCATACAGAGTTTTCTTGAGGCACAGCGGCGAGATTACCCACTGCATCTCTTTGCCGTTGAAGCTGTACCGTACAGTTGTCCAGCCGCCCATCATATTAAGGGCTTTACCAGTTCTGTCATAGAACTGTGTGCTGTTATACAACTGCGCCTGCTCCAGATACTTATGAGTGACACCAGCAGTCGTTATGATGGTATCAATCGACGTACCCGGATATGCGTCCATGAAACCGGCAATGTATCTGTTTAATACACTATCGGTCAATGGAGCGCTAACAGCAACAACCTGCGATTTGAACTGAGAATAGGTATCCAAGTCCAGAGCCTCTGCCTCGGAAGCACCTCCCATAAGCTGCCCGGAACTCTTCGTCCAGTCGTTTATACCCCAACTAAACAGGGGTCGAGTAGTTGTTGCTACACGGCTACACTTTGCAAGAACCAGCCAGTCATCTGCGGCTGAAGCCTGCCCACTACCCCAATCGCCGGAGGCATAAGCTGCCTGAGCGCCGGTAGTCGTATTGAGTCCGTAAACAGTGAAACTCTTACCGAGATAATTAACATCGGTAATATACAGACGGACATATACATTGGATGCAGCGTAATTACGGACATCAGTACCATCGGTAGCGGTTCCTGTCTGGATCGAGCCGGAGCTATCTGCCACTATATCGATTGACATACCCGGACAGAAGTTATGAATACTTCCATACTCTTCGTCAATGGTAACTGTAACATAGTTGGTAGAGCCGGATTCGGCTATCGCAGAAATCCTACCAAGAACCTTTACGTCATAAGTACCATCAGAGGCGTTATGACTGAAAAAGCTGGCCGCTTCGATAATTGCCCGTTGTTTACCGACCTTCTGCACTTCACGACCAACCTTCTTAATCTGGGCTGCGGACAGCTTATCAACCTGCATCCACTGGACAGGAATTGAAAAGTTACCTACCGTCTTATGTAACGATAATTCACGCTTCAATTCTCCGCCGTGGGCAGCCTGTGTAGCTGTCGGGAATATAGAGAGGTTGGCCTCGGCACTACCAATAGCAAGCAAACTCATCTGGCTACCAGTTACGGCAGTCATATCAGGCCCGCCCGGAACACCGTACTCAAACAAACCAGCAACACCAGTATCAAACAGGTGTTCTACCTTCCATCCACGTCCGATGCCTTTATCACGAACAACATCAGACGAAGTTTGTTCCATCTGGAGGAATATCGGAGCTACTTCCGGCCAAGAATCGTGTATGACTTGCGGGAGTTCTTCCCGTACACTATTATTAAGAACGTCCATCGCTGTAGACATATCTGTACCCTTTCAAAGTAATACTACTTTTACACACAACATACACTACGTATAATCTGCAATGTATACTGGACTACCACAGTATTAATTTGGGTGGTACATCAATACTTGCTACAGCTATATAATTACTTACTGCTCGATGTAGATTGCCGAATCTTCTGGACTACACGCGCAGCAAAATTATCAGCATACTTAGCATCGGTCGATGCTACCCGTTTTACTGGCTCATCGGATAGGGCTTCCGCAGGTAAGCCACCACTGTCCGGCCCAAGTCCCTCTAATATGGATTGCTTGGACGGCGTAGCCGACACCCCGAATTTATCGAGAGTAGTACGTGCGCTTAGCACAGTATCTGCTATCAAATCGAGGTCGTATTGCTCACCAGCTTGCACCCGCCTCTGAATGTCCTTATACACCATTTCAATGAGCGTAGAGCGGAGACCATCTTTTTTATCGGCATCTGCTCTATCTAATATTTTACCTAAAACTTTATCTTTGTCAATAGCTTTTCCGCATTCCCCTTTAATTTTTTCTCTTGTTTCGGCAAAACCCCGCTGTTGAGCATCGCGGAGAATACCGGCAGTTTCTTCATCGAGGTCGTCTATATTAAGTTTTTTCTTCTTACCGCCTTTTCCATCCTCTGCAGAACCTCCGGTCTTTCCGCCTGTACTTTCAATTACACCTGACTTTTCGAGTTTTTCAATCAACTCTTCGTAATCGGCACCCATCAATCCCGCCAAATCCTTGAGATCATCTTCTTCCGGCCCGCCATCGGCTTTGCCTATCCGGTCGAGAATCTCTGCGATTTTGACTCCTTTCTCTGCTTCCTTCCGGGCTTTCGCCGCTTCTTGGAACTTGGCATCCGCCCCGGCACTTTTCGAGGCCATCTTGATGAGTTCATCCTGAGTAACATGGCGCTCCTCGCCATTGACGGTTATTGGAATCAGGCCATCATCGGCTTTCTTATCATCTTTCTTACCGCCTTTATCATCGTCCCCGCCTTTTCCTTTGTCGTCCTGCCCGCCTTTATTGTCGTCGTCTCCTTTATCGTCATTGCCGCCCCCTCCACCGCCGTCATCATCAGCGAAAAAGCGGAGTGAGAAACGTGACTTAAATGGGAATAGAAGCTCTTCGAGTCGGTACATGTGATTCTCCTTTCGATTCAAAAATTAAGGTACGGTTGGTTGTTCTGCAGAGGCACCGAGCATTTGTTGTAGTTGTGCCATTTCCTGTTCAGCGGCCTCTTCCGGGTACTCAAGCTGGCTGGGGTACGCACCCATACCGGCAAAATGTTCCTCATAATGTTTTACAAAAGCATTTCGGACGGCAGTGGAGGCGGCAAAGAATTCCGGCCTCGCCATAAATGCTTCGAGTACAGCCATATGTATCTTATGCATATCGCGGTCTGTTATTATTACTTTTTTAGTGTCGGGAGTTTCTCCATCACCGAAAAGTAACAGGTTTTCGAGCATTGCCCGGCGATAGTTTTGCCACTCTACTTCGTGGCCTACCGGACGACTGAGACCTCGTTTACGAACCTCGATACGGTATTCCCACGGCTCAAGATTACCCATCTCCAGTTCTTCCCGTAATTCCGCTTTCTGCTGAGTTTCTGAAATTGGTATATCGGAGGCGATAGATACAGTTATTTCATCTGGGTGGGGAATGGCGTTCTCTGCAAGTCTCATTTGACCTGTCGATGCATCGAAGTGGATTCCAGCTATTGCATCATCGAGACGAGTGACATCCACTATTTTACTGCCTGTCCATCGGTCGCGTACCTGTCCAAGCATTGCACGGTATATACCACTTACGCCGAGCGCTATAGCTTTTGCTGTAGGGCCGAGGGGGATATTGCCGATTTCAAAGAGAGTACCGAGGCCGGTGGATGAATCAATACGCCCCGGAGCATCACCTTCGAGCATCTTCGATTGCTGTGCCATTTTATCAATAAGTCCGATGCCCATATCTATCAGACGATAAGGAAGCAGATTTGAATTAACCGGTGATATGTTGTAGGGTTTTACTTCCGGTACTGTCCAGTCCGGCTCGAACCGCGCTCTTTTCAATCCATCAGCACCCCGTATAATCTCGGCAGGGAGTCCATTGGTTGTCGGTTCCATGAGAATGCCATACAGGTCAAATTCCTGCAGATTCTGGTATTGACGAGCTATTGCGTATTCCAGTTCAGTATTAATTGAGATAAGGCGGTCAACGAAGCTACGCCCCCAGAGACCACCGACAGGAGTATCACCCACTATTTCGATTGGTCGATGGACTTTATGCTCGGAATGGTCTGAGGTATACATGAGCTTGAGTTTTTTGATGCCGGAGAAAACATCATAAGTAGCTAAATACCCGTCAGGAGTCCAAGTCCATGTTTCGACTAATTTGGTTAAATCCATTTGGGTCTTGTCTTTTTTAGTACCTAAGTTGTTATTTTTCCAACTTGGCGAATTAATATACATAGCTTCACCGGAGATGGAAGTAGAAATTGTTCCCTGAAACTTCTCATCCACTGCATCAGGTATCTGACCTGTCGCCGCACGAACAACTTCGAGGTCACCGTATGCCTTAGACTTTGCTCCGGGTGTTATATCAAGTTGCTTTATCCATGCTGCCGGAACCCACCGGGAACGCATAATACCGCGAGTTTTGGTAGGGTCAGTGACCGTAGGCGGAATCGGTACTATCTCCCACGGCATAATTGTATCGATACCCATAGAATCCTCATCGAGTACCCATAAACCCAATCCGACCGTGCCGTACATAAGAAGGGGAGGAAGCAGCGCCATTTTGAGTTTCTCGGCTTTGGTATCCGGGAAGGCCGCATCAAGAGCCATCTGTGCAATACCGGCTTTACGCATACCATCGAGGCTAATACCTTTACGTTTGATTGCCGGGCGTAAATCCATATTGATTAACTGACCGAGTTGTGCTTGGTACTTGGAAAGGATATACTCAAAAACAAATTCCAGTTTACCACTATCGCTAAGGTACGAGATGTTGATAGTACCATCTTTGTAATTGATGTTACTGAAATTACGCGCACCCCGCATATACCAATGGGCAATCCACCATCGAACAGCCTGCGGATTACGCAACTGCTCCCCGCGATTAAGAAGAGTTGTCGCTACTGTTTCACGTTGGGCTGTCTCTTTTGGTAATGGTATTGTATACATAATTACTTAATTCCGTGTTCGATTATAAATTGTTCTTTTGGTTTTTCCGGTTCCTGTCGTTCTGTGACAGTTTTTGGCTTTGCTTCTTGGTTTGCCGTAGCGGATGCTATTCCACCAAGACGGGAAGCGATTACGGCATTTTGAGCAGCTTCTTTTCCGCCTTCTGCATATGCTTTGTTAATTTGAAGTTCCGTAAACAGGCCGTGCAGGGTGGCATTGGATTTATTCAGGGAACGAATCTGGATACGGATTATTGTTATCAAAACGTATATAACAAGTACCGTTTGTCCGGCAAGGACTATTCCGAGTACAGCGGCCAAGCTAACCAATGACATTGGGTCGTCTCCTTAACGCAAATTTACTATTTCTATTATGCACGGTATCGTAATGCCTGTCAAGTAGTAATTCTATATCATCCTCGGTAAGCAGGGATACAGGAACACCCGAAAGTAGGGGTAAGCCTTGTACCATAGGTTCGCCTTTTTTGATATATTCAGTGAGGGACGGGCGAGAATCGTCGGGAGGTGCTTGTCCTGCTCCTTTAGCATGAATTACATACTGGCCCATAGCAACAGTATCGATAGCATCATCCCAGCGTAGTAATTCGAGGTCGGGGGTAAAATCGTGGGTCTGGGCATATAGCATATTCATGGGCCAAGAATCTTTGAAATGAGCAGGGTATTTAATACGACCACTGTAGAAACGACGGTCGAGACCGGCAATTCGCTGCCCTTTAGAAGAATTACGGGGATAGCGGATTGGGTATACGCGAGGTTTCCATGACTCTGCAGAAGGGTCGGCTTTCTTCGCAAAGAATTCATCTACCGAATTGGCGAAGGCTATCTGGATGGATTCGGCCTCGATGCCTATGACGCGAGATTGCCATTTGCGGCTGTAGCGATAAATGTTTTCGATAAGAATTGCTTCGCGGGCACGACCGAGCCACATATCGAGAACCCACATAATATTGTGGGTATCGAAACCGAGGACTGCGAGACACGAATAGTCGTGGTATTGGGTGAGACCAGCAGCGTAATCGAAGGTGGTTATGATGAAAAGGCGAGAGACGAATTCGTTGAAAGGTTTTGTTTGTTTACTCCAAGCCTCCGCAGATTGAGCCGCTTTATCATTGCTCTCGTTCTGAGGCATGGCTTCTGCAGAGGCCGGAGATAGTTTGTTTTTTTCGTACCAGACAACGGGGTGTCTATTGGCGCGAGGGTTTTCTGAGTCCCACGGAGTTTCCACATCATCGAGATTGACGGAATACTCGTTGCGGATTGGGTGAACTTCAAACATACGGGCTGAGTCGGAGGAGGGATCGTTCATATACTCGGCTTGGAAAGCTGCATTTCCAACTTCTGCTCGGCGAGCTTCGAGAACTTTTTTAGGCCATTTTCCTTCCCAGAGGACAGCGACATGGTTGGGGTTGGTGCTACTGTAAGAGATGGCGCTGTAGATACGACGATTCCAGAAAGAGAAACGAGTATCGTCACCGACACATGCTTGGTAGAGGAATGAACGACGATTAATCATCGTACCTATCCAGAAAATTGCCGAGCCGTGTTCAAGCATGGGAATTATCTGGCGGAAAAGGATACGCTCGAATTTTTCAAGGATAAGCTGGGCAGCTTCCTGAGAAGGGGAGTCGGGGTCATGTTCCGGGTCGTCGAGGATAAAGAGTTTCGGGCGCATACCACGTTTTCTACCCATAACGCTGATTCCCTGAACGACTGCTCCGTTATTGAGTGCGAGGTGATGGTGGTTCCAGATAGCTTGTCCGCGCTTTGGTTTCATTTCTCCGAAATCCGCGAGGATATATGGATTGGTTGTGAATTGCTGGATGAAACTATCGAATCTGTCCTCGACAAGCGTATCGGTTGCGAGGCCAAGAATTATTTTGTAATACGGGCGGGTAAGGCTAAGGAAGAGAGGAATTTCTTTGCCGATTACGGTGGATTTCGCCGTTCCTCGCGGAGCCGCTTGTGAATTACGGGCATAAGTGCCTAAGTCCCATACCATCTGGTAATGCATCTCAGGAGAATCAACAAAACCGCCAACATAGAAAGCCTCTCCCACTGGACGAAGATACATACTGCGGAAGAACTGCCAAGCAACGACGAGTTTTTCCGGTGTTGATTGGTCGGAGAGTACGGATAGACGGGCCTCCCGCTTACCACCATCGGTAAGTTCATCGTAATCTGACGGTAAAGGCCAGAATGGATTATTAGTCGGGGGTTGGGTTACTATAGATTTCATCCGATGTAATTATCCCGAAAAAGAGAAAAGTTGTCGCTACCATTGTTGTCCACTGAGCATTGTCGATGTTGTCGCCCATAACGGCTGCGAGTTTAAGCCACATACCCTCTAATATTATTTCGTCGCAGAGACATTCGTAGATAGCCTTGCATATATCGTCGGTTTTGGATGCGAGCGGGGGTATCCACTTTTGCGGGTGGGGACAGAAACGACCGCCGCTGGAAGAGGTGAGGAGGCGGATATGTTGGAATACCATCGACGGGGAGTATTCCTTTACGATATACTCATAAGTACGCTCAATGGAAGTTAGCGGCTTAGGTGCCGGGGGTACTGATACCAGGGAAGAGTTCTGAGTGTTCGTCAACTGGTGGTCTGTGTTGTTGGATTCCGTCGTCTCCTCCACCGCCGTGTTCGGATTTATCGTCTCGCTTGGTTGGTG
>Ga0272441_10014267_pt1 | contig 11306 bp, 13 predicted proteins | sample SSMProp6N_FD_193582 | JGI IMG/M metagenome (GOLD analysis project Ga0272441, IMG submission 193582) | Marine sediment archaeal communities from Little Sippewissett salt marsh, Falmouth, MA, United States - SSM-Prop-6N | ecosystem: Environmental > Aquatic > Marine > Wetlands > Sediment ... | reverse complement strand
AGCGCAGCGTCGAGTTCCGGATTCTTGATCTCGACGATGTTGAGCTGGATCTTCGGGTTGCCGGTGATCTTGGTGATCAGCTGACGGAGTTCGTCGGCCTGCGCACCACGACGACCGATCACGATGCCCGGGCGAGCCGTGTGGACGTCGACGCGGAGCTTGTCACGGGTGCGCTCGACCTCGATGCGACTGATCGCCGCGGACTCGAGACGCGTCATGATCTCCTGACGGATCGTCCAGTCCTCGGTGAGGTAGTCCTTGTACTCACGCTCGGAGAACCAACGCGACTTCCAGTCGGTGGTCACTCCCAGGCGGAAGCCGTACGGATTGATCTTCTGACCCATTACTTGGTGGCTCCCTCGTCGTCGGCGTCGGCGACGTCGGCATCGGTTGCTGCTTCGACTGCGTCGGCATCGGCCGTCGCAGCGTCATCGGTTGCTTCGTCGTCGGTTGCTGCGTCGTCGGTCACGTCGGCTTCCGGAGACTCGATGACCTCCGCCTCGGTGGCGTCGGTCGTCTCGTCGATGATCTCGGCGTCGACGACATCGTCGGTCGTGTCGGTCGTCTCGGCTGCCTGCTGGCGGCTGCGCTCGACACGGGCGCGGCGGCTGGCGGCGCTCGACTGCGGACGACCACGGCCGCCGCTGCCACCGGCGCGCTCCTGGCGGGCCTGGATGATGGCGAGGCGGTCGTCGCTCATGCGGGCGACGATGACCGTGATGTGACAGCTGCGCTTGTTGATCCGTGTCGCACGGCCACGGGCACGAGGCCGGAACCGCTTGAGCGTCGGGCCCTCGTCGGCGAAACAGGCGACGACGTACAACTCGTCGGCGTCCTGGTCGTCGTTGTTGACGGCGTTGGCGACGGCACTGGCGAGCACCTTGCGGACGTCACGGGCGATGTGGCGATCGGTGAACTGCAGCACCTCGTCGGCGCTGCGCACGTCGAGACCGCGGATGAGGTCGAGCACGGCGCGGGCCTTCGAGGCCGACGCACGCACGTAGCGAGCAGTGGCCTTCGTGCCCGAGCGCTCGCCGACGACGAACGACTTCTCGTTGAGCTTCGGTCCGGTCATCAGCGGCGACCCTTCGAGTTGCGCTCCATGCCCGCGTGGAACTTGAACGTGCGGGTGGGGCTGAACTCCCCGAGCTTGTGGCCGACCATCGACTCGGTGACGTACACCGGCACGTGCTTGCGACCGTCGTGGACGGCGATCGTGTGGCCGACCATGTCGGGGATGATGGTGGAGCGACGCGACCAGGTCTTGACGACCTTGCGCTCGCCGGCGGCGTTCTGGGCGTCGATCTTCTTGAGAAGATGGTCGTCCACGAACGGGCCCTTCTTGAGACTGCGAGACATGCGGAGTTACCTTCCTTGCCGCGTCAGCGGCGACCCTTGCTCGTACGACGGCGGCGAATGATCAACTGCTGACTCGCCTTCTTCTTGTTGCGGGTGCGGCTCTCGGGCTTGCCCCACGGCGACACGGCGGGACGGCCACCGGAGGTGCGGCCTTCGCCACCACCGAGCGGGTGGTCGACCGGGTTCATGGCGACACCACGGGTCTGGGGCTTCTTGCCCTTCCAGCGGTTGCGGCCGGCCTTGCCGATCTTGACGAGTTCGTGCTGGCTGTTGCCGACCTCACCGACGGTGGCTCGACAGTCGATCATCACGCGACGCATCTCGGTGGAGGGCATGCGCAGCGTTGCGTAGTCGCCCTCCTTCGCCACGAGCTGCACGGCGATACCGGCCGAGCGGCCGATCTTGCCGCCCTGGCCGGGGCGCAGCTCGACGTTGTGAACGGTGGTGCCGACCGGGATGTAGCGCAGCGCCATGGCATTGCCCGGCTTGATGTCGGCGCCGTGACCGCTCTCGACGGTGTCGCCGACGTTGAGTCCACGCGGAGCGAGGATGTACGCCTTCTCGCCGTCGTTGTAGTGGAGCAGCGCGATGCGGCAGGTGCGGTTCGGGTCGTACTCGATGGCGGCGACCTTGGCGGTCACGCCGTCCTTGACGCGCTTGAAGTCGATGATGCGGTACTGCTGCTTGTGGCCGCCACCGCGGTGACGCGACGTCTTGCGGCCGTAGCTGTTGCGACCACCGGTCTTGTTCTTCTTGACGAGCAGCGACTTCTCCGGCGTGGTCTTGGTGATCTCGCTGAAGTCGGAGCTCGTCTGGAAGCGACGGCCGGGGCTGGTGGGCTTGCGGGAACGAATGGCCATGATCAGCTCAGTTCTCGAACAGCGGGATCTCGCCCGCTGCCAGGGTGACGATGGCCCGCTTCGTGTCGGGCCGGGTACCGATGCGGTTGGTGCCACGGGTGCGCTTGCGCTTGCCGTTGCGGTTCAGGGTGTTGACCTTGAGCACCTCGACGCCCCAGATCGCCTCGACCGCGTCGCGGATCTCGGGCTTGGAGGCCTTCGGGCTCACCTTGAACGTGTAGACGCCGGTCTCGATGAGCGCGTAGCTCTTCTCGGAGACGACCGGAGCGATGATGATGTCGCGGGGGTCCTTCATCAGCTGGCTGCTTTCTCGCTGGTGCTCGACTCGTCGGACACCGGCGTGCCGGCGGGCAGCACGTCCTTGGTGAACACGATCCACTCGTTGCAGAGCACGTCGTAGGCGTTGAGTTCGCCCGGGCCGATGATCTGGACCTTGGGCAGGTTGCGGAAGCTCAGGGCGGCAGCAGCGTCGTCGCGGCCGACGACCACCAGCGCGGTGCCGTCGATGCCGAGCGCGCCGAGTGCCGCCTTGGCGTCCTTGGTCCTGGGTGCTTCGAAACCCCAGCCATCGACGACGACGACCTTGCCCTCGGCGGCGCGATCGGACAGCGCCGAACGAAGCGCCAGCTTCACCATCTTCTTCGGGGTCTTCTGGTCGTACTTGCGCGGCTTCGGGCCGAGCGCAACGCCACCACCGGAGAAGTGCGGGCCACGGATCGAGCCCTGGCGGGCGTTGCCGGTGCCCTTCTGGGCGTAGGGCTTGCGGCCGCCACCACGCACGTCGGCGCGGGTCTTGGTGCTCTGGGTGCCGGAACGGCGAGCGGCGAGCTGTGCGGTGACCACCTGGTGCATGACGGGCACGTTCGGCTGCACGCCGAAGACTTCGTCGTCGAGGGCGATCGTGCCGGAGTCCTTGCCGGATGCGGTCTTGAGTGTGACGTCGGCCATGATCAGCCTGCCTTTCCTGCGAGCTGTCCGGCCTTCTTGACGGCGTTGCGCACGAACACGACACCACCGGCGGGGCCGGGAACCGAACCCTTGATCAGCAGCAGGTTGCGCTCGGCGTCGCACTCGACGACCTCGAGGTTCTGCGTGGTGACCTGCTCGTGGCCCATGTGGCCGGCCATGCGCTGGCCCTTGAACACGCGCGCCGGGAAGGCACACGAGCCGATGGCGCCGGGCTTGCGGTGGCTCTTGTTGTTGCCGTGCGATGCGGGCTGGCCGGCGAAGTTGTGACGCTTCATCACACCGGCGAAGCCCTTGCCCCGGCTGGTGCCGGTGACGTCGACGATCGTGCCGGCGGGGATCTGCTCGACGGTCAGCTCCTGGCCGACCTCGAAACCGTCGACCGAGTCGAGGCGCAGTTCCACGAGACGCTTGCCCGGCTCGACGCCGGCCTTCTCGAAGTGTCCGGCAGCGGGCTTGGTGAGCTTGTTCGCCTTGCGGTGCCCGTAGGTCACCTGCAGGGCGGTGTAACCGTCACGTTCGTTGGTCTTGATCTGGACGATGCGCATCGGCTCGACGCGCAGCACGGTGACCGGAACGACTCTGTCGTCCACCCACGTCTGTGTCATGCCGACCTTCTCGCCGACGATCGATTGTTGTGCCATGGCGGCGCTGTTCCTCTTGAGTTGATCGAGCCGCTCATCTGTTGACGAACGGCTATCCACGCAAATGCTCCGCCGCTGCGACTACCGGGTTCACGGCAGGACGAGCGTGCGGAGCACGAGATCATGAAGTTGCTGGGTGGTTCCGGTCCCGTCGTTGCGGGCGGCCTGCTCAGACATCGGTTGCTGAATGGTTTGGTGGTCGGAATGCCTCCCGATCACGGCCATGCAATGCTATGGGCGCCCGTGCAGCCTTCCAACACGCGCTCGCGTCCTTCTGCGCTCCGTAGAGTCGAGTCATGGCACGATCGAAGTGGACCACCGCCGAGATGCCCGACCTGTCGGGCCGAACCGCGATCGTCACCGGCGCCAACACCGGGCTCGGGCTGGCGACCGCCGATGCGCTGGCGGCCCACGGCGCACGGGTGATCCTCGCCGTTCGCAACACCGACAAGGGCGATGCTGCCGCATCGACGATCCGCAGCGATCACCCCGATGCCGACGTCACCGTGCAGGCGCTCGACCTGTCGGACCTGGCGTCGGTTCGGGCCGCCGCCGACGCACTGCTGGCCGACGAACGTGGCATCGATCTGCTCGTCAACAACGCCGGGGTGATGTACACACCCGAGTCGACCACCGTCGACGGGTTCGAGCTCCAGATGGGCACGAACCACCTCGGCCACTTCGCCCTGACGGGGCTGCTGCTCCCCCGCCTGCTCGACGCGCCGAACTCCCGGATCGTCACCGTGAGCAGCGTCGGCCACAAGATCCGCTCGAAGATCGACGTCGACACCCTCGCCGGCACGGACGACTACGACCGGGTGGCCGCGTATGGACGATCGAAGCTCGCCAACCTGCTGTTCACCTACGAACTCCAGCGCCGCCTCGCCGCCGCCGGCGCCACCACCGCAGCGCTCGCCGCTCACCCGGGGCTGTCCGACACCGAGCTGATCCGCAACTCGCCGAAGTTCCTCCAGTGGGGCGAGTTCCTGTTCCGACCGATCATGCAGAGCGCTGAACGCGGTGCCCTCCCGACGTTGCGAGCCGCAACCGACCCAACGGCGCGGGGCGGCCAGTACTACGGCCCCGACGGAATCGGTGAGGCGCGTGGCAATCCGAAGATCGTCGAGTCGAGCAGCCGGTCGCACGACGCCGATCTGCAGCGAGCGCTGTGGGAGAAGTCGGTGGAGATGACCGGGATCGACTACCCGCTCTGATCACCCACGGTTTCGGGCGACCGTGCTCGGGGAGGCTCGCGACCCGGTACTCCGAGCCACGCCGAGTACCCCGATCCGAGGGCGTCGTTCTCGGAGGGCCCGATCGCACCACGCGTTCGCGTCGTCGTCGCGGACACGATGTCCACTCCGTTCGACGCAACCCGACCCTGACCTCAGACCGCTGGACCGGGCCGTGATCGAAGAGGCAAGATGCCACCGTGCCCACTCCTGATGCACTCGCGGCATTCGCAGTGCTGGCCTTCGCGATCATCATCATCCCGGGCCCGAGCGTGATGTTCGTGGTGAGCCGCGCACTCGCCTACGGACGACGGGCTGCCCTGCTCACGGTGCTCGGCAACGCGGCCGGGTTCTACGTGCAGGTCCTGCTCGTCGCCGTCGGGGTGGGCGCGCTGCTCGAACGATCGGTGCTGGCCTACAACACGGTGAAACTCGTCGGCGCGCTCTACCTGGTGTGGCTCGGCATCCAGACCCTTCGTCGGCGCCGTGAACTCGCCCAGGTGACCGACGCCACCGAGATCCAGCCGCACCGATCGATCCTGCTCGACGGTTTCGTCGTCGGCATCTCGAACCCCAAGACGATCGTGTTCTTCGCCGCCGTACTCCCCCAGTACGTTCGCTCCGACGCTGCGCCCGCAGCGATCCAGATGGCCGTGCTCGGGCTCGTCTTCACGGCGGTCGCCCTGACATCCGACAGCGTGTGGGGGCTCGCGGCCGGCACGGCGCGATCCTGGTTCGCCCGCTCGCCGCGGCGACTCGAACGCCTCGGTGGTGCGGGCGGGCTCGCCATCGCCGCGCTCGGCGTGCGCCTGGCGATCAGCCGCCGCGACTGATCACGGGAAGCGGGCGTCGAGCCAGTCGGCGACCGCCGCCATCGCCTCGGGTCGGTGACCCTCGAGATAGTGCGGGGCGCTCTTCATCTCGAGGTACGTGACGTCGTCGGCACCCGCGGCGTCGACGATCTCCTTCGCCTGCCAGACGCGGATCTCGGTATCGGCGGTCGGATGCACGAGCATCGTCGGCACCGTGACGTCGGGCATCGTGTCCGCGAGCTTGGCCCGGCTCGACAGGCCCGACCATGTGCTGAGCCATCCGCGGGCCGTCATCGTGCGGGCCAGGCCGCCGCGGCCGTAGTTGGCGTCGAACGGGTCGGGGAACGCGAACAGCGAACCCATCGGTCGGTCGTCGGGATCGATCGACAGGTCGAGGTAGGCGGGGTCGGCGAGCGTTCGGTAGATCGTCAGGTACTTCGTGAACACCGCCCGTCGACGCAGCTCACGCCATCGAGCGGGATCGGTCGTCTTGTCGACGGTGCGCAGCTCGGGCACGACGTCGCCGGCCTCGGCGATCGACGCCTCGGCGATCGCATCGAGACGGGCGACTCGTTCCCGCTGCGCCTGCCGATAGGTGGCCACCCACGCCGGGTCGTAGCTGCACGGCTCGGGCCATGGCCGCCACCCGTTGTCGGGGTGGTACATGTCGAGTTCGGGCACGGTCGAGAAGGGGTCGTGCTCGTCGGCGACCGACGGGTCGATCACCTGCAGCATGAACACCCCCTCCCCCGGGTGCGCCGCCATGCCGATCCAGCCGTCGCCGATACCCAGCTCGGCGCTGGCCATCGCCATCAGAGAGCCACCACCGGAGTTGCCGAGCAGGACCACGGCCTCGGCGCCTCGGCGGATCATCTCGTCGTGCGCGGTCCGGACATCGTTGATGCACGCCTCGTGCAGACAGTCGGTGTCGTTGTTCATGTAGCGCGTTCCGAAGCCGAGAACGGCGTAGCCGGCCGCCGCGAGCAGCGGGCAGGCGTAGTGCACGCTGAAGTCACCTCGCGGGTGCGACAGGATCACCGCGGTCTTCCAGGCGGTGCCCGTGGGCGGGGTCCAGAGCACACCGCGCACGAGCGCGCCGTCGGGCGACACGAGACGAACCGCCTCGCGTCGGACCTCGACGTCGGGGGCATCCTCGGGGAGCGGCCAGTACCCGAGGCCGAACGGGCGGGCACCACCGAGCATCTCGTCCATCGCGGCCACAGTACGCAGCACGCCGCTCCCACCCGGGGCCGGGCAGGGAGCGTCGGGTCAGTCCTCGGGGCGATCGGTGAGCGTGACCGTGAGCTCGATGCGCTCGGAGTCCCGGATCACCGTGATCGTGGTGGAGTCGCCGGGCTGCAGGTCGCGGATCGTTGCGATGAGCCCGGTGGCACCATCGATGGCGACGCCGTCGGCAGCGACGACGAGATCACCGGCCTCGACGCCGGCGTCGTCGGCGGGTGTGCCGTCCTGCACGCTCTGAATCACTGCCCCTTGCCCACCGTCGCGGCGATCGCCGAGCTCCACGCCGAGGTACCCCTCGGCGCGGGGATCGCCCCCGGCCTGCAGCCGGAGCGCCTCGATCACCGGCAGCGCCTCTTTGGCGCTGATCGCGAACCCGACGTTGGTGGCGGCGGACGTGGCCGTGTCGCGGGCGACCGCGGTGTTGATGCCGACGACCTCACCGCGTGCGTTCACGAGCGGTCCGCCGGAGTTGCCCGACGAGATCGCTGCATCGGTCTGGATCAGGCCGTCGAGGAACGCTCCGTCGGTGCCGATCGTTCGGTCGAGCGCCGAGACGATGCCGAGCGTGACCGAGGGGTCACCGTCGAGGCCGAGCGCGAAGCCGATGGCGACGACTTCGTCGCCGAGACGGACGTTGTCGGGATCGGCGAAGACCGCCGCGTCGAAACCACCGCCGCTCATCCGAAGCAGCGCGAGGTCGTTGCCCGGATCGCTGGCGAGCAGACGTGCCTCACGTGGCTCGGTCTCTCCCGCCAGACGCACACGGATCTCCGATGCCCCGGCGACCACGTGGGCGTTGGTGAGGATCTCGCCGTCGGAGGACACGATCACCCCGGTGCCGACCGACTGCCCCGTCCCCAGCGAGCTCTCCACGTCGGCACTGATCGTCACAACCGAGGCAGCCATGTGATCGATGACCTTGGCGACATCGAGGCGGGCCTCGATCGGGCCGGTCGCATCCGACACGTTGATCGGCTCGTCGCTCGCGCTCTTCGGCGGCGAGTCGAGCCAGTCGGAGAGCTGGCTGCCCACGAGTGCCCCGGTGAGTCCCGCAACCCATGCGACCGCGGCGACAGCCACGATCAGCGACGCGCCACGTCGCCGAGCGCGCTTGGCGGCCGATGGCGTCGGAACCGGCGTGACGCCGGGAGCCGGGGGCGGCAGCGCACTCATGAGTCCATGTCTACCCGTAAACGGGAACAGCGACCCCGTCGGGGCCGCTGTTCACACCTCTTTCACAACCGGAGTCGTGCGTCGCACCTGGGGTCAGACCCCGCATGTGACGGCTCAGGCGTTCTGGATCTTGATCTCGATGTCGACGCCGGCGGGCAGTTCGATGCGCTGCAGGCTGTCGATGGTCTTGCCGTTCGGGTTGACGATGTCGATGAGACGCTTGTGCACCCGCATCTCGAAGTGCTCGCGGCTGTCCTTGTCGACGTGCGGGCCACGGATGACCGTGTAGCGGTGCTTGTCGGTGGGCAGCGGGATCGGGCCGCGCACGGTGGCGTCGGTGCGAGTCACCGTCTCGACGATCTTCTTCGTCGACTGGTCGATGATCTCGTGGTCGAACGCCTTCAGGCGGATTCTGATGCTCTGTGCCATGTCAGTGTCGTTTCTGTCTCAGGTCGCCGGGGTCACTTGATGATCTTGGTGACGCGGCCAGCACCCACGGTGCGACCACCCTCACGAATCGCGAACCGCAGACCCTCGTCCATCGCGATCGGCTTACCCAACTCCACCGTCATCTCCACATTGTCACCAGGCATCACCATCTCCGTACCAGCCGGCAACTCGATCGTGCCCGTCACATCAGTCGTACGGAAGAAGAACTGCGGCCGATAATTGTTGAAGAACGGCTTGTGACGCCCACCCTCATCCTTGGTCAAGATGTACACCTGACCCTCGAAATTCGTGTGCGGCGTGATGCTGCCGGGCTTGCACAACACCTGCCCACGCTCCACATCCTCCTTCGCCGTACCACGCAACAACGCACCGATGTTGTCACCCGCCTGACCCTCATCGAGCAACTTGCGGAACATCTCCACACCCGTACACGTCGTCTTCTGCGTCTCACGCAACCCGACGATCTCGATCTCATCACCGGTGTGAATGATCCCCTGCTCCACCTTGCCCGTCACCACCGTGCCACGACCCGTGATCGTGAACACATCCTCGATCGGCATCAAGAACGGCTTGTCCAACTCACGCACCGGCTCAGGAATCGACTCATCACAAGCATCCATCAGCTCCATGATCTTCTCCTGCCACTCCGCGTCACCCTCCAACGCCTTCAACGCAGACACCTGGATCACCGGAGCATCATCACCAGGGAACTCGTACTCGTTCAACAACTCACGAACCTCGAGCTCCACCAACTCCATGAGCTCCTCGTCATCAACCATGTCCGCCTTGTTCAACGCCACCACGATGTACGGCACACCCACCTGACGCGCCAACAACACATGCTCACGCGTCTGCGGCATCGGACCATCAGTCGCCGCCACCACCAGAATCGCACCATCAACCTGGGCAGCACCCGTGATCATGTTCTTGATGTAATCCGCATGACCCGGCATGTCCACATGCGCATAATGCCGCTTCTCGGTCTCGTACTCGATGTGCGCAATCGAGATCGTGATCCCACGAGCCTTCTCCTCCGGCGCCTTGTCAATCGTGTCAAACGCCGCGAAATCAGCCAACCCCTTCTCCGACAACGTCTTCGAAATCGCCGCCGTCAACGTCGTCTTCCCATGATCGATATGACCCATCGTCCCGATGTTCACATGCGGCTTGTTGCGCTCGAACTTCTGCTTGCTCATTGTGCGTCCTCTGACTCCTGAGGTTGATGCTGACGTGTGTGTAGTAGCGGCGATCGGACTTGAACCGATGACCTTCCGATTATGAGCCGGATGCTCTGACCAACTGAGCTACGCCGCCAGGGGTTTGGCTCGCGGACGGGCGGGTGCCCGACCACTTGGTCGAGCCCTCTGTGGGAATCGAACCCACGACACCAGCCTTACCATGGCTGTGCTCTACCGACTGAGCTAAGAGGGCGTTCTTGACGGGTGCGGACACCGTTTGTAGCGGTACCCGGGGCACCCAACGGGCCGCGGCATGCCGCGGACCAGCGGACGAGTGTACCGCCCGCGTGAGGACAACCACCGCGGACTTTCGTACGCGGCACTAGCCTCCCCGAGCGTGTCGATCGCTCCCCCCACTGCGTCGATTCGTCTCGCGACGGCCCTCGACGCCGAGGCGATCCGGTCGATCTACAACGTCGAGGTCGAGAACCACACCAGCACGTTCGATCTGGAGCCGAGGTCGCTCGACGAACAGCGATCGTGGCTGAACCAGCGGTCGGGTGCGTTCTCTGCAGTCGTTGCGGTGATCGACGGGGAGGTGGTCGGCTTCGCATCGCTGTCTCCCTACAAGGAGCGAGCCGCATACCGCACCACGGTCGAGGACTCCGTCTACGTGTCGCGCGAGCACGCCGGTACCGGCATCGGTCGTCTCCTGATGACGCATCTGATCGACGTCGCGCGGGACTCGGGTTTCCATTCGGTGATCGCCAGGATCGAAGCCTCCAGCTCCGGCTCGCGAGCGCTCCACGAACGGTGCGGTTTCGAGTTGGTCGGCATCGAGCGCCAGGTCGGCCGCAAGTTCAACCGCTGGCTCGACGTCGCGGTGATGCAACTGCTCCTCTGATCGCCAGCCGGACAGCGGGCGGCGAGTGCGTGTGGTGGGCCGGGAAGGATTTGAACCTTCGAAGGCAATGCCGGCAGATTTACAGTCTGCTCCCTTTGGCCGCTCGGGCACCGACCCATGACTTGTGTGTGCGTACCCCGAACGAGCGATGAACGGGGCGGCCTGAGCGTACCGGTCGACAGCGCCGGAGCCACGCTCGTCGCCCGACGTTGCGCGAAGGCCCTCACGACGCCCGCTCGCTACCCTGGACGCCATGCCAACCTTCGATGTCGTGTCAGAAGTCGACGCCCAGGAAGTCCGCAACGCGGTCGATCAGGCGCAGCGGGAGATCGCCAACCGGTTCGACTTCAAGAACACCAACTCCACCATCGAACAGAACGAGATGGTCATCACGTTGCACACGGTCAGCCGTGACCGCCTCGATGCCCTCCGTACGGTGCTGGAGGAGAAGCTCGTCAAGCGCGGCGTGTCGCTGAGAGGCGT
>Ga0272441_10014265_pt1 | contig 11307 bp, 6 predicted proteins | sample SSMProp6N_FD_193582 | JGI IMG/M metagenome (GOLD analysis project Ga0272441, IMG submission 193582) | Marine sediment archaeal communities from Little Sippewissett salt marsh, Falmouth, MA, United States - SSM-Prop-6N | ecosystem: Environmental > Aquatic > Marine > Wetlands > Sediment ... | reverse complement strand
ATATTTTTTATTAAGGCAGTTTACATAAAGTAATTTTGAAGCTCTTTCAGGAACTCTTCTGCTTTCTGTAAAATCTTTTTAAATACCTCCTTTAATGGTTTTTTATCTAACTCAAACCTATCAGCTATTTTTTCATATCTTTTTCCCTTTCTGTGACCTACTCCCGAAGAACGTAACGCATATAAGTCCTTTAAGAATTCAATATATTTAATATACTCGGGCATGGAGCTCTCGCTCAAGAACCTTTCAAATTTGACTATACCACGAAGGCCACTGGCATCTTCCTTCATTAATTTTCCAAGTTCTTTTTCGTTAAGTGAATCCACGAGTATCTTAGCAATAGCTAATATTTGTGAATCAAACTCAGCATTGTCGTTGGTGATTGGTATACGAAGAGAAATATATAAATGCGCATCGTTTTCATTCAAGGGCAGAAACAGTGGCCAGCCAAACTTATCTAACCAGTTCTTTGAAAATTGTTCAAACTGACTCTTAAAGGTTAAGTCTGCACTGTTCGGATCTGCAAATTGAGCCAAAAAACTTCTTTTAAAACAAGTTAAACTCATCTTGCCTTCTGGTGGAATATTATAACTTTTCCAATAAAGCTGCTCTGCATAAAACAAATCTCGACCGAGGTCACCAAGAAACACCATTACAACATCAGGGTGATCGTTATCGATATGAAGCCCCCAAAGACCACCACAACGCAAATAGCCATCTTCGACAGAGAATTTGTTTGGATTATTGTAATATTTTGCGAGAACCTCTTTTTTAAAAAACACAGGTGTCAAATAATGTGGTGCCTCAGGGTTTGCTCCAAAATAATTTGCAAGTTTATCGGGATCAGAGGTATAGAAAATGTGCCTGCCATCTTCATCAGTACCGATAATAAAATCCTCAAACTTTGACTTTTTTTCTTTAAACGGCCATATGCCGCATTTTTCAATTGAAGATGGAAAGATAATTTTCTTACCTAATAACCTTGAAATGCTTTTGTTTTCGTCACCAAAAATCGAATCCCAAGGCCCTATATGAACAAAATACGCAATATCCTTTTCTTTCTTTTTGCATGAAAATTTAGAATACTCCTCTTTAGAATATTCTTCTGTAGAGTAACGAAACCCATCGAAATATATAGCCAAACCCATTTGTTTTGCAGCCATGTACTGCTTAAGAAACTTAGTTTTGATTTGTACCTTTTTTAATTCAATGATTACGGCATCTTCTTCGTTTCCATCATCATGTATTTTAACTAAATAATTTCTCTTTGGGTCAGCATACAAATTATGGAAAAGCCTGAACTCCTCTTGAATCTCAATATAGCCCTCTTTTATTCCATGAAATTCTCTGAATAGAATAATAGGTTCGACTAAATAATCATTTAAATTGTTTTTATACTCAGTTCGTTCTTTTCCTTCGTTATAGTAGGTTACGAACCCCGGACCACCATCGCCTATGGAAATATCCCAGCTTTCTGTTTCTAGAGACTTTGGGATACTATCAACTGGAATTAAGGCACTAAAAATTGTGATATCGTCATTCCCTTCCCGTCTGGACTTATAGACGGTAAGCCAAGGCGTTGTTGGCAGGGATTCTGAAAAAAAATTTTGCCATTCATTTTGTTGTAAATATTCTAAATCCATTTATGATTCCCAAAATATAACAAGATTTATCTCGATCCTGATAACAACCTAAACACAGCAAAATATGCAGTACCCCACCCAGCGAAACTATTTTAAATTCTGAATACAAAAGCCCCATCTCTCTTTGTGAGAAGCAGGGCTTTTGATGATCAGGTCATGATCCCTCCTGGGCTACGGTCGGTCAGAACTCCTTCGGCAGTTGTTCCTTGATCACCTTGCCCCCGGCGTTTTTGGGGAGGAACGGCGTGAACTGGATGTATTCGGGGATCTTGTACTTGGCGAGCTTGTCGGCGCAGAAGGCCTTGATTTCTTCGACGGTCGGCTCCGTTCCGGGGACGGCGACGACGGCGGCGGCCACCTTCTCCCCCATAACGGGGTCCGGCACGCCGTAGACGGCCGCTTCCATCACCTTCGGGTGCAGGTAGATGGCGTTTTCCACCTCGACGGGGTAGACGTTCTCACCGCCGCGGTTGATCATGTCCTTCTTCCGGCTGGCCACGTAGAAGAACCCGTCGTCGCCCAGCCGACCCAGGTCGCCCGTCAGGAACCACCCGTCCCTGAAGGATTTCTTCGTGTCCTCCGAGTTCTCGTAGTAGCCGTCCGCCACGTTGGGGCCCCGGATGGCGATCTCGCCCACGGTCCCCTGCGGCACTTCTTTCATCTTTTCATCGACGATCTTCGCCTCGCAGCCGAGGCTCGGGTGCCCGATGGAGGTGGGGTGTTCCATGCACTCCCTGTCGATCGCGGCGAGGGATACGGAGGCCTCGGTGAGGCCGAAGCCGTTGAAGAACTTGGCGTTGACGAAGGCCTTTCGCATCTCCCCCATCAGGTCCGGCGACATGGGCGCCGCGCCGAAGCCCACCAGCCGGACGGAACTCAGGTCATAGTTCTTGACGTCTTCCGACCCCAAGAGGATCCGGTAGATGGCGGGGGAACCGACGAGGAAGTTGATCCCCTCTTCCTGCACAATCTTAAGAAAGGCCTCGATGCTCAGGGCGGCCATCATCACGACAGAGTTCCCCACCCGCAGGCAGGCCATGAGCTGTTCCTGAAGGGCCATGACGTGAAAGAGGGGGGCGACGATCAGGGTCTTTCCCCCGGTCTCGGGGTCGCCGACATCCAGCATCTCCATGTACTGCTCCAGACGGATGGCGCTGTGGATGAAGTTGCGTTGGACGATCCGCACCCCCTTAGGGTTCCCCGTCGTCCCGGAGGTGAAGAGGATGGTGTGGACGTCCTCTTCGGTCGCGTCGGCGGGGGGGCAGGTGCCCCCCTGCTCCCATATTGCGGCGAGGGAGGCGCTCTCTATCTTGCGCGGTACCAGTTCGTCCAATTCCTTGTTCCAGGTATCGGTGTCGACAACGGCGGCCACGGGCCGGGTGAGTTCCAGCTGGTACGCCAATTCCGGTTTGGTCAGGCGGGTGTTGAGGACGACGGATACGGCGCCGATCTTCGATACGGCCAGGAAGGCCGTGGGAAAGATGTCGTTGTTGGGGAGAAAGATCGCGACGCGGTCCCCTTTGTTTACCGTGCAGTCGTTCTTCAGAAAAGCGGCCAGCGTGTCCACGCGGCTGTACAGTTCGGCATAGGTGAGGCAGACGTCCCCACACTTGACGGCCTCCCGTCCGGGATACGCCCCCACCGTCGTGTGAAACATCTCGAAAATCGTCTGCGGCCGATCGGCGTACACCTTGATCGTCGCCGGGCCTACCTTTTTCTCTTCAAACCTGTATTTCGCTTCCATCGTCCCCCCCTGAATCCTGTCAGCAACCGGATTTTATCATGAGATTTTGAAGACACCAATTTGAATGAGCACAAGCCAAGTATAGGAGATAACATATGAATGTCAAGGGATTTTTTCCCATCAGGCCGGAGGGGATCGGGGCGATAATTTTGTTGACTTAACGTGCTGATCTATATAGATTTTATATAGTGCTGATACGGCGCTGCAAAAAAATTCTTACAGCAAAGGAGACTGCCCCGTGGACTTTCAACTCAGCGAAGAGCAGCGGATGTTAAAACAGTCGGTGCATGATTTTGCCGATGAGCGCCTGGCCCCACTGGTACAGGGCTGGGAGGAAAAGGGAGAGGTCCTGGACCACACCATCCTGTCTCAGTACGTCGATATGGGGCTTTTGGGGATCACGCTCCCCGAACAGTACGGGGGTGCCGGCCTGACGGCCTTCGACGCCGTCCTGGCCATGGAGGAGCTGGCCCGGGTCAGTCCCCTCGCCGCCATGCCCGTCTTCGAGACCAGCGTCGGTCCGATCCGCGTCGTCGAACTGTTCGGCACAGAGGAACAGAAGGAGCGGTTCATCCCCCCCGCCTGCAAGGGCGAGAAGCTGATGGCCGTGGCGATGACGGAGCCCGAGGCCGGTTCGGCCCTGACGGATCTTTCGACCCGCGCCGTCCTCGAGGGGGATCACTACGTGGTTAACGGGCAGAAGCGGTTCATCACCGGGGGCGGCTATTCGGACGCGTATATGGTCTATGTACGGATGAGCGACGCCAAGGGGGCCAAGGGGATCGGGGGGATCGTCATAGAGAAGGGTTCACCCGGCTTTACCTTCGGCAAGCAGGAGGTCTTCATGGGGCTCCACGGGATGCCGAGCTGCGATCTCATCTTCGAGGACTGCATCGTCCCGAAGGAGAACCTGATCGTCCCCGAAGGGGGCTTCGCCTTTCTGATGCAGGCCTTCGACGTGGAGCGCTGCGGCAACGCCACCATGTCCCTCGGTATCGCCTGGGGGGCCCTGGAGGCGGCCAAGCAGTACGCCCAGGAGCGGAAGGCCTTCGGGAAACCCATCTGCGAGTTTCAGGGGGTCCAGTTTCTCCTGGCCGATATGGCGATGAAGGTGGAGGCCTCGCGGCTCCTCATCTACCGGGCCGCCGTCAATGCCGGCCTGGGGATTCCCTCGATCTATGATTCATCCGTCGCCAAGTGCTTCGCCAACGAGATCGGCAAGGAGGTGACCGACATGGCACTCCAGGTCTTCGGGGGGTACGGCTACTCGGCTGAGTATCCCGTCGAGCGGATGCTCCGCGACAGCCGGGGGTGGCCGGTCGCCGGAGGAACCGTGCAGATGCAGCGGGTCAACATCGCCGGGGCCATGCTGGGGCGGCGATTCAGCCAGCGCTGAGGGGAGATAAAAAAACTCCGGCGGGCAGTAGCCCGCCGGAGCATGAGAATCCGTTGCGACAACGAACTGACCTGACGTCGAACATCTCCCCGCGAAGGCGAGGAACGGACAAGCAAACCTGCACAGTCAGAAACAGGTGATATCGTAAAATCCGGTCTTAAGCCTGCTTATGGGCACTGCCCTTCATCGTCCGGCGGCGGGCGTCAAAAGTCGGCCAGTCGAACTCAAAATCCAATCCCCGGGACAGCTGATCGACTTTTTCCGCATAACCGCAACGCTGGTGTGCGTCCTGAATCTTGACCGCCAGCGGGCTTATCATCAAATCCCCATGCCAGACGTACGGCTCAGACCGGTCCCGATACAACAACCCCGCTTCCAACGCCAAGGCCATATCCTGAAGAGAACGCCCCGTTCCGGCCTGTCTGATAGCCACCAGCTCGGCCTGTCTCCGGGGATCAACAAAGAAAAACGAAGGGCTGTAGATGACCGCGTTGTGGAAACGATCGGAAACGACCAGCAGGGCATCCAGCCGCAAACGGCGGGCCACGGCGTAGAAGACTTCCAAAACCTCATGAACAATTCCCAGACCGGGATATTCCTGCCCCGGCAGGCGCGGCCGCTCCGGGGTAAAATCAGCCAGCGGATTCTGCAGGGTCATCCAGTCGATGAAGGCAACATTAAAGGAACGGTTGCCACACTCTGATTTCAGCAGGGGTGCTTCAGCAGGCACAGTCCAACTACTATTCCTGAAGCGACCCTCGGTCAGCAGGAAAGACCGTCCTCCATTGTGGCCCCAGACGCGCAGCAACTGCGTCCAGGCGTCGTAACCGGTGACCTCGACCTTGAAATCGCTAAATCCCTGAGCCTCGAGAAGTTTAAAAACACCCAGGGTTTCAAGGGCGTACCGAACACCGTTCGAGCTATAATAGCCGAAGAGCTTTGATGGAGCGTTTTCGACGCTCAGGTCCCGTACGCCAAAATGGGGGATAACGTCACTGTCTCCAACCAGTCGACCGGCATCCAACGTCTTTGCAAGTTGATGAATAGTTCCGAATTTGGGTTCCGTTGTCCTGAGGCCAAGGAACCGGCGAAAGGGGTGATACATCTGTCTTCTTAATTACTTCGTATATCAAGTTATTGCCGGATTATGTCTGCAGTAAGCATCCGTTTCACCCCGGAAAGTCAATCATGCGGGTTTTTCGCGGATGCTTCAAACACGGGCAATATAATAAAATATTGGGGTGAGTGAAGGGATTTGAACCCTCGACCTCCTGGGCCACAACCAGGCACTCTAACCAACTGAGCTACACCCACCACACATATTATGGTACGCCAGCAGGGATTCGAACCCGGGACCTACGGATTAGAAGTCCGTTGCTCTATCCAGCTGAGCTACTGGCGCACTGTTCGTGAAAAAAACGTTCTTGTAGTCACTTTGCTTATATTTGTCAAGACAAAACACTGACCCGGAGTATTACCGAACATACCCCGCGACACCGTCGTATATGTACCCCTTTTTCCGGTAGTCTTCACCCCGGGGATCCGTCGTGTAGAAATACGCCTCCGTTTCAGGATTGAACCAGGTGTACAGATCTCTGGTATAGGGCAGTTTCAGTGTCGCGATATTCCCGATCGGACCGTCAAAGACATATCCCGCGAGAGAACGCTTCCCCCCCGACCGGTTGTACGAGTAAAAATGAGTCCCCTTCGCCGGATTATGCCACTGGAAAAATTCCGTGGTCCCGGGCGTCCCCGGGCGGAAGAGCCTGAAGAGCGGCCCCTCTTTCCGGTACCCCTGCAGGTACAGCCCCCCCGGTACGTCCCCGGGAGACAGGATGATATCCGCCCCTTTTGTATAGCTGTAAATATCTATGTATTTTGGAAGCTTATCACCGGTAACATCAAGCGATACCTCAACGATGTCGACCCCCTCGTCGGCGTAGAAAATGATGTTTTCGGTGTAGGAACCGGCGGGCAGTCCCTCGGGGCTGACCGTTACCGTAATGTAGTCCGCCTCATTGGTCGTCGTCCCCCGCTCGGGTGATATCCCGATCCACCCCTTCCTCCCCCGGGTGATCTCCTCGGTATAGACCCGCACACCTTCGATCTCCATGGTCCCCCCCCTCACCCTGAGGACGAGGAGGTGCGGCTCCCATTCGGCGAGATTTTCCGCCGCCGGGAATTCGACCCGCTCCCTCTCCTCCGCGGCGCAATCGATCTCGCCCGCCAGGCGGCCGTCGACAAAGACCTCAACGGTGCCCCCATAGATATCCTTCCAGAGGAATACGGCGATGCCGCTCCCCGCAAACGAGTACCGGAAGAGAGAGTCTTCCCCCGTACTATACGGATACCCTTTATTTTCGGTCCATTCGCCGGAAAGGGTGATCCGGTCCTTGAGGCGCTCCGGGACAATGTAGCGATCCTTCCCCGAGACGGTCTCATTTGCAAATGATCGGTACCGTCCTCTTTCGGGGGTCACTCCCCGGAACGTCTTCCTGTTGCCCTGCAGGATCGCACCCCATTTCAGGACATTCTTCCCCACATTCTTCAATCTGATCTTTCGTATCAGTGTCCCGTCCGCCGGAACACTGCCGAAATCTATCCCGAGGGGTTGTATATCCATGGAGGGACGAGATCCCCTCTCGGCCACGGCGAATTTCAGGAATACGGACCGCTCCCCGCCATTAAAGTATAGTTTTAATTCTTCCCTATAAGTTCCCGTAGATAGAAATTTTTCATAGGATATTGAATTATGGCCCGCATTGAGGCGTATCCGAACGGCGAACAGTCCGCCCGCAGGGGTTCCCTCTTCCGTCATGGACTCGACGGAGACGCGCAGGCGGCGTCCCGACTTCCCGGCCGTCCCCGAAGGGATGCCACCCTCCGTGGGTATCCAGTCTCCTACCCCGTATGCCCGCCAGATCAGATCCCCTCCCCCGACATTTCTGAGGGAGATGAAGCCCTTCGAACTCTCGCCGGGGCCGATCGTGCCGAAATCTACCTCGCGGGGAGATACCAGCAGGACAGGACCGGTGGTATCCTCTTCGACGTCGATGACCGCGATATTGCTGCTCACGGCGCCCTTCACCCTCCGGATCTCGACACGGCCGGCCCGGTTAGCGATAAAGACCGGTCGCCTGCGCAGGAAAAAACCGATTGAATGGTCGGAGGTTACCCACCTGCCGCCCGAACCGCTCGACAGATCGGTCCTGCTCCCGTCCGACCAGATGCCGGTCGCCCGTAAGGACATTCTGTCGTTTACCGCCATTTTCAGAGAAACGGGGGTCAGGGAGATGGAGGTGAGGGAGAGGATGGTGAACGGGATCGATATCTCTTCATCGCCCCCGTTCGATCGCACCAGGATGGTCCCCTCGTACTGTCCTTCCGGAAGCCCCGTGGCGTCAACGGTGATCGGTACGCTCTTCGCGCCGATGCCGCTCAGACGGCTGTATCCGGCCTCCTGTCTGTTCGACGCGCCCGGTTCAGCGCCCCATGCGGGGACGTTTTTGCCCGCTGTCTCCCTCTCTCTGCCGCCTGGAGTGACACTCCCCCCTACCACCAGCCAGGAGACGCGGCTTATGACCTCCCATTTCAGATCCCCCGTACCGGCATTTCGGAGGGAGAGTGAGAGGGGCTCCGTCGAATCCTTCTCCATATGGTCCAGGGTGACCTTCGGCAGACGCACCTTCAGGAGGGGACCGCTGAGGGGGTCTATATGAATCGTCATGGCAGGACTCGTCACATTCCCCTCCCTCGCGGATATCCGCACCTTCCCCGCGGATTTTGCGAGGAGGAGTCCCTTGTCAACGAACTCCCCTGCCCTCCTGTTGTCCGACATCCACCGCGTCTCTTTCGTGATATCCCTCGTCGAGCCGTCGGAATAGATGCCGAGGGCGCTCAGGCGAAGCTTCCTGCCAACCTGCATGGCCGGGAACGGCGGTTGCAGGATGATCTCTTCCAGCTGGGGCCTGACCGCGGCATCGCTCCCCCGCAGAACGGTAACGGAAACCGGAACCGCCCTGGTTCCGGAAGAGGTGGCGATGATGATTTCGGTCGTGTGATATCCCAGCGGAAGGCCATGGGGGTCCGCCGTGATCGATACGATCTGTGTGCCGTCCTCGACAACCCCCGAATAGGTGTCCAGGGTCAGCCAGGGCTCCACCCACTTGACCATCCAGGTTACCTTCCCTCTGGCGCTTATCTCGATCGAACGAACCCCGGTCGCCGTATCCCTCATGACACCAAAATGTATCTCTGCGGGCGTTACCGAAAGAACCGGGTTCACCGGCCCGTCGGTCAGGGCAGGAAGCGCGGGCGGCTGTGCGAGGATCAGCACCAGGGCGAGGGCTGCGGTAAGGATAACTTTCAGTTTCAACTCTGTCATACCTCTTTTTATCACAGGCAGCATCAATGGACTGCCCGGTGTGGACATTTCGCTGTATAAATGGAATTATTATAACTTACGGACTATGTCAAGCACACGGCGGTCCAAAAAAGCTTGACACCTCTCAAAGAGAGCATATATAGTCCCGGCCTTAGCCATCATCCATAACCCTGAACCCTTACGCTTGTATCTTTTGTCGACAGGATAATGACCCCTACTGATTTAAAATACTGGCTTGCCCTGAAGTTCGTAGATGCCGTGGGGAATGTCGGTTTCAACAGTCTAGTCAAGGCGTTCGGGTCTCCACGCGCCGTCTTCGAAGCACCCGCGGACGCCCTCCGGAAGGTGCCCCGCATCACGCAGAAAATGGCGCGCAACATACACGGTTTTGATGACTGGCCGAGGGTCGAGCGGGAGATCGAATCGGCGGAGAGGATGGGCGTCACGCTGGTCACCTCCAGCTCCCCGCTGTATCCCCGGCTGCTTCTGAACATATACGATTTTCCGCCGATCCTGTACGTCAGAGGGACCCTGTCCGCCCGCGATATCACCCTCGCCGTGGTCGGCTCCCGGATGGCCACTACCTACGGCAGGTTCACAACGGAGCGCCTCTGCCGCGAGCTCGCCATGGGAGGGGTAACCGTCATCAGCGGCATGGCGCGGGGGATCGACTCCGCCGCACATATCGGGGCACTCGCGGGGAAGGGACGAACCATTGCCGTTCTGGGGTCCGGGATCGATGTTGTCTATCCGCCTGAAAACGTCGATTTATTTGAAAAAATAACCCAAAGCGGCGCCGTGATCACCGAATTCCCCTTCTCCACCCAGCCCCTGGCCGCCAACTTTCCTGCGAGAAACAGGATCATAAGCGGTCTCTCACTGGGCGTTGTTGTGGTTGAGGCCGGCGAGAAGAGCGGTTCCCTGATCACCGCGCGGGTCGCCCTGGAACAGGGCAGAGAGGTCTTTGCCGTACCGGGGAGCATCGATTCCCCCGGAACGAAGGGAACCCACCGGCTCATACGGGAGGGGGCAAAGCTGGTTGAGACCACCCAGGACATTCTCGAGGAAATCCTGCCCCAGGTGGATATCCGGACCGACCCCCCCGAACCGGAGGGCCTTCCCGCGGATAAACACCCCGGGAGGTCCGGGGATTTTACGGCCGGCGAAAAGGCCGTCCTCAAGGTCCTGGGAGAAAAAGCGATCCATGTGGACACACTGGCCGCTGACAGCGGCTGCCGGATACAGGAACTCCTCGACATCCTGATGTCCCTCGAGCTGAAGGGGTATGTCGAGCAGCTTCCCGGAAAGAAATTTGTCATAAAGGAGTAACCATGTCCAACGCGCTTATTATCGTTGAATCCCCGACCAAGGTAAAGACCATACAGAAATACCTTGGCCCCGAATTTGAGGTGAAGGCCTCCGTCGGACACATCAAGGACCTTCCCAAGAGCAAGCTGGGGATCGATCTCGAACATGACTTTGAGCCCATCTACGAGATCATCAGCGAAAAGAAGAAGGTTATCTCCGAACTGAAAAAGGCGGCGAAGAAGGCGGATACCATCTTTCTGGCGCCCGACCCCGACCGCGAGGGAGAGGCGATCGCGTGGCACGTGGCGAGCGAGATCGACGGGGACAAAAAGATCTATCGCGTCCTCTTCAACGACCTGACCAAGAAGACCGTCATCGCGGCCATTCAACACCCCCTGGAACTGAACAGCAACAAGTACGAGGCCCAGCAGACCCGGCGGATCCTCGACCGGCTGGTGGGATACCAGATCAGTCCGATACTCTGGAAGAAGGTGAAACGGGGGCTGAGCGCGGGGCGGGTCCAGTCGGTCGCCGTCCGGATCATCTGCGACCGGGAGGCCGAAATCACCGCGTTCGTCTCGGAGGAGTACTGGAACATCACCGCACTGCTGGAAGGGAAGGAGCCCCCTCCCTTCGAGGCCCGCCTGACGAAGATAGGCTCCAAGAAGCCGGGTCTGACCGGCGAGACGCAGACGCGGGAGATCCTCGATGAACTGAAGGGTGTCCCCTTCGTCGTCAAAAAGGTACAGAAAAAGGAGGCAAAGCGCTCCCCGGCCCCCCCGTTCACCACCAGCAAGCTCCAGCAGGAGGCGTCACGTAAGCTTCGTTTCAC